>Ga0123355_10020466_pt1 | contig 10567 bp, 19 predicted proteins | sample TergutEmb28metaG_3_FD_89872 | JGI IMG/M metagenome (GOLD analysis project Ga0123355, IMG submission 89872) | Embiratermes neotenicus P1 segment gut microbial communities from Petit-Saut dam, French Guiana - Emb289 P1 | ecosystem: Host-associated > Arthropoda: Insects > Digestive system > Gut ... | reverse complement strand
TACTACTACTACTACTACTACTACTACTACTACTACTACTACTACTATTACTACTATCACCACCACTACTACTACTGCTACTACTACTACTACTACTACTACTACTACTACTGCTATTGTTAACACCGCCACCTCCATCACTACCATCGCTGCTGCCGACAAAACAAATAAGAATAAAATATATATGAATGATACAATACAAAAGCACGGTACAAACAATACAAAACACACTAAATCCAAGTATACATTACCAAAACACCCACACATTACACAACACACACATTCACATAGACATGTTACAAAACAAGTTAAAACAACCACAGTACAAGATACACACCACACGAAATAGTCACAATATATTCAAGTACCCTCAGTATAAGGTTACTCTAATGTACATGGTACTTTTGTCCCCAAGAAATTCACCATAGATTATTCAGAGTTTTTTTCCCTGTGTGGCAGACTGCATGGAATCACTTGCCAGGAGACCATAACTTTAATATGTACAGCATTGTGAACTTCAAATCTAATTTTTCTTGGTTTATTGTTTCTGTTATAATTCTCATCCCATGAACGTGTGTCTTAACAGGAAGGTCTGCTTGAACGGCAGGAATTTCTTCAGTGGATATTGGAACTCTTGGATAAGATGAAATCCTCTCCAGCAGATGATGGGATTTTGAAGCTTTTATTACCACTTGCTTTACAATATCTGGATGAGTTTGTGCAGTCAGAGCTGCTGGCTCGCAAGTTGGCCTACCTTTGTGCTAAGAAACTTTCTCAGTTGTGTTCTGTAGCTACTGATATGACTGCTACTAATGCTGTAACCTCCTCTCCGGTACTACCACCATCATCTTCGCCACAGAGCCCTCTCTTACCAGGAAATATGTAAGTTTACTATCCCTCTGTCAACAAGAGTATTACCTGGTAAAATAAATGTGTGTAGGGGGAGGGGAGAAAGAAGAACTTATAAAAGTGCATAACCAAGGATAATATGATTAAAACAATCCAGATTCTTAACTGGGACTCTTGTCTCTCGTGTGGAGTATATGACTTTTTTTGTGTTTTGCCGCTTTCTTTTATTGGCATATTTGTACATTTAATGCACATTTGATTTATAGTTCTGTTACTATATGTATTTGTCCTTGGCATTTTGTTTTGCCACACTTACAGCAGCAGAATCATATGCCAGACCACGGGGGGTTTTTGGAAAAGTTCAACAAACTAAGCTTATTAAAAGAAAAATGTCTGGAAAGAGTAGGCTTGAAGACATTTTGTAATTTTGTATAAAAATTGACGTTCCATGTACTTGGGTATTTTTCTGTATAAATTTCGCATTAAGTGATTTCTTTTTACCATCAAAGCACACTTCAGGCCTTACCTTTAGTGACTTTGACATGTTCTTCAACAAAAGAGGATTTTTTTTAAAAGTGGAACTGGTAGTTGAAGAGCCCATTCTTACCACAGCTATTCCTTAAAATACTGATTCTACCATACTCTATTTTGCTGCTTTTACCTCTCTGCCCACCTTTTCACTAACAGACCAAGTACTGTGTCCCATGTTGTGAAATGACATAGAAGTTCAGAGTTCACCAATTTTTTTTCTTTGTGGGGAGAATTTTAAGTAGTGCTTGCCATGTTTGTAATGCCCATATTTTCTTTCATTCAGAGCAGTGCACTTTTTGTGCTTGATTTTGATATATTGACCATGCTAATCACGTGTGCAATAACTAATGGCACTACATGATGGAAACTGTACACACACATTGCAATTTGATGTGAACACTATATATATATGTATTTGAGGTTTGCACACAGAATTCTCCACCTTATTTAAATTAAAGTAAAACAATAACATGTTCCATCAAACTGATTCTTATTCATGCAGTAGATGACACATGTACCATGATGTTACATCAGGCTGTGTGAAATACATGTATGGAAATTGGTGGCAGTGCAGTTGGAATGTTTTACATTAGAGTTGCCAATGTGTACCTTTGATCCATGGTGGCAGCAACCTTGGAGATCAGTCTTTACGGACTGAAAGCATTATTTCATTACTATATGCTGGTAAAAAACTGGGCTGGACTGTGTGGGGATCAAATCCCAGTGGGAGCGAGATTTTCTGCGCCTGTCCAGACCAACCCTGAGGCCCATCCTGGCTCCTATGCAATGGGTACTGGGTCTTTCCTGGGGGCAAAGTAGCTGGGGCATGGTGTTGACCACCCACTCCCATTTAGCGCTACAACCCACCCAGCTCTTCATTCGGTTTGCATGTCTTTCTCTCAGGGACTCTGAGTGTTCTAAATGGTGGAACAGTAATATTATTAACAACTTGTCACTCTTAATATTATTTATAATATTTCCCAGTGTTGAAATATACAGATCTGTTTAATGTATGGATGCGCCCTTGGAAACAGCATATTCACTGCTAGCTTTGGTACGCCTACACAACTTGTCACTTCCAGGGTATAAACCAGACTCCTTTTGTGTTAGGTTTTTCAAAACTCGTAAGCTTCAAGTTCATCCCCCATTAAATTTTCTTACTATTCCGGATTGGCCAAATGTTAATTTTCGCTACTCCCTAAGAGGTCCAAAGGTCAGAATTTTGAATACGTTAACCCCATTGGCTTTCATGGCATTGTTCAGTTGTCATCACCCGTGTGAATTCCTTCACCCATCTTACTGATTTCTTTTAGTGTCCAAGCGTGCCTAACATTGTAAATCTTCCCAGCAAGATTTAAGATGTCCAAAAGCTGTCAATGTTTACAACATCAGTTTTTTTCAAACCTTCCCTAATCCATCAATTTTGACACTGACAGACATCAAAATTGTTAGCTCGCTATACCCGTCATAAAACTCTCTGCCCCTGTAAGCTGCAATACTGACTCTGTACAATTTCTCTTCCATCATAAACCAAACCACCAATTTAAACAATTCTGACATATCCTCCAAATGTACAATTTTGACTCTTAATAAAGGACTTACTCCCTATAGTGGTTATAGCGCCGAGGTTAAAGAAAGAGTAGAGCTATTACTCTACTCCCCCTCTGGGCCTTCATGGCCTGTTCTAGGGTGAACTTTACCTTTATCTTTATGTTGGTAAAAATTGAGCAAATGAGAAACTGCATAAGGTGTTGATACATAAACTTATTAAGAGGGTGAAAAATTGATTGTGTCATAGACTTTTCGCGCTTCCAAGGTTGGAAATTCTTTAAAGCAGGAGAAAGGGAACAACATACATATTAACCATATGGAAAAATGTTGGTGCTAAATTATTTTAACATCTTGGGTAGGATGACTTTGTATGTTGGGTTGTCTTAAGCGGGTTTCACTGTATATTCAAAAGTAAGACTGTGGTTCTTGTTGTTGTGCAACATGTAGTTAAAAGAAAGTGAATAACAAGATTTATTTATTAATGTTCTGCCAGTTTTATGAGTTTGAGTAATTTTTATTACTGTCATCACAAGACCCAACATTAGACTTTTTCCCTGAGCCAGATAATTCCAGTCTGTATCAGCAACTCCGTTTATTTCAAATTGGTTTTTGTATGACCCTTCCTTGTTTGCTTTAGCATGTGCCATTATGAGGGTTCAGGTAAACCAGAAGGGCTTGAAATTAAATGGTATTCATCAGCTCCTGGTTTATGTTGATGATGTTAATATACTAGGCGGAAGCATACGTGCTATTAAGAAAAACACAGAAGTTTTAGTAGCTTCTGGGAATGAGATTGGTCTATAAGTAAATGCTGAGAAAACTAAGTGCATGGTCATGTCTCGAGAACAGAATGCAGGGCAAAATCACAGCATAGGATTGGTAATAGTTCGTTTGAGAGTGTCGAACTTTTTAAATATTTGGAAGCTTCCATCATATATCAGAATTCCATTCAGGATGATATTAAGCAGATTGAAGTCATGGAATGCTTGCTGTCATTCGGTGCAGAATCTTTTGTCTGCAGTTTGCTGTCCAAAAATATAAAGATATAAAGAACTATAATTTTGCCTGTTGTTTTGTGTGGGTATGAAACATGGTCGTTTACAATGGGAGGAGGAGGGAGGAACTGAGGCTGAGGGTGTTCGAGTGTGGGATGCTTAGGAGGATATTTGGGCCTAAGAGGGATGAGGTAACAGGCAAGTGGAGAAGACTGCGTGACGAGGAACTTAATGACTTGTATTCCTCACTGAATATTATTCGGGTGATCAAATCGAGAAGAATGAGATGGGCAGGGCACATAGCATGTATGAGGGAGAGGGGAGGCATATAAAGGGTTTTGGTGGGGGGAACCTGAGGGAAGGAGATCACTTGGAAGAACCAGGCATAGATGGGAGGGTAATATTAAGATGGATCTTCAGGAATTGGGATGGGGGGCTTAAACAGGATTGATCTGGGTCAGGACAGGGACAGGTGGCATGCACTGGTAAACGCGGTAATGTACATTCGGGTTCCATAAAATGTGTGTAATTTCTAGACTAGCTGAGGACATGTTAGCTTTTCAAGACGGACTCTTCTTTATGGAATAAGTTAGTTAGTTGTCATCCTTTCCTGTTGATGTGGGTGTGTTTCTCATCTTTTCAAGAGTTTCATCTATCTCATTCTCCATATTTTGGTTGCTTTAATAATACCTGTTAACGGTACCAATAATGAAGCTCCTCACTATGCAGTTTTCTCCACCCTCCTGTTACTTCCTCATATGTTCAATCGTTCCCCTCAGCACCCAGTTCTCAGACACCATCATCCTTAGAACAAGAGACATATTTTCCCATCCATACAGTGAATATTTTAATTGTGCCATGTTTATGGTACTTTTTTGTTTTACAATTTTGGTATGACCAGCTACAGCTGTTATTCTTGCAAGGAAGGCGATAAACAGATGTCCTTAGGGAGAGGGTGAGACACCTTTACCTCTATATAACATATTGTTCCAGTGGTGTGCTGCCACAGGCAGGAGCAGCACAACCGACAGTGGCAATCAGTCCATTATTGGTGACTTTCAGCGAATACATGGGCTGCCCACATCATCGAGATATCGTATTGGGATTAAGTGCTATTTTGCAGGTTGGTTTAGATCTTGGATAACCTAATGAGCTTTGCTCATAAATAGTATTATAAAATATGGTTCATGCTTCACAGAAAGCCTTCCACATCTCCTTTACAAAGACCAACTGTTTAATGGTATTTAGGGAGATAAAAACTGTCTTGTGAGTCATGCAAAATCCGTGCAAAAAATAGTGTGGGCGAAATGCAGAATTCCTGAATGTTGATGTAGTTGCTACTTAGATAACTACTGTACATTAAGAGGGTTTAACCTTTTCAGTGCCAGACTGTTGAGACATTTAAAGTGTTCACTTATACAGTCATTGAATCACTGCCAGCTTGCTATTGCTGGTTCCTCATATTTGTGCAAACCAAATAAATTGCAACAGATTGAAGTGATGGTCTAACTTTGTGATAATAATGAGGAGGAATGTTTGGAGAGTAAATGTAATTGGAATGTGTTTGTGGTAGCTGTGACCTACATTTTGAGAAGTAAAATCTGTGTTTGTTGTCCACAGGCTATAACTCTTGATTGCCCGACAGCTCTTGTATGGAACTGTGTGGGAGAGGGCAAATCTCCATCAGTTTTGAATGGCTCACCACTAGACCATCTGCCGTGCAGTCCCTCAACACTTCCCATGCCCCAGAGGGCCACCAATCCTGCAGTTAGGTAGGTTTACTGTATCTTCAGCATTTCTTGCTTTGTTTTATGTCTCCTGGGGCAACTGGGATTACTGGTTTCATGTTTCTTGTAGATTGGCTCAATAGGTAGTATTTGCATGTTATTCGTCTGTTGGCACCTTACTGCCTATCAAATGGGATGATCAGGAAGCCCCAATATCTTCACTGCTGTAGTAGCATATTACTATATGTGTAAGTTGAGCTGTATTATTTTTGTTAAACCTGTTTTTTATAGTATTTATTAGATTTGCCCATCATTTTCATGTGTGTGATTAGTTCAAGTTTTGAAGTGTTAAATTATCAGCAGTGGAATGATATTATTGCTTTTCTATTTCTTCAAAATAATTTATCTTGATCTTCCTGTTTTTGGCATATTAAGACGCCAGTTGCGTGCAGCAGAAGAACACATTCGTAATAGAAGCAGAGCAGCTGAGGGGCGATGGTCTTGTGATAAGTGGCAGCAGTCAACTGCAGGACGGACTACCAGCAAGGTCAGTATTACGCAGATTCAGGTGGTCAGTCATAGTTGTTTCGAGATCGAGTTCTTTGATTTGTTGCAACATATAGTGAAGTGGGGAGAAGTCATTGTACCCATACTGATCTTGCAGCGTGGTTCTGTTATCTACCCACGATGTGCTATGTAGCATGGCACATGGTGTGTAGATACATATACTGGCAGTGTTGCCACACCCGATCAGCATGGTACATGGCATGCACATGCAAGTCCACTCAGTAAGTCAGCAGAGGTTTGATGATTTCTCAGCTGTCCTATAGTTTTGTGGGTATTTTATACCATTTATTGTAAGTGGAATATCTGACAAAATTGTTTCAGGTTCTCACTGCACTTGATGCTTTGGATAGACACAGTTTTGACAGGATGGATGCCACCAACTCACTTGACACCTTGTATGCCAAAATATTCTCACCTCCAGGGACCAAGGAATCTAGTGTTGTGGGTGGGACTAGCAACATCACTAATAATAGTGGCACTAATAGTACTGCTTCAAACAACGGCGCCAATGGTGGTAACCCTTCAAGTGATAACAGAGCAGACTATGTATGTCTATATTGTTCTCATGTTTAAATGTGCATCACTTTTACAGTTTTTATGGTAGAGTTGATAAGTTACATATGTTTATGTACAATTAATCTGTATGTTTATAGTTTTGTATGTAAGACGTTTTCTCCCATGGGAACTGTGCATTCTATAATGTTACATTAACACGTGGCCATGAATTTGCATGTTATTGTTGGAAAGAGCTGAAGATAGTTTTACAAAATTTTCCACACTGCTTGTAGATTACGTGCAAAAAATTTTACTGCAACCATTTTAAATAATGTACAGCGAAGTGTTCTCTTTAATTTCTTATGTGATCACATGAAAACTTAATAAATGGTAAGGGAATATCTTTAGGAAATTTGGTACTGCTTTATGGAATATAGCTGGGCATGTGGCGCGTACGGGAGAGGAGAGGGAGGTGTATAGGGTCTTGGTGGGGAAACCGGAGGGAAGGAGACCACTGGGGAGACCTAGGCTTAGATGGGTGGATAATATTAGGATGGATCTCCAGGAGGTGGGATGTGGGTATATAGACTGAATTGGGTTGGCCCAGGATAGAGACAGGTGGCGTTTTTAGGACAACAGCTGTCAGAACGTGTATATTCTGGTATATGATTGTAAGGCAACCCCAAACCCTATTTTAAATGACAAACGAGTAAAAAAATTCTTTGTCTTGTGTTTGGGTAATTCAATATAGTTTGTAGCTTCATTTTCCTGTCTTAGTGTGCTAGCGCAGTTTGTTACAGTTTGCAGATTGGAGGCACATGTGTGGATGTAGAGGACCCCTGAATGAAATGGGGTGTCTGAGGGTCCTTCTACATGAAAGTTTTGAAAAAGGAAGATATGTATGTAGCCATGCACTATGGGAAGCATGCTTATCAACATAGTCCACGTTTAATTTTGGTCCATTAAATACAGTGTGGCATACCAATTAGTGGCCCAAATATGCATTCAAATGAAGCTTGCTAAGTACCTGTGAGACTGTGATGTACTTCAGATAGTGTTGTCCTGTTACAGAAGGAAGACACTTCATGGTAACTGGGACAGTACTCAAGTCCCTTCCTCTTTGGCTTACCGTTCTGTTCTCTCTGTGCCTCTGCGGGTTTATATCAGCCCGGTTAAAGTGCTTGACACTGGTGAAGTGTATCATGTGTTTAAGTTTATCACTACCAACACATGTGTGAACAGAATTACTGGACATCTTGTGGGTGAGGGAGTTGTCAAACTGTGGGATTTCTGTACATGACCTCAGTATAGTACAATAAATGTTTTATTTTCTGTGTGACTTTTTGAGGGGCTGAGGAAGGGATTTACTATTTTCAGTAAAAAAAATGGGAAATAGTGTACACCAGAATGTAGTAGCATGGCATTATTTGCAGTTTGGTAAGCTTCCTCACAGCCTGTTTCTCAATTTGTGGCCCTGAGTAAAGTGGTGTTGTGTGTCCGTGTAGATGAACATTAGGACTGCCTGACAGTCTTCAGTGAAGGTTTCCTGTATTGAGTTCTGAAAGAGTCTCTTTACTTGTTTAGGTGCAGATGCTAGGTCACAGGCACGCAGACATGACCTGTGTGTTATGCGCAGTTTTTTTACTTTGTAAAAAATGCCTTAAAATCTGGTTTAATGAGACTTGACCATTGAGTTACATTGCCTTATACAAACTTATAAATACAGTTGTCAATAATTATTCAGCATGGTTACTGTCCATGTGGGTCATTACAGACTCTTCTTCAAGATGAGGCTGTGGTGCAGATCTTATGTGAGTGGGCTGTATCTAGTCAGCGTTCTGGTGAACACCGGGCCATGGCTGTTGCAAAGTTATTAGAGAAGAGACAAAGTGATCTGATTTCCGGTGAAACAGATGCTGCAGATGAAAAGGACTCTGTATCATCAGCAAATGGGGTCCCAACTGGAATCCCAGTGTTTCAGCCCCTTCTTATGCGATTCCTGGATAATGATGCTCCAATTTTAGGTGAGAACTGTTGAGTTTATTTTTCAAAGTAGGAATATTTTAAATAACTTACATTAAATCATTTTTGAACTATAGTAGGATTTGAGTTAATTGCCAAGTAGAAGGTCTTCTCTGCAGATTAACAGCTATGTTTCTGGAAATGTAACAATCAAGTGAGGAGCAGTGGCCTTGTGACTCTGAGGATGTATGTGTTTGAATGAGTTATGTTTATTTTGGTTGTAGCCTTTGTACTGTCACTTCCATGTTCAGTGTTTTCAGGTGTGTGTGGATAATAATTGTGAAAACCACCCAATAGATTTCTTATGTTTACCTGTTCAGTGATATGTTCACATGGAACCTTGGCTCCCACTAGACAGATTTTCATGAAATTTCATACTAGGGGATGTTTACTAAAATTTTTTGCCCAGTTTGAAGTTTGGTTAAAATCAGATAAACGTAACAGGCACTTTATGCAAAGCTCGATATACATTTATGCCATTGGTCTTTATAATGGAGATGGACTGTGTTCTCTGTGAGGTACAAGTTGAAGCTGAAGAGGCAGTTGATCCATATGTAAGTGACACGTTATTGATTTTGAATTTGTTGAATGCAGTAGAGTAGGCTGTTACTAAATTAGGGAGGAAACTTATAGGTACAGTAACAGCAAGTGTGTCAGAAGTGTTGTGCGCTGTGTGTGTTTTCTAACTTGTTTTATTTGTGTAAGGTTGGGGTGTTTTCATGATGGTAATGGTAGGTGTTTACCACCATTTGGAAGAACATAGTTCCTGCCATTGCAGCCCTGAAGTCAGAGGCAAGAGGGTTTTTTGAAGTATTGCTAATGCACTGCTATATCACACAGAAGAGGGCAGCCTCCATCTTTACTGCTGTAGGAAACTTAGGTCACATGTAGTATGTGGACAGGTGAAGGAAAATACATTTTATTGTAGGTATTTTTGTAGTTGTGTTAATTGTTTATATACACATGTCTCTTTTTCTCATTGTTCGCAACAGAAGACAATCCGAGTCCCCAGAACCGTGCAATGTTTACAAACCTAGTACACCTTTTCTCTGAACTGATACGCCACGACATATTTTCCCATGATGTGTACATGTGCACTCTCATATCTCGTGGAGATCTGAACACCGGGGGACCGGCTACAGCTGCATCTCATCATCCTAGCAGCAACAAACCGGCTACTCCAGCTGAGAGCAGGGGAGTGACCAGCGGCTCTGGAATGCAAGAGGATGATGGGTCTTTGTTCCCTAGCATAGATCTGAAACCCACAAAGTTGGAAGTACAGGTTAGTGTCTTTATTATCTGGACAAAGCAAGCTCTTTTGCACACATTAAAATATCCTGCATCATACATTATTTGCTGGTATCATGGGACAGTGATACTGTTGTCTGGTCATAGAGTTATAGTGACGCCGGGTGTTGCCCACACCGTTGTCACCAATTTCTGTAGTGCCGGGGTGTTGTGTCCACACCGCTATCAACAATCTATGTAATGACATGAGGGTTGTGTCCACACCACTGTCACTACTTTGTGTAGCGCCCAGCTGAGCAGTAAGTTCGGGTGACTACTGTGGCCGTTAAGAGGCCTATCCTGAGAATGGTAGCAATGGCCTAGTCAGAGGCTTTACGGTTATCTAGGTATCAAGGACTGCCTTGGGGTTTTGTGGGAGACGAACTGTGTAACAATTTAACAATAAATTCTATTATCTGCTATACTTACTTACTCCATGGTGCAGAGTCCTTCTTGAGAAGCTAACTGGTCTGCAGCTAGTCAAGAAACTCCCTGCATTTCACGGAACCCGAAGGTTCATTACCGCACTCACAAGCGTCCGCC
>Ga0123355_10020465_pt1 | contig 10568 bp, 6 predicted proteins | sample TergutEmb28metaG_3_FD_89872 | JGI IMG/M metagenome (GOLD analysis project Ga0123355, IMG submission 89872) | Embiratermes neotenicus P1 segment gut microbial communities from Petit-Saut dam, French Guiana - Emb289 P1 | ecosystem: Host-associated > Arthropoda: Insects > Digestive system > Gut ... | reverse complement strand
TTCTTTTCTTTTTTTTTTTTTTTCTCCCCTCCTCGTCACCCCTCTCCTCTTTTTTTTTTGGGTGGCCCCCCCCCCCCCCCCCCCCCTAGACAAAAAATTTACCAACAAAATTTCGTGTGTATACTTCTCCGAGTAGGTTCATAGTCCCAGTTTAATGAATGCTACATTTTCATGAAAACTGCTGGGAACACAACACATTGCAGGCAGCCCCACCGTCTTGTCTTTAATTCCCTACAATTAATAATAACAAAGTGCCGCATGGGCGAACTTATAAGGCAGAAACTTCAATTACTTTTAGGTGCTCAAATGACATGTAGTTATAAAACATAGAAAATACATCCGTGTTTGTTCCAGCAATGTTTTTGTGGGCTGTACAACACGCAACAAGTCAGCAGTCTTGTTAACGTTTTCTTTGTTTCGGTGTCATGGCGGTATTTACTGAACCACTAGAGCGCGGTGTAAAGTGGCTGCTACAGAGGTAGATCACATAATTTTATTGCACAATGTAATGAAATATTTCATGCAAGAAAACATTTAAAAACATGATAACGATGCGAAACTTTAAGAACATATCCGACAAACTGCACCTGTGCATAATCTCTACATACAAGTCCTTCATAAAAAAAACACAACGACAATATAGCTATGGAACAGGAAATTTGGCTTCGCGATCCGCTCAGTACTATTCGAAAAGCGCGAGTAGTTAGATGTAGGCCTATATAAAGTCAGTACCAAGCAGAATGTGAGAACTGCGCCAATTGTAAAACACTATTACCTGGAACATTATGTAAAAATATACAAATTATTGCTGTTGAAATACTAAAGCCATAAAGTGAAAGACTCACCTCCATTACAAACCAGAGTTGGTCTTCTTCTTGCGTTGGCCCAGGACGCAAAAACAAGCCGTGGAAGGTGGGGATGTTGGGGTGCATACTGAGGTCTCGCAGAACGAGATACTCTTCTTCTATTTCTTCGATGTTATCGGCCACATTCTCCAGGATTTTTACAGCCACCCTGTGACCTGAACACCAACATTTATCAGTGTTAAAACTTCTGATGCACTGTAGAATTTATTGACATCGAGCAAGGAAAATATTTTATATTGTTACAGATGTTAGGGCGCAACTCATTTATCACAGCTAAACAATTTTATACCTTATTTTAACAGTATTTTAGTTGTATTTATTACGATTGCGTGCTGATAAGTCCTTAGCCCGACATACTTCCCGATGTCGTAGGACGGAATCGATAGTGTCTTTGGAAAGAGGGATCTGTTCATATGTCGAATTGCAATTATTTTCTTGTTAGAGAGGATGAAATAAAGCATGTCAGGCGACGCGCGTGATTTCAACAACATGGAGACGCGAACTGTCATCAAGTTTTTTCCTGCAAGGCAAGATGCCGAAGGAAATTCACGCCATTCTTACAGAAATATTACGGGAAAATTCACCATCGTATGCCACCATCAAAAACTGGGTGGTCCGATTTAAAAGTGGTGATTTTTCCACCTGTGTTGTGCATCGTCCTAGACGACCCAAAACAGTGACAACCCCGGAGATTATTGACTAAATTCACCAGCTAATCTTGGAAGACCGCCAGATTTCGGCTAAATCAATAGCTGAGCAACTGGGCATCTCACCTGAGCGGGTGGGATCCTCCATTCATGAAGATCTGGATATGCGGAAGCTCTCCACCAAGTGGGTCCCGAAATGCCTGAACGCGGATCAAAAACGTCAACGGTTCCAGTCGTCCGAGCAAATTTTGGAATTTTTCGGCGCGATCCAAATGATTTCCTGTCACGATTGGTGACCATGGACGAAACCTGGTTATATCACTATGACCCGGATAAAAAGCAACAATCAATGGAGTGGCGGCATAGCGGCTCACCCCGACCCAAAATATTCCGAGTGCAAAAATCTACTGGAAAAGTCCTCGCCTCGATTTTTTGGGATCAAGACGGCATCCTCCTCATTGAATATCTTCCAAACGGCCAGACTATCAACGCGGAGTATTACCCATCTCTGCTGGTGCAATTGAAGGACATTTTGAAGGAAAAACTTTGCGAGAAGTCACCAAGGGGATCTTGGTTCTTGCACGACAATGCCCCGGCTCACCGGGCACTTCCAACTCAGAAGAAACTGGCCTACCTGGGCCTCCATTATCTTGATCACCCACCCTATTCTCCGGATCTGGCCCCGTCGGACTACCACCTTTTCCCTGGACTGAAAAAAACAATTGAAAAGTCGCCATTTTTCGTCCGACGCGGAGGTCATTGCTGCCGCGGAGACCTGGTTGGATGGACAAACTTCTGAATTTTTTGAGTGTTTTGTAAAAGTTAGAGCAACGGGCTAAGAAGTTTATTGCTCTTCGTGGGGAGTATGTTGAATAAATCCCGATTTTGGTCGCTGTAGCTTGTTTTCTTCCTGGGTGGGCTAAGGAATTTTAACACCCCCTCGTACTATAACACTGATTTCAAGAATGGTAGCATTTAAACGCAGCAACAATAAATTTCATCGTGTGGAAATTATAACATATAAGTTGAAACATTCGCTGCACATGTTGAAGAAGGCGCCCTGAAAATAGCCAACATTTAAGGCCGCAACACGTCGCAGAATTAATCAACAAATAAAAAGTATTGTGTGACAAGTTAGTGTTGAATTTTATACATATTCCGTACATTATTGGTGACAGATTCAAGAAACTAAACCAACTAAATGCACAAACCTGTCCCTTATATTTGTGATACTGTAGGCTTCTACTCAACATTGAGTGCAGTCTACAACTTTACCAGGACTCAACCCATATATGGGTTTCGAGGTGGTTTCCGGATTGTCACTAATATCTAGTGAAGTTTGTAGAGTCCCCACTTACAGTCTGAAAGGCGCTCGAATGAACATCTCTTTTAGTATTTAATATTTGTTTTGAGGATATTCTTGTGTTTGAACTTGGATTTTAATGCGTGTGCTAGTGTATGGTTGTGTTTTTACCCACTGATTTTACAATGGACCATTTTGAGGGCACTACTATAGCTACTGAGAGGACTCCATGATTATGGCACCCATGACGTGCGAAACATGTAGGAGATTTACTAACGTCTGATGTGTATGTAATTTTATGCACGTAGAGATGGTTAATAAAGTAATAATTGTTCTTTAGATATTTATATTATAATATCACACTTAATATTCCAAAATCTTTCGGTAGTGCATGTTTAAGCTTCGTGAAAAGCCATCATCAATAATTAAAAATACATTATGAAAGATAATTTGAATAATATCCCCAGCAGGCAATTAACTGATATAAAAATTAAAAAGTAACTGACTGTACTTCCTTAATGCTGTTCGTATATCCTATATCACAGAAGGATGTCATCGGTACAGACTTAACGTTTCTATTAAACCACAAAACAAGTAGCTTATATTTACCTTACCTACGACAGCTTTTCACTAAAGCATATTTGTGTAATTTAATTTGATCAAAAGTGTGAACTTCGTACAAACTTCTTTAGCGTCATATCGGCCAGGCACGATAACCCTTTGAGTGTATGCGTGGCATTGTCACTGGTTTGTGAGTGAGAACGTGACGATGACCAGACACTTTCTAAAAGCAGAGCTAACGAACTGAAACCTGTACTGGTTGTTTATATAAAACGCCAGTTATATTGTCCTGTATGAGACACACGAAATAGTATATTACGGATAATTACTTTATTATCTTACTGGCTTGCTGGATGTCTAGCAGAAACATCGTGTGCTTAAGGAAACTTCCCGGGTTGGCGACCAATAACATGCAACACTTTGACCTCATCTGCCCGGAAGTCGAGCCTGACATTAATGTTACGTAAACCGGTTATGAAGCAGGTTTCCTCTTGTTGACATAAATCATGAGTCGGTTACTGTACGTAAACGTGAATTTGTCGTTGTGTTTAGTTAAGCACCATGCTATGACGAAGAAGAGTATGAGTATGACTGCATGCATTACAAATATCGGCACTGCTTGGAGGTCACTGGTTAACTTCATGCCATATCTGTTTTGCCCCCAAGCATAAAAGCACAGTGCTCATTACCTCGCCTCTGGGTCGGCCCACTGCCGGTCTAAATATATCTGTGCCGAAAATACCCCAATTCGACGATTATCCACACCGTAACTTGGGGACAAATTGTATTTTCGAGGGTGTTATTATGATAATACGCATAAAACGAACGCACAATACAGTGGATGCAATCTTTCCCTTGCACGCATGTTTCATCTCCAGGACTACAGAAATGAAGTAGCTGAATATTCATATTGCGGTATGCCACATAACTATTGATCTACCTTGGTAGTTACTACACCGACTAAGCTATGGGCTAGGCGAATAGCAGAGGTAGAGTACCTTCTCTTGGAAACACCATCCAGGCCAAACCTGGATTTCGTGATTACCAGGGGCAATTTCTTTCCGTTAAAGACGACGGCGATTAAAGCCAATACGCACCAAAGTTGTGAACACGTTGAGCCATCGGGGGTCCTTTCAGTCCCTTAAACTCCCTCTTACCATATCGCTTATACCAAGAGAGAGCCTTGTCACTTTGGTCAAATAAATAGTCCCACCACCATCAATAAAACTGAAATAGATCTCTATCAATGTTCTAAAAACAACGCACCGTACCTAATATAAGAATCTAAATGGATGATAAGTGCAATAAAATTGTGTCTACTATAAAGTAGTCGCAATAAGAGAAATCACTGATATGTGTTACTGCTTCATAATTGAATGTTTGCAATATCAGTTCAGTAAAAACTTGCACCGCAAGAAATCTCATCAGCATTTCGATAGGATGACTGGAAACTGAATCTCCAGAAGTTTTAATCCTTAATAACCTAAATAATGACAATGATTGTACGTTGAATACTCAGCACTGCAGATTTTTACCAGAAATAGAGAGTTAATCAGGTACACATAAAGCAGTAAAAAGGGTATTTATGAAAACATGTATATCGCTTTTGTGGGAGGGGGGCCCGGGGCGTTGCGGGGCTCAGCGAAGTGTCACAGAAATGAAGGCAGGTGTAGGCACGTTCCGTAATGACGTTCTGCCATCTTTTCATTATAATTGCAGCGGAACGCGGACAAATGTCTGCCGCAGAGTGGCCAGTCTTGTTGCAGACACGGTGAACGCGTACGGACAAAGGCTACGGCCCTAGACTCTAAGAGCACAAAGGAACTAGGCTGGAAAGAGGGGAAGCTCGCAGTATCCGTTTTATACGTGAAAAGATCAACGACTTGAGGAATTTTATTAGGCAAACACTTGCTCAAATAATAACATTTAGATATCGACAAGTATTATTTAACATAAACCACTGCCTGACTCTTAAATACTCAAAAGATATGTTTCAAGAAAGAAAAAAGAGACGTAAATCTCATTACCAAAACTTCGGATCACCAATACTTCGTGTTTAATATAATACAGAAATACTATCTAAAACAATTACTTTATTATAAAAAATATACGCGCTTCCTCCGGATCGGGTCATTATCAGGCTTATAACATGTTAAAAATGAGGCCGGTTATGTATCATTAATGATGTAAAAACAAAATGTTGTTTTTATAATAAAATAGCTGTTTGTATTTCTCTATTATATTAATTACACGAATATTATATTAATAATAAATTATATTAATATATTATGAATATATAAGTATATTACATTAATATTATATATTATATATAATTTATTAAACAGTATATTAATGGTTTATGAAACACAGGGAAATATTTTCCTTCAAGATTATATCACATTTGTATTCCATTACAGTGCTTATTGCATTGCTTGGCGATGCGTTGCGTTGCGTTGCGTCGAGGTTCAGTAAAATGATTTTCAAGCACTGCCGTGGAAACTTCAAATCTAAAAGTAATTCGTTTTCTTAAAAATTTCATAAAACCCATAGATAATTTAATGAAGCCTCATAAAATATCGGATTGTATAAAAATAATTAAAATCATCCATGTACTTTAAATAACGTAGGTTATATAGGAATCGCTTGTTTATCCCCTAATTATAAATTTTTGATAAACATATTTTGTCATTTTTTGTTTATTTACTGCCGCCTTAAATTGACTAAATACGGGTGTAGTGCGAAAACGTGGTAATGTGAATCAATGAATTGGAAGGTATGTAAGAGGAGGGGATCATGGCCCAATTTAAAGTAATTCTTAACCAACATTTGTTTCGAGAAAATGAGAAAAACCATGGAAACCCTTGGTGAGGTTAGCCAATCTCCAGTTTATTCAGAAACCTCTCTAGGAAACAGAAGTGCCAGCTAGGTGACCAAGACGTTGAATAAACAGCGGTACATTCATTAACCTTGAAGAATAAAATTCAACTAAACTACACAGAAGCTCAATTCCTACCTCAGAGAAAACAAATTATTTATTATAAATGTATTAAAGATTATTTCGAAGACAAATCAATAAGTATTTTTGAGGGATATACCCACTGCTTAACGCGACAGTCATATAAAATACTTAAAACATATTGTATGGAGAATATGCAGATTCTGTGAATATACAGCAGCAGGTACACACAGCTGCAACAGAGCGTTAAATGTTGCAGAACCTGGTACGTATAGTTGCAAGTGGGCTTGAAACGCTGTAGAATTTGGTACCTGCACTTGTAACAGGGCTTCAAAAGTTTTAGTTGTTGGTAGGCGTAGCTACAACAGGTTTCTAAATACTACAGAATTTGGTACGCATAGTTGCAACAGCGCTTTAAACACTACAGAAGTTAATCTTGGTGTATCTACCGTGCATTTTGTAGAATCTTATTATATTTGTGCAAAAAATGCACGACATATATTTACGATATCTCTTTCTTAAAGCACTGTTACCTGTTTTGATGTTTGTATATCATCCTTAAGGAGTCTCCTATTATTTTTGCTAAAGTTACAAAATTAATAAAATGGAAACCTTTATACTAATGCTTAAAAAAGCGTGTTTTATTACAGTACATAGAACATATGTGGTTGTTGGTTTATATACAATCAATAGAATCTGGAATTGTCTTTCTTATGGGCTCAGTCCCTACTTGGAGTTGCAACAGGGCTTTAATGCAAAAGAATACGTATAGCTGCAACAGGACTTCAAATACTAAAGAAGTTTGTACTTATAACTGCAACAGGGCTTTAAATGCTAAATAAAGTGGTATATATAGTGGCAAGACGAACACTACCGATGTCTGTAAGAGGACTTTAAATTCTAAAAAAATTGGTAGGTATGGCAGCAATAGGACTTCAAATGGATAATGGCATTGTTTCAGCTATAGAACACGTGTAAACAGCATCGCATAATGTGAGAGTATGTTGATGGATGTTCACAGGCTAATAATTACGAAGGAAGCGTGTTCACACAAACCTCTTTCGTGTATCTGCAAACACGATACTGAGAAAAACCACAAAAATTAAAGCAGAATAGCAGGTGTTTCTTCGTAGAATGGAAAATTTAGGCTTATCTCCTCAAGTCCGCAGTGTTATTGCTACATCAGATCTGCAGGCCAGTGATTATAAGGGTGTCAGCATAAACCTTTGCTGATCCCAATAGCCCGCAATTTAACGTGTCTGTCTGCAACCGCTTGATTTCTGGGATCGTGCTTTCAAATCCCGCTGAGGGCATGGATGTTTATTGTGTGTTGTGTAGGTAGAGGCCTCTGCGACGGGCTTGGCATCAGTTCAGAGAAGCCCTACCAGGTGTGTGTCTATTTGTGCTTGATCTAAAAACCTCAACAATTAGGCGGCCTAAATTTAATTTGGGCTGTAGAGATACAGGAAAAAAAAAGAAGAAAAAGAAAGTACAAAATTTACCATTTTGAAGAAAGTGAGGACCTTCAACTGACACGGTTACATGCAGTAGAGACCCAGATCGTAAATGAGAGAATGTGTGTGTGTGCTCCATATGCTAATAAACTGCATTAATTAATTCAACAAACAGCGCGCAAAAACTTTCCTTACCTGTTTGCATCAATCATGGCTAGTTTAGGTTCAACGCCTCGGTCCCATAAACAACGTAGTCCGTACTTTCGAGGTCATTACACATTCTGATCCCATGATGAACATACAATCACATAGGAAAGTAGAAGAAGTCCGATTTTGAATCCGTGTTTTTACTTCATTCAAATACCTGATTGTAAAACGTATGCTGATTAGTTTTCAGAAAAGTGAAAACCTCGTCTTCAAGCTCTAAAAGGTGGTCACATCTCCCAAAGATGCCGCTAAGGAATTTAACATACTTAAGATAAAACTTATTACGGACTTAACAAGACGCCATCACCAGTCAACACCATGGTAACAACATGCTGTGACAATCAAATATTTTACTTCAGATGAAACATAAGTTTATAGATTTTAATATACAAATGATCTAGCTTGCTTATCATCATATGATTTCTTCGATTCCCATTTGCTTTCTCCTATGTTCGTCTAAATATTCTCCTTAGGTATTTTTCACAGATATAGCCAACCAAATATTTTATCTGAAGAATAAAGACCAACTAGATGCCACTTATTATTTTATTGTACTTCTGATATGTTCAACATGTTTCGAACACTACTACGCCCATCATCAGGAGCTCGCGACTATAATGTTGATTACCACATTGGTCGTTACGTTCTGTAAAGATGGAGGGGGTAGCGTTAGTGTAAAATTATGATTCTTAGTGGTGTATGTTCATTGTGAAGTTCTTTGTCGCTTGGTTGTAGCTGGTAACGTGTTTCTGTTAATATTAATAGTTGTGTTCCTTTATGCGTGGTGATGGTAGTGTTCTCTTGTGTGTAGTGTGTTTTATTAGTGGATTGGTAATTCGATGTGTTGTTAGTGCTAATTAGTATTGCGAATCTGAAATTCTACATACCTTGGTTTGCTGTAGGTTGGAGGTGAGGTGCGGTTAGGCTGGAGTAGTGTTCGGGCTGCAGGCTAAAGCACAATTGGTCTTTTCATGTAGTATGTGGGGGCTGGGGGTTAATGGCCGTCTGAAATGAGGGGTTTAGTTCGCCTGGGTATTGTTCTGGAATTAGCTTGCCTTCTTGGTTGAGGGTTTCGATGTAGTATTGTTCGTAGGGAATGGGCATGCTTGGGTTATTGAGATGTTTTAGCAAGGTCATTATACTGCTCATCTGGCCTTATTCGTGTTGATTTTGCAGGGTATGTGTCAACAAAGAAAAATTTTACTGTCCATAGTACAGAAGAGGCTCAGCTAAAGAGAGCCTAGGTCTGCACGAATGGAAGCAACATAAACCTTGGTTTGATAAAGAATGTGTAGATTTCTTAGATCAGAGGAAGCAGGCTAAAATGCAGTGGATACAGGATCCAAGCCGAAGCAATGTAGTTAATTTGAACAATGTTAGACGTAATGCTAGCAGACATTTTAGGAAAAAAATGAAGGCATATCTGAAAGATAAAATTGAGGAACTTGAAACTAACAGTAAGATCAACAATGTCAGGGACTTGTATAGGGGCATTAATGACTTCAAGAAGGGATACCAGCCTAGAAATATTATAGTAAAGGACGAGAACAGATAGTTGGTTGCAGACCGCCCCCACTGTATTATGGCAAGGTGGAGGAACTATTTCTCCCAGCTATGAGGATAATGACGTTAGGTAGGCAGAAATACACACAGTAGAACCACTAGTGCCTGAGCCAAGTGCCTTTGAGGCTGGGTTGGCTATTGGAAAGCTAAAAAATTACAAATCACTAGGTATTGATCATATCCCAGCAGAACTGATTAAAGCAGGAGGTAGGACAATTTACAGTGCGATTCATAAACTTATTATTTCTGTTTGGAATAAGGTGGAACTGCCTGAAGAATGGAAGGAGTCGATCATAGTACCTATCTATAGAAGGGGAGTAAAACAGATTGTAATAACTATAGGGGCATATCACTATTGCCAACTACGTACAAAACTTTGTCCAACATCCTGCTCTCAAGGTTAATTCCATATGCGGAGGAAGTTATTGGGGATCATCAATGTGGATTCCGACGCAACAGGTCAACCACTGATCATATATTTTGCATTCGTCAAATACTTGAGAAGAAATGGGGATACAATGAAGCAGTCCATCAGCTCTTTATAGACTTAAAGAAAGCTTATGATTCAGTTACGAGGGAGGTCTTGTATAATATTCTTATTGAGTTTGGGGTCCCCCAGAAACTGGTAAGATTAATAAAAATGTGTCTGACTGAAACGTATAGTAGAGTCCGGGTAGGCAAGAATTTGTCTGACATGTTTCCTATTAGGAATGGTTTGAAACAGGTAGATGCTCTATCGCCATTGCTTTTCAACTTTGCCTTGGAGTATGCCATTAGGAGGGTTCAGTTAAACCAGGATGGCTTGAAATTAAATGGTACACACCAGCTTCTGGCTTATGCCGATGATGTTAATATATTGGGAGGAAGTGTAGATACTGTCAAGAAAAATGCAGAAGCTTTAGTAGCCACTACTAAGGAGATTGGACTAGAAGTAAATGCTCATAAAACTAAGTACATGACCGTGTCTCGAGATCAGAACGCAGGACGAATCCACAGTATGAAGATTGATAA
>Ga0123355_10020464_pt1 | contig 10568 bp, 9 predicted proteins | sample TergutEmb28metaG_3_FD_89872 | JGI IMG/M metagenome (GOLD analysis project Ga0123355, IMG submission 89872) | Embiratermes neotenicus P1 segment gut microbial communities from Petit-Saut dam, French Guiana - Emb289 P1 | ecosystem: Host-associated > Arthropoda: Insects > Digestive system > Gut ... | reverse complement strand
TCCTGAAGATGGTCGTATTAACGGCCGAAACATGTTGAGCATTGAATGAGTATTGAATAAATAATAAAATAAGTGGCATCAAGTTGGGTTTCTCTTTACTCAACTATAAAGATGATGCACGGTACCATAAACATAAGATAGTATACAAGTTGCATCCGTCGATCTGTCGGTCACACATGACTCACGTTAACGCCTACAGTATTCTTAATTCTTCAAAACGTATTCATTCCTTTTTTTTTATTTCCTGCCTACTGCCACGTGATAGGTTAATTGTTGCAGCTTGGGACTTCCCCCTCCCCATGGCCAATAGAATTTAGCTGCAACAGCGGACCACCCTAGCGGCGAATTAAGTAATTATCGCAGTTTAGCCCGGGGTGATCCCACGAACAATGACAAGGTGAGCGCCCGCAAATGATTAATCAATCGTGTAACAATACCACGCTGTCTGCCAGGCCGGCAGATGGCAGGCCTATTCTATTATTGAGCTGTCTGGTGCCGGAACCACTGACTAGTAAAAAGGTCCTTAATGTGGTCAATACAGCTAAGCAATTCAATCGAAAAGCAGAGTTCATTGCCGTTTGGAGTGACCGGGCGATATGCTTGGTGTCTTTTTATTTTCCTTCCAAACGAGGTTTAGGTCATTACCAAGTGTTCGATGATAAACTCAATTTCCTTTCTTGTTTTAGCCCTCCAGTTCTTGTTTATCGTTAGATTTATAAGGTGGAGTCTATCTTGGAATTCAGCACGGAGCTATGCTTTACATACGTACGTACATGGAGCTACATTTATATACTTTAGTAAATTGCAAAATCTTTACTTACATGTATTCCCTGCTCCCAAACACAAGGAAATAGCTTCACTTCTAAGTCTGTCCACAGTATAGCTTCGTATATTACTGCCTCAAATTCTTATATATATATATATATATATATATATATATATATATACACCTACATGTGTCATCATTATCATCATGTTCCTGAAGGGTTAGGCGTGTTTCCTGTTCCTTGATTCTCAAGATGAAGTTGGTCCCTCCATCTCTTCCTCGGTCGTCCAATGTTTCTTTGTCCTGTTGGTTTATATTGTAGTGCTTGTTTTGGTAGTCTCTTTGTGTCCATCCTCTGTACATGTTGTAGCCACTTTTTCTGGTACTGTTTTATTTCCTTTGATACGTCCTGTGCTCCCGTTTTTTGCCTAATACATTGATTCTTTTCTTTATCTACATATATATATATTATATATATATATATATACACACAGTAGGATCCCGTTTTACGATGGGATTACGTTCTCGAATATATGGTTGTAAATCGAATCGTCATAAAACGAGTACTATTTAAATGGTTTAAATTGAGGTAGGTTCATGGTACAGATAAATTAGTCAAATAATTTCATAATTTACAATGTATCTTTACATTATGACATACATTTTTAATTTAATGAATTGGGTGTGTAGAAAATGACGCAGAAAATAGGAAAAAAAAATCAATCAAATCGATTTTTATTTTGTTGAAGAAGGCCCAGACCGTGCTTCAGACGTCGGAAAGAATGTAACGTCAAATGTTTTGGTTTTTCTTCTTTTCTGTCTTTTTGATGGGTGGAAAAATCACAATTGAACTTAAAAGAACTGCACTGAAATAGAAAAAGAAGAAACACATGCACACCGGAAAAGAGCTTGAAGCGCACTAAGTAGAGAAAGGACGTTTGAGTTGCGACAGTGATGCACCACAAGTGGGGAGGCTCGGTCCGACTGGACAAGGGTTGTAAAAGTGAATCGTCGTAAAACGAACCGTCGCAAAACGAACCGTCGCAAAACGAGACCCTACTGTGTGTGTGTGTGTGTGTGTGTGTATATATATATCCTATAAACGATGTTGAGATACCAAGAAGCCGATATCTCATATCCACGTTTAATGGGTGGATTAGGTACCGCATGGTATAGTCACTTTGACTTCCCTCCACATAGTTTTACCAAAGATTTTCCTAAATTACAAAAGTATTTTGTTTTCTCTTCCTCCTCTGCTGTTCATCTCCGGTAATTTGATAACTGCTTATTTAAAATGAGTTTATTTTTACTTTCTTGTTTAAATATGACCTAGCTTATTCCAGACGTCTCTAGTTTTACCACTATCATAGTGTAATGTTCGTTGCTAGTTCTAGACATAGAAAGGAAATATTCTCGGCAAGAAAAATTCAAAATTAATTAGTACCTATTTTAATTTAATATACTTTGGTATGATCTTCTGGAAACTGAGATGGGAAAACTTCTGAAAAGGCCACTTCTAAGACAGAAAACTTGCGCAAGCCTAGTAGTTAGAAGGATCGTTGGAGGGACATATTTCAGAGATGAGAAATGGATGTACCGGGCCGAAATATTGGCTTTGGTCGTAAACGTACCGCATTTTCTGTCTTCACTGCCACAATTTAACTTGTGGTGGTTATAAAAGAAGGTAGAAAATAAGAAATTAATGAGTTGTGTAATATAGAATTCTGTCAATACGCTCTGTCTCTATTGACAGTGCGATAGGTCGTATAGAAACGAAGCAGCTAATGATTGCGTCAGGATGTGGTTTAGAGCGCGCTAGCATTGCCACACAATAACTCCAACCTTGTACCCACACAAAAGCTTTTCTGATAACGCTGAAGTTTCATGAACATGAACGACAAATAATGTGCTTGCTTATTACCTTCTTTGCTGTCATTTGTTTTGTTTTTTTTATGGAAGAATAAAAGACCTTCTGTGTAGGCTTTAATGAGTTTTAAATGAAAGCGATTATGCTGAGATATTATTGTAGCCGTTGTTACTACGGATCGGTCAGAATCGGTGCATTTTGATATAAGAAGAGTGAGCAGATAGCTTGGTAGGAACCCCAAAATTATTTTTTAAGGTTTGAGGTTGGATTACTGAAATACTTTTCAAAATCGTATCCAGAGACGAGGAGCAGCAACATGTGAAAACAAGAAATCACCGTTGATGATAATGTAACGAGAAACTTCTAAGATACCAAGGAGTAAAATGTGAATAGCCCATCAAAATGAGTTCAGTGTCTGAAAATATAGTGGGAAACAAGTGTCCACTGGCGGTTATATACGGAAACCCTACTGAATACAAGTTCCGTTTCTTTTTATTTTAGCCTTTTGATATCGTCTACCTCGATGTAAATCCACCATTCTGAAGATGGCAGTAACACTTTTCTCCGGAAAAGCCAGTGTCAATCTACGATTCCAAACGGGAGCTTAAGAAGTCTCTTGTGTGGATATGACGTTCACAGGACCGTGCATCGTAATATATTTCTATAGTAAAATGAACTAGACGCACCAGTGTCTCAAATTTATTTTAGTTTAGAATAATAGTATTTGTTTGACATATGCCTGTTGCTGCATGTACAGTCTTGAACTCCTGATGATGGACGGAAAGACCGTCCGAAACATGTAGAGTATCATTCCAAAATAAAATAAATTTGGTACACAGGTGCATCTAGTTGGTTTTACTATAGAACTCTGTTGTGTGAAATGGTGAAAATTATTATGAACACCTTGAACTGTTTTGTAGGTCAATCCACAGCCGAAGGAAAGCCATGTGTACCTTGAATTATCTGTACCTGAGATATTTTATAATGAGTAATGCTTTCTTACAGAGTGGGGATTGAATATCAATGTCATTGTCTGGCACAAATCACCAGCTTTATCTCTGGAGTTAACAAATTTTATTTCTGTATTAGAGTTACTTTTTTCGTTTTTGGCCACCTATTCAACATCTCGAGCTGTAATCGCATTGCGTCGTATGATAGGTTGATAGGTTGATAGTAAATCATATGAAGGCTGTTCATAAATAATTTAACACTCAACTGGGTTACAAGCAACCAACTGATGTCTGGCGACAAATCGCACTGTAGTACTTTCGACGTAGTCTGTGCACCGTTGCCATCTTTCTGGTAACTTTCGAATATTGGTAGTCTACCAGTCATTGTGGATAATGCACACAGAGTCACGGAAATCTCTCTCCATGTCATCACTGGTAGGGAATTTTCTCCCGCTGAGTGTTTCTTTAATTTTGTTGAAGAAAACATAGTCCGATGTGGCTAAATCTGGAGAATATTGTGGCTGTGGCAAAACTGTATGTCCAAAGGTTGCAAATTCTGTGTTGTTTGTTTAATGTCTTGCGGTCTCACAATGTCATGGAGGAACAGAACCTGACGTGACCATTTTCCATGGCGCCGTAGCTGGATTCTGCGAAGAAGACACCAAGGAATGTTGCAGCACACCTCACTGTTGGTTGACGTCCCTTGGGGAAGCCATGCATTTAATAGGTTGCTCTCCGTGCCCTAGAATACAGAGGCCATCTGCTTTCCAAAAGGAAGTGCTGTCCGAAATTTTTTAGAGGAGGACTCACATCATGTTTTCACTGCATGGACTGCCTTTTCACCTCCGGAGTTTGATAGTGAAACCAGAATCTGTCACAGGTAACCAGTCTGGCGAAGAATTACTCTGGGTCCTTGTTGTGAAGAGGGAGCATCTTTTGACAATTCTGCACCCTTCTCTCATTTTGTTCGGTCTTGAAATCCCTTGAAAACCAGAGTGCACAATCCTGCTTCATATGCCAATCTTTGTGGATTATTGCATAAATTGTTGCACGACAGAGAGATGTTGCCACATGCGTTTGATCAACGCTTACGCTCCTCTTCTTGATGTCAGAGTCACGCAGCACAGCTGACGAATTGCGGGCCGTTGGCGGGCTGCCCGGACTGACTCCCTTCTTGACAGTTTCATGCACACTGTTGAAAATTTCCATCCATCGTAATACTCTTCCATGACTTTGGTAGCTTCTGCACACACGGCGTCTAGCCTACACCCCATTCTTCTAACAGAACCAAGTGGTCCACCTTTGTCTATGACATTACCTTCCATTGCCCACGACAACGTACCACTGACTGATGCAATCGTCTGCGAAAAAGGAACCTACGTCATCCTCTGCTACCATGTATTGGGCAACATGTCCAACTGTCCCTGCCCGGTAACACGCACAATTCTAGAATGCCTAGGTATCTCTATTTACACGTTCCAACAAAGAGTGCCAATCATAAATGAACGTAATTCTGTAGGGATGTGGAAGGAAGTGTTATTGGCCTAAGTTAAGATGTTATCATGAAGTTTATCTTGAGGAAACCGGCAGTCAAATTAGTCAATATTCTGCCCGATATTCGAATTGGACACCTCGCCAGAAGACCTGCGTCAGAAACAGTTCATGCTTGAACAACCTTGGACATTTATGGGCGCGTAAAACCGGAAACTGAATCACTTAAAATTGCAGGTGTTGGGCAGCAATGTGGCGAGCCCCAAAACACACTGCCGAGAAAATTAAGTTAATATATGATCCGGTTAATTTTTGTTCGGAGGTGTCGCTGAGAGCAGATTAACTTTACGCCCACTTCCGGATCCCTGTTACACAGACACTGTCATTATTCTTATTTTCCAACCTACAGAAAGGCTCACATTACATACACTTTCATCACGTTCACAATTATATTTCAATCACCACCACTACTCTGCTATCCAGTAGGGCGGTGTTTGTTTAGACGCAGAGTTTCTGTTAAACGAAGTAACTGAAACCGTTCTCGGTGTGCACGGCATCTTTCATTTCCGGTAAAGTTATTTAGTCTATATGCCATTCGACCAAATCCGCCTGTTGGTGTTCTTAATTTTACGGACTGCCAGCAGAAGCACAGTTTTATTTTAAAAAGAGTTATTTTTAACGTACGCGTTTTTTGAAGAGGTTCGTCGGAAATGGGATGGTCTCCTTTTAAGTACGCCGTATCAGTTGTAGGTTTCAATTACAGCTAACATTCGTTACGTAATGCAGTTGAATAGACAATATAATCCTTACTATGTACATAACCAACAAAATGCATCTCAAAGTTCAGGATGTATTTTATTCACGAGTTTCTCATCAACACGTTTCGGCCGCTGTAGCCGCCATCTTCATGGTGATGTCGTTATAATAAAAATACAAATTTACAAATGTAATTAGCTGTGTGTATTTATATCAGCAATAAAGAAGTCCAGTAAGACCTGTAAGGTCGCAGGATTAAACCAATTTCTCAATCAGTTTAGTGAGAAATAAATTTTGCACTTTAGACTTTTGAAGTTTGTCGGTTAGGGTTCTTAGTTTCTTGGCTGTCAATCGTCTTATGTTTCAAAACCACGATTTTTCTGAGAATTTATCTGTTTCTATCCTCACTTGAATCGGTGGGAGCCCAACTACTTACTCATCCACCCACAGGCGGGATTATTCCGAACTCATTCGAACTATCTCGGGAAATTTGTGCTTGTAATGGGAGATAGTAACCGTATTTTCTTTGTTTTTAGTGATAACATTGAGAAAGGCGAATCCGTTACAAAGTTACACCTCTAAACCCTTCGGTTTGAAAACTTCGCACTGAGTTATGTTTAGCATTGCTTTAACATTACTGATTGTGTGACGCTCTGTTTCTCTTGTACTCTGTCATACTTCTATGGTTGTGGTTTTTATATGAAACCTGACCGAATTAAAAGTCCATGTACACTTGTTAGAATGGTCGTGCCATGGCTGAGGCTGGAATCCGCTGGCTGCTCCCTCCAATGGTGGCTGCGTCTGTTCACACCTCAATCGAACTCATGTACCCTCCGCATAAGGGACTAGTTAGGTACGCCGGAGTACCACTGGAGCTGTCTTTGGAACCTGTGTTATCTGTCAAATTCTGATCATATATCAACATGATATTGAAGATCCATTTTAATATTACCCGTCAATATGCGCCATGTATGAGGTGTTCCAAGCTTTCCAACAAGTAGTTTGAATTTATTGATCATCACTGTTGTGTGCATTACTTGTCCTCACTATCAAATCCTTTTAGATTTGTCGTTTGAGCAACACTGGATGAACGTTAAGCCTACACTTTAAGCCAATATACGATGAATAATTCAGCAAGTCGTTATAAATGGCACGCTAACTACAGGTTGACTGTGAACTAGGGGCGAATTACGGAAAGAATAGTTTGTGTACGATACATTACGTGATGGTAACTATGACGGAATGACGACACACCAATATTGATCCACGTTTCGCGCAGCCTCTTAACTGGACGGTGCTGCTACCTGGCGTGAAGAGCACGTACTTGACCAACTGCTCGTTGTCCATGAATGCTATTTACTGTTTACATGCATGCCTAATCAAATTCCTACGTAAAGGCAGATCCATGTTTCCAAACAGGTCACCAAGTACCGTAACTTTTCATGTGTTGCAGGTATAATCAAGCGATATTTTACAGCCGACAAAATAAACATCACAGCCGAAAGCGTCGGAGTGTGTTAATGGGTTAGGTGTGCGGTATTTTAATTCATTCATCGTGCATCGCGGGATTGACCGCCAGCTCCAGTCTATAGCCGACGTTAGAGAAAGAGTAGAGCTATACATTTACTCCTCCTTTGGGGCTTCGTGGTTTGTTACAAAAGCGTGAACTTTACCATTGTACTTCGTGAAAGGCAAATTGTTCAGACGATGTCACTAAATTCTGGGTCTGTTTCTGAGTGATAATCAGGTGCGATACTTTAATTACTAAAGTGAGTGATTAACAATTGATCGATCGGAGTGGCGCAGAATTTTCTTTCCGCAGGGAGAGTGGGATAAATTCTGGGGACCGCACAGGAGGTCACCAGTAAACAAGGGGTTTTGTGCATGGTTTGAGTGTTAAAGTAATCACAAACCTTTATGTAAGCAAAGGATAAAAATGTGCGGATCCTTGCCTCCATTCCTACGTATGTCATCGTAGAAAGTCGTTAGAGTAGAGGGACCATTAGAAGGCCTCTATTAGACCATATCGTACTCCATCTATTTCATTTTATTATTTGTCAGTATTCTTGGCGTTAGGTGGGGGACCGCGGTAGCACAGTGGTTAAGGTGCTGTGCTACATATCGGAAGGTCACTGGTTCGATCCCAGCTGGTGTCATTGGAATTTTTAATTGACGTAAAATCCTTCCGATCGCACTATGGCCCTGGGATCGGCTCGGCCTCTAACAGAAATGAGTACCAGGAGCATTTCCTGGAGTAAAGGCGGCCGGTGCGTAAGGCTGATAACCTTACCACCATCCAGTGTTATTGTCATGAAATCTTGGAACCTTAACTTCCGGGAACCCTCTGGGCACCTCGTGCCTCTAATGGGACTGATTTATCTTTACCTTTACCATTCTTGGCGTTTCGTACTGTACTTGCTGTATTACTGGGAGTTAATAAGACCACAAGACCACAAGAAGACAGACAGTGTACATATGACGTAACAATGAGTTGTCGTACAACTATTGTTGCAGTGGAAAAACCATAAATATTAAATATTCTGAATTTGACATTCAGAGGACCGTGCATCGTGATATATTCTTATAATAAAATCAACAAAATGCACTATTTCTCAACTTTATTTGGTAAAGAACTCTACATGTTTCGGACAGACTTATTGTCCTTCATCAGGAGTCTTAATACTGAATTCACAGCAAAGCGTATTTGTCATACTGGTTATGTTGACTGTCAGCTAGCGAGGTCGAGATGGAGAGTTCTTTACCAAAATAAAGTTGAGAAATAGTGTATCTTGTTGGCTTTTATTATAAGAACATATTCTGAGTGTGTGTTTGTAGCCTTAGATATCTGGTATGCAAAGCGCACACGCCATGTTGTCTTCTTTGGCCTGTCCGGCTGCGCTATATTTTACACATTATCTCATAAATGGCGCGATTTTGTTTAAAAAAAAAAGTTGTTGGACATAAAATTTGTGTTCTGATTTTCTACGTAACTTCTGTCTGAACTGTTTATAATTCAGAGAAGAAATGAGCGCCGTAATACAAAAAATGTGTATTGGTCTTTATGTAAAGTAACCGTTATTCTTGTCAGATTTTAATGAAACTTGAAATTTCTAGACAGATTTTCGAAAAATGCTCAGATATGAAATTTCATGAAAATCCCTCCAATGGGAGCCGAGTTGTTCAATACTAGCGGATAGACAGGCAGACAGACGGACAGACAGGGCAAAGCTAACAGTCGCTTTTCGCAATTTTGCGAACGCGCCTAAAAAGAGTTCATACAATCCTATTTTAAAACTTAATGTAATTGGGAAAGGAAAGACAGGTTATCAACAACTCTTTTGTGCCGCGGGCTGCACAAAATGAAGTTCGCTGGTGCCACTAAAATTCACATTACTACAGTTGGTCTAAATCACGGTTCTGCGTCATTTCTCACATTGCTCTATGTAATTTAACGATGTTGAATACTGGTATAGAGTTTGACTAGCATGTCTGGAGAACATTGAACTCCCCTTTCGCATATAATTTATAATTTCTTTTCCACGTGCGTGCCAAGTCACAATAATAATTGGCGCCTGTAAGTCCGCAGACAGCCGCGCTTTATTTTACAGCAAATAACGTCTCGCGGGTCCAGAAATGAAAACTTTACCAGATTTCCTTTTCCAGAATTCTTAACAGCCATCAGCTACAATTTATATAGCTTAGGAAATGTGTTCACAAACTGAAGTAAACCTCGAAAGATAAATGAAAAAAAAAATCCAATTAGATATCACTTATTAATTTATTATGCTTATGTTAGGCTCAACATGTTTCGGGCACCATTATGCCCATCATCAGGAGCTCACGACGATACCGTTGGTTACCACATTGGCCGTCTCGTTCTCGAGTTGCTGCTGGTTGGAGGTTAAATGCAGGCAGGATGGATGAGTGTCCGGTTAGAAGGCTGTACAGCCTTCGGTCCGGACACTCATCCATCCTGCCTGCATTTAACCTTAGAATATTTCGTAGAAATTTTTCTGTTAGACTTCGGCACATCCTGTATATGGAACAGAACCTAATTCCGCAACGATACTAAATATGTCCCTGCCTACAGTGTTATTCTTTCAAAACCACCCGCACATAAAGACTTAAAAAGTTTTGATAGCAGAAACTGTTTCTGCCTTTATATTCTTCAGTTGCCATTTTTTATTCTTCGCATCTAGTTTATGATGATAATTCTAACATATTGGGCAAAAGCATATATATTGTAAAGAAAAAGACAGAAACTTTAGCAGTTGCTAGTAAAGAGATTGGACTAGAAGTTAATGATGATAAAACTAGTACTTGGTCATGTCTAGGGATCAGAATGCAGGACGAAATCACAATGTAAAGGCTTATAATGTTTCCTTTGAAAAGACGAAACACTTCAAATATTTGGGAACAATCCTAACTAATCAAAATTCTATTCCGGAAGAAGTTAAGAACAGATTAAAGTCAAGGAATGCTTGCTATCATTCGGTGCAGAATCAGTTGTCTTCCATTTTATCCCAAAATATAAAGATTAAGATATACGGAATGATAATTTTGCGTGTTTGGTATGGGTATGAAACTTGGTCGCTCACATTGAGGGAGGAGCGTAAGCTGAGGGTGTTTGAGCCTAGGGTGTTGAGAAGAATATTTGGGCCTAAGAGGGACGAGGACATGTCGTGGTGACTGGGACCCACCTGTCGTGGTGACTGGGACCCACCTGTCGTGGTGACTG
>Ga0123355_10020463_pt1 | contig 10568 bp, 9 predicted proteins | sample TergutEmb28metaG_3_FD_89872 | JGI IMG/M metagenome (GOLD analysis project Ga0123355, IMG submission 89872) | Embiratermes neotenicus P1 segment gut microbial communities from Petit-Saut dam, French Guiana - Emb289 P1 | ecosystem: Host-associated > Arthropoda: Insects > Digestive system > Gut ... | reverse complement strand
CTTCGAATGTAGGATTGAGTCCCATGCACATTACAACAATGTCCGCGCGTTTCGCCGCAAGGATTGCTTCGTTTAGTGGTTGCTCTGCCCAAGCGTGCGGAGCATCGCCCACGAGGTCGCACCCCCGCGCGTAATCAACGTTGCCGCTTGCTGCGTCTTGAATTCCGCGTAATAATGTCGTCCATCTTGACGGCGTTCCGTGATAGTTGCCGAGCAAAACGAATTTATCGTCGGAGTTCGGCCCTATTACCGCGATGTTTTCATTACCTTTAAGCGGCAAAATTCCATCGTTTTTAAGCAAGACAATACTTTCCTGCGCCATTTGGCGGTTTAGCTTTGTATGTTTATCACATTCTACAACGTTGTACGGAATGTTATCGTATTCACAGTCATTATCAAACATTCCAAGCCTGAAACGCGCGGTAAACAAGCGTTCTACCGCTTCGGTTATAGTTTCTTCAGTAAGTAAGTTCATCGCAACGGCGGTTTTCAGCCATTTATAAGCGTCGCCGCAATTTAGTTGGCAACCGTTATTTACCGCCAATGCCGCGCTTTCCGCTTCGTTTTCGGTGATTTTGTAGTGGTTATTTATATCGCAAATTGCGCCGCAGTCGGACACAACGTAACCGTCAAATCCAAATTCACCGAACAAAACACCTTTCAAATACGTTTTGCTCGCGCAGCAATGTTCGCCGTTAATTGCGTTATACGCGCCCATAACGGCGGAGGGGTCAGCGTTGTCGATACAATATTTAAACGCGCGCAAATATGTTTCGTATAAGTCTTTTTCGCCTACGACCGCGTTAAAGCTGTGCCGTAACGATTCGGGGCCGCTGTGTACCGCGTAATGCTTGATTGTAGCGTCAATTTTGCGGTATTTCGGGGTGTTTTCGGGAGTTATCGGCCCGTTGTCCGGCTGACCTTGCAAACCTTTAATAAACGCGCAAGCGATTTCGCCCGTCAAATACGGACATTCGCCGTAAGTTTCGTGTCCTCTGCCCCAACGCGGGTCACGGAAGATATTTATATTCGGCGACCACATTGTTAAACCTTGATAAATTAACGTTTCACCGAATGTTTTATACTCATTATACTTCGCTCGCGCTTCATCGGAAATCGCGGTTGCGACATCAAACATTAAGTCGGTATTAAAGCTTGCCGCCATTGCGATTGCTTGCGGAAAAACCGTTGCTTTCCCCGCTCTCGCAACACCGTGTAAACACTCGTTCCACCAGTTGTAAGCGGGAACACCCAAGCGTTCAATTGCCGGTGAATCGTATTTCATTTGCGCCATTTTTTCAGGCAAAGTCATTTGCGCGACTAACTCTTTCGCGCGTTGTTTGTATGTCATTGTGAAGCCTCCTTATTTAGACGAGTTTTATTCATCTCTAAGTCAATATTTTCTATCCACAATTTTAACATACGCAATTTATGTTGTCAATAATTTCTTGACAGGCTATTTTGCGTGTGGTATAATTATTCAAAGTGCCATTTGGCTTGTTATGGCAAGGTGAAAATTAAAATTGAGGTGATATTTTTATGACTACACAGGAAGCGCGCGCCTTAGCGCTTGAATATTTTGAAAAAGCGGGGATTATTTTAACTCCCGCCGAAGCGGAGAACATTGAAATCGCTGATTTCGGTTTAAATGATTTGGAAAATACAGGGTTGGAAATCGTTACATACGTTAACACCGAACGCTGTTGTGCTAAAGAGTTGGTGCTGTTTCCGCGGCAAACGTGTCCCGAGCATATTCATCCGCCTATAAATGGTGTTTTGGGTAAGGAGGAAACTTTTCGTTGCCGTTACGGCACGGTTTATCTCTACGTTGACGGCGAGGAAACGCCTAACCGTAAGATAAATCCGCCGCAAGGCACTTACACCGTGTTTCACGAAATCATTCTCAAACCGGGTGAGCAATATACTCTCGCGCCGGGAACGAAACATTGGTTTCAAGCGGGCGGCGACGGCGCGGTTGTAAGTGAATTCAGCACAAAATCGGTTGATGAAGCGGATATTTTTACGGATACACGCATTGTTCGATAGACTGATTAGGGCTCCCGCAAAGTCGGTTTGTGACTTTGTGGGAAAGAGGAGCAACCGCCCGCAAGGCTAAGCTTTTGCCGTTTTTTACGGCAAAACAAGCAACGAGGGCGGGTTGCGACGACGAGGCGGACATTTTTATGGATTCACGCATTGTTCGGTAGACGAAAGGAGTCACACAAAATGAAAAAATATCTTGGAATTGAACTTGGTTCAACGCGGATTAAAGCCGTTTTGATTGACGAAAACCACAAACCAATCGCAACGGGCGGTTTCACTTGGGAAAATCAACTAATCGACGGATATTGGACATATTCGCTTGACGCCGTTTGGAACGGAGTTCAGACAGCATACGGCGAGTTGGCGAAAGATTATCAACAAAATTTCGGCGATGAACTTGCAACGCTTGACGGAATCGGGATTTCCGCAATGATGCACGGATATTTGCCTTTTGATAAAGACGGCAAGCTATTGGCGGAATTCCGCACGTGGCGGAACACTACAACAGGCGAGGCGGCGGAAAAACTAACCGCCGAATTCGGGTTTAACATTCCTGAAAGGTGGAGTGTCGCGCATCTTTATCAAGCGATTTTGAACGGAGAATCTCACGTTCAAAACATCGATTTTCTTACCACTTTAGCGGGATATGTTCATTGGAAATTGACGGGCGAAAAAGTTCTCGGTGTCGGTGACGCGTCGGGAATGTTCCCCATTAAAAATAACGGTTATGACACAAAAATGTTGGAGCGGTTCAACGAAATCGCCGCGGCAGGCGGAGTCTTGCCGCGTTTACAAGATATTCTGCCGAAAATTTTGCCAGCCGGTGAAACTGTGGGAAGCTTGACGGCTGACGGCGCGAAATTACTTGATGTGAGCGGTAAATTGCAAGCCGGAATTCCGTTTGCTCCGCCCGAGGGCGACGCGGGAACGGGAATGGTTGCGACCAACGCCGTTCGCCCGACAACAGGCAACGTTTCGGCGGGAACATCGATTTTCGCCATGGTTGTTTTGGAAAATGATTTAGCAAACGTTTATCCCGAAATTGATATCGTGACAACTCCTTGCGGAAGCCCTGTTGCAATGGTGCATTGCAACAACTGTACAGGCGAAATTGACGCGTGGGTAAAGTTGTTTGACGAGGTTTTGAAAACTTGCGGTGTTACTATTGCGAAACCAACGCTTTACGATAATTTGTATAATATTTCGGAAAGCGCGGACGAGGATTGCGGTAACTTGCTGTCATACAACTATTTTTCTGGCGAACAAATTACAAAAGTTAAGGACGGCAGACCGTTATTTGTTCGTTTGCCGGACAGCAATTTTACATTAGCGAATTTTATGAAAAACTTACTGTTTTCATCGGTTGCGACGTTGAAAATCGGTATGGCGATATTAGAAAAAGAGAGTGTGAAAATTACCAAACTTTCGGGACATGGCGGATTGTTTAAAACTCCGAATGTCGGACAAAGCGTTATGGCGGCGGCGTTAAACACTCCCGTTTTGGTTTCTGAATCGGCGGGCGAGGGCGGCGCATGGGGAATTGCGGTTCTCGCGGCATTTGCGCAAGCAAACTCGAACAAAAGTTTAAGCGATTATTTGGAAACCGTGTTCGCAAGTGATAAAGCAATTGTTGCCGAGCCGAAAGCGGCGGATATTAAGGCGTTTGATATGTATATGGAACGTTACAAAGCCGGCGTTGCCGTGGAAAAATCGGCGGAGGAGGTTTTGTGATGTTAGAAACTTTAAAGCAACAGGTTTTCAACGCAAATCTTGACTTGCCGAAGTATGGGTTGGTTGTATTCACTTGGGGGAACGTCAGCGGAATCGACCGTGAAAAGGGATTGATTGTGATTAAACCCAGCGGTGTTTCTTATGAAAAAATGACGGTTGACGATATGGTTGTTGTTGACTTGGAGGGTAACGTTGTGGAGGGGAAACTTAAACCTTCCTCCGACACGCCGACACACATTGAGCTTTACAAAGCGTTTCCACAAATCGGCGGTGTGGTTCATACTCATTCATCGTGGGCGACAACGTGGGCGCAAGCCGGCAAAAGTATTCCCGCGCTTGGAACAACTCATGCCGACTACTTTTACGGTGATATTCCGTGTACAAGGGTGTTGAGCGAAAGTGAAGTTAAAGAAAGCTATGAAAAAAACACAGGTTCGGTGATTATCGAAACATTCGAAAAGTTGGATTACAACGCTATTCCCGCGGTTTTGGCAAACAACCACGGACCGTTTACTTGGGGAAAAGACGCGGATGAGGCGGTTCACAACTCAGTTGTGCTTGAAGAGGTTGCAAAAATGGCGCACAGAACGGTAAGCTTGAACTCAACTATTTCGCCGATTAACCAATATATTTTAGATAAGCATTATTTCCGTAAACACGGCAAGGATGCGTATTATGGGAATTAAAAGGCAATTGGTAGTGAATAGTTAATAGTGGTTGTGAGATTTTCGCAAAAAGCGCGAAAATCCAAAACTCAAAACACTACCATTTCGACGGAATTGTTTGGTTAAACGAGCATATTGTCAATGTCGGTTTGTCGCCCGTGGTTCCGCAACGCGGGGTACCCGCGCGGTTTTTGCGTGGGTCGCGGCGGGGAGGGCGACCGGGATTGTTAAGGGCAGAGCCCTTATCGCCTACCCGGCAGGGTAAATGCCCACAGAGCCTTGCTCTGAAATTAAAAATTATTTTAATTCAAATAAGGAGAAATCTATCATGCAAAACATTCCAAAAGTAAAGTTAGGAGTAGTTGCGGTAAGCCGTGACTGCTTCCCCATCAAGTTAAGCGAAGAACGCCGCGCGGCGGTTGTTAAAGCTTGCGGTGACAAGAAAATCCCGATTGTGGAAATTAAAACTACAATTGAAAACGAGAATGATGTTCTCAAAGCTATTGACGAGGTAAAAGCCGCGGGCGTTAACGCTGTGGTTGTGTATCTCGGAAACTTCGGCCCTGAAGGCCCCGAGACTTTGTTAGTTCAAAAATTAGGAATGCCGTCAATGTTTGTGGCGGCGGCGGAAGAAACGGGCAACAATTTGGTTAACGGCCGCGGTGACGCTTATTGCGGCATGTTGAACGCTTCGTATAGTTTGGGGCTTCGTGGAATTCGCGCGTACATTCCGGAATATCCTGTCGGAACAGCGAGCGAAGTTGCTGATATGATTGCGGATTTTGAGAACATCGCGAGAGTTGTTATCGGCGTTAAAAACTTGAAAATATTCGGATTCGGCCCGCGTCCGCACGACTTTTTAGCGTGTAACGCACCAATCAAACCCCTTTTCGATTTAGGGGTTGAAATTCAAGAGAATTCCGAACTTGACTTGTTCGCGAGCTTTAACGAACATGCCAACGACCCGCGGATTGACAGCGTTGTAAAAGATATGGCTGACGAGTTGGGCGGTAAAAGCACAGGGATTTTGCCTAAACTTGCGCAGTATGAGTTGACATTACTTGACTGGTTTGAAAAGCACAAAGGCGCGAGCGAATTTGCGGTGTTCGCAAACAAATGCTGGCCCGCTTTCCAAACGCAATTCGGATTTGTGCCGTGTTATGTAAATTCACGTCTTGCGGCGCGAGGGATTCCGGTTGCTTGTGAAACCGATATTTACGGCGCATTGAGCGAATACATTATTGCTTGCGCGTCGCAACTTCCGCCGACTTTGTTGGATATCAACAACTCGGTGCCGAAAGATATGTATGACGAAAACGCGGCGGCGTTCAAAGGTTATGAGCTTAGCGATTTGTTTATGGGATTCCACTGCGGAAACACGCCGATTTCTTGTGTGAAAGATGCTGAGTTGAAGTTCCAGTTGATTATGAAACGTCTGCTTGAGCCGGATAATGAGCCGAACATTTCGCGCGGAACATTGGAAGGTGTAATCAAATCGGGCGACATCACGTTGTTCCGTTTGCAAAGCACGGCGGATTGCGAGTTGAAGAGTTATATAGCGCAGGGTGAAGTTGTTGACGTTGACCCGAAATCGTTTGGTTCTATCGGGATTTTCGGAATCAAAGAGATGGGCAGATTTTACCGTCACGTTTTGATTGCGAAACGTTATCCGCACCATGCGGGGGTTGCATTCGCTCATGCGGGCAAAGTCCTTTTCGCGGCGATGAAAATGTTGGGAGTTTGCGATGTCGCGTTTAATCAACCGAAAAATATGATGTATAAGGATGAAAATCCATTTTGCTAAATTTGGGCTAAAATAAATCCATTTTAATGCAGAATAAATCAAATTAAAATCAAAAATAGCCGTTTTTAGATTAAAAAACGGCTATTTTTGATTTTGCTTAACGAAATGTAAAATATTGTTTTCATCCATATTGATTTTAATTCCATCAAACTTTATTTTTTTGGCCTCTTTGAGAATTAGGCGATTAACTATTTTGTTTAGCAATATCACTATTCTCATTCTTATAGAGATTCCATTACGCATTTTCGGCACCTCCTTCAAATTATAATTATGCCATAAATTCTGACAAAAGTCAATAGTCAGAAATTATGGCATTATAATTGTGTTGGGTGAGTTGATACATGATAAATTTAAAAATTCGTGATTTAAGAGAAGACAATGATTGGACGCAACAGTATATGGCGGACTTATTATTTATAAAAAGAAACACATATGGGTCATATGAAAATGGTGTAAATCAACCTCCGTTGGATATATTGGTTAAAATTGCTGATATACATAATACGAGTGTAGATTTTCTTTTAGGTATTACTGATGTGAAAGAACCGTATCAACGGAAGAAGAACTAAGCGGCTGTGTGCGTTGTGAAAGTTCAGCGCAAAAACGCATAGGCAAGGCTAACGTAAGTATAACAAAAGGGATTGACAAGGTGTATCTCACATAAGGAAGCACGTCATACTGAACGAAGTGAAGTATCTTAAGATTCTTCTTACACTCAGAATGACTTCCTTAAAAGAGGTTCACCAAGCTCAATCCCTTTTGAAGTTAGTTATTGTGATTCATCATCTTCATCCAATATAATAAAACCATAACCGTCGAAGTAGACGGGAAGAGGGTTCAAATCATATAAACAGAGCCAAGCATGAGTGCGAAGTGTTTGAAATGGCCTATTATCAAGCCCATCTGCAATTATGTAAGAATTTGTAACATTAGGTATCAGCATCGGTATATCCAAAGTACGATTAACTAATTCATACAAAAGTTCGCGAGTAGCATGCTCGCCAAAAATAAATTCGATGTCAAACGCAAAGCCAGGCATAACACGTTGCGCGGCAATAGCATAACCATTAGGAAATCCTCCGTTCCCTGCCGCCGCAGGCGAATACCCCAAAGTTCTTACTAACATTGCTATTGCTTCTTCTACAAGTATTGCATCATCAGGACGAAAATTACCATTGCCGTCTCCTTGAACGACACCACGGTGCACTCCGCGCTGCACTAATGTTGTAGCCGAAGCAATATATCCACTCGCCCAATGATAATATGGAACATCTATAAATATTGTTTCAGCCTGACCTGCTGTTCCAGACACACCAAACATCTTTATGGCTATCCTCGCAAACTCTGCACGAGTGACGGTGCCGTCGCCACTTTGTTCAACTACTTCGGCAACGATGTCGTTTTCGCTAATTTTATCACTTTCCGCAATTGCAACATTCGCAAACATCATAATTATAATTAACAATAATGCGATGATTTTTTTCATAAAAATTCCTCCTTATTGACAAAGAAATAAATTTTTTGTATAATATTGTTGTTGTCGGCTCTCCGCACAGAGGGGAGGTGAGTTAATGACTGAAATTATAACGTTCATTTTAGCGGTTATGGCATATGTGGTTAGCCATTACATATGCAAGTGGTTAGACCGCCGTAAGTCCGACGATTAGCCCGTTAAGAAGCAAAACACCGAGAGTAGCCGCTCTCGGTGTTTTTTGTTGTCGCATGAGTTAATAACTTTATAACGTTCGTTATCAATTTTATTATATACTAATGTTTTGAGTTTGTCAACTGTTATTTTTAATTCTCGTTCATGAATTTTAAAACTTCATCGTAGGTTTTCATGCCTGTTGTCGCGCCTTTGGCTGTAACCGAAATTGCGCCCGCCGCGTTTGCGAACTTTGCGCAATTTTGCAAACTTTCCCCTTTAACGTAGGCGGCGAGGAAACCCGAGCAAAAGCTGTCTCCCGCTCCCGTTGTGTCAACCGGCACAATGTGCGGAGCGCAAGGCGGGAATGTTTCAATCTGTTTGTCAAGGTTTTCGCGAACATAACAACCCGCTTTGCCAAGCTTAATTACAACCGTTTTTACGCCGCGCCGCATAAAGTCCGCTGACATTTCGGCAAGGTCGTCAGTTTCAGCGATTTCGCGCGCTTCGTCAATGCTTGGAAGAAAAATATCTATGTAAGGCATAGCATCGAAAAGCAGTTCGCCCCAACGTTTGCGGCTGTCCCAGCAAACGTCAAGCGCGGTTATTTTGCCTAACTCTTTGCAGCGTTTAAGAAAATCGCGGGTTTGATTGCCGTCAAAGGTGTCCATAAGGTATGTTCCCGTGACAAATATAACTTTCGATTTTTCGATAATATCCCAATTTATGTCGTCTATTGAAAATGTTCCGTTCGCGCCGACAACGTGGAGGAACGTGCGTTCGCCGCCGCTGTCAGACAACGCGACCGACGCGGATGTTTGCAAGTTTTCATCAACCACAACGCCTGTTGCGTCAACGTTATTCTCTTTCAACATGGATTTTAGAAACGAGCCGAACGAATCGTTGCCGATTTTCCCGATTAGCGCGGATTTCAACCCTAGTTTAGACGTGTTAATTGACGCGGTCATGGCGTTTCCGCCGCTGTAAAGTTCGATTGAGTCAACCAAGCCAAGCAACCCCTTGCCCGGCAAAGTGTCCACCGGTTTCGCGATTACATCGGCAACCATAATTCCAACGCAAGTTATATCAAACATTTTATTCACTCTCCTCATAATGTGGTATGAAATTCCGTCATTCTGAACCGCAGGTAAAGAATCTTTAAGACCCTTCGTTACCCTCAGGGTGACATAACTGAAACTACTCCCACAAAACAGATTATACCTAATTTTTTTCCCGTTGTCAATAATAATCTTGACAAACGGCGGCGAGTTTAGTATATTGTAGTTGATAACCGTTTGGTCATCTAACAAAACACCCGCACCCTCTTTGACTCAAGAGGGCAAAAAGGAGAAATGAACAATGAATGTGAATTTTGAAAAAGAGTTGAAAGAACTTCGTGAGAATTTTGAAAATGTTGTAACACGCAAAAATAGCGTTGATAAAACGTGGCGGAACGGAATTTTTGAAAGATATGAAAATCCTGTTGTAACAGCGGCGCATGCGCCGATTGAATGGCGGTATGACTTGAACGAAGCGACAAATCCGTATCTTATGGAGCGAATTGGCGTAAATGCCGTTTTCAATCCCGGCGCGATGTATTTTAACGGAAAGTATTGTCTTGTTTGCCGTGTTGAGGGATATGACAGAAAATCGTTTTTCGCAATCGCCGAAAGTGATAACGGGATTGATAATTTCCGTTTCCGTGAGCGGCCCATTACGTTGCCCGAAACGGAAAACCCTGACGTGAATGTTTACGATATGCGGCTTGTCGAACACGAAGACGGTTGGATTTACGGACTTTTTTGCACCGAGCGGAAAGACCCTGACGCGCCTGCCGGAGACATGTCAAGCGCGGTTGCCGCTTGCGGAATCGCGCGTACGAAAGATTTGGATAATTGGGAGCGGTTGCCTGATTTGATTTCACAATCGCCGCAACAACGGAATGTTGTTTTGCACCCCGAATTTGTTGGTGGAAAGTATGCGCTTTACACTCGGCCGCAAGACGGATTTATTGACGCCGGAAAAGGCGGCGGAATTGGTTGGGCATTATGCGATAGTATGGAAAACGCTACGGTTGGGTTTGAGCAAATTGTTGACCCGAAAGAGTATCATACAATTAAGGAAACGAAAAATGGCTTGGGGCCCGCGCCGATAAAGACTGCAAAAGGTTGGTTACACATTGCGCACGGTGTTCGTAATACGGCGGCGGGGTTGCGGTATACGCTTTACTGTTTCTTGTGTGATTTGAACGCGCCTGAGAAGATTATCGCGCTTCCGGGCGGATATTTTATGGCTCCAATTGAGGGTGAGCGAGTTGGCGATGTGTCGAATGTTCTGTTTTGCAACGGCGCGATTGAGCGGAACGGCGAAATTCATATTTATTACGCGTCTTCCGACACACGAATTCACGTTGCTACAACAACTGTTGATAAAATGTTGGATTATGTTTTGAATACTCCGTCTGACGGTTTGCGTTCGTTTGCAAGCGTTGAGGCGATAAATCGGTTGGTTGCGAAAAACGGAACACTATAGAAATAGCGACACTTTTTTAACATGATAGCGGGTTTTATCAATCCTCAGTCAGCTACGCTGACAGCTCCTTTGCCAAAGGAGCCTTTAAAAGCCCCCTTTTTGAAAGGGGGTGCCCTGACAGGGGCGGGGGATTGTAAAACCAAATTAT
>Ga0123355_10020461_pt1 | contig 10568 bp, 3 predicted proteins | sample TergutEmb28metaG_3_FD_89872 | JGI IMG/M metagenome (GOLD analysis project Ga0123355, IMG submission 89872) | Embiratermes neotenicus P1 segment gut microbial communities from Petit-Saut dam, French Guiana - Emb289 P1 | ecosystem: Host-associated > Arthropoda: Insects > Digestive system > Gut ... | reverse complement strand
GGGGAAGAGGGGGGGGGGGGGGGGGGGGGGGGGGGGGGGGGGGGGGGGGGGGGGGGGGGGGGGGGGGGGGAGTGAAAGACGGGAAAGCGCGGAAGAAGCACGTGCATACCCACGTCTTCGAGATCCATACATTTCCACAATACATTACTTTTACGATAAATGATACAAATGTCGTGTTAAATGGCAGCGAAACTTGGACTATTAAAGCAAGTGACGCCAGAAGAATAACAGCAGCAGAGATGAAATACATGAGATGAACAGCAGACTACACTTGGACAGATTACAAAACAAATGCACAAATTGCAAAGGAGTTAAAAATAACACCAATTTTGGACAAATTACTGGAATACAAGAGGAGCTGGATACAACATGTAAATAGAATGCCTCGAAAGAGATTACCCAGGGTAATGAAATACTACTCCCCAACTGGCAGAAGGAATCATGGTAGACCTTTGAAGAGACTTCTTGATACGCGAGACGGGAACGGGTCAACAAGTGGCCCAACTCCATGAAAGATGATGATGATGATGATGATGATGATGATGATGATGATGATGATACAAACCTCAAAGTGAGCAAAAGCCACGACAATAACGTAGCACAAGCGATAATAAGAAAATTATTCAAAATCCGGAGATTAATTGTAGGGACGAAACTTGCTCTCGCACGGATATGGCTTCCTATTTACGTGCTGACCGGCAAAAGGATCGAACATAACGATCGACAGCCGATGAAACCGTATAAAGCGACGCCTGTCAAACGACACATTTAAATGAAAAATAATCATTTCACAGTGATAATATAATGACGCTGTAAATTACTATGACAAGCGTTAGTGGTAGATGACTGATCTATATAAACATGGAGCAATTTGGAATTACACTGACACGAGAAAAATAATCAAGTCTACTCGGAGAAAAAACCCTCCACTGCCACCTCGTCCAAGACAGATCCCACGAAGACTTCCCTAGCATCGAAACCGCGTATCCGAGTGACAGACTGCCCACCAACAACCTACGCCGTACCACGGCACAATCAATCTAATCACACGGACTGTCCAGGCCAATCTCAGATCACGGCGGCCGGCTGATCGACACTGCACGAATTAATGCCGTCAGACAGCCTTAGGAACTGCGCGGCGTTGTTCCTCTGCCTCGTGACAATACAGCTATGTGCATGACACAAAGGTCAACGACTCCGCAGCCTGTTCCGTCCTTCCACTCCAATTGCACGATAAAGAAAATTCCTTGTTTTCAGTTACAGAACCCGAACGTTCATTAGCCTCTTTACAAAATCCTGCCAAATATCCCATCAGCCAATTAAATTCATTCCACAACCTCATACTTCGTTTATCTCAGATTCATTTTAATATTATCCTACCCACATTCTAGTCCCCTAGTGGTTTCCTCCCTTATAATTGTTCCGGCTAAAACTGTGTACACATTACTCTGCACCCATTTCGTGCTACACGTCCTGTCCTTCCGATCCTCCTCGATTTCATCAGCATCCTAACAACAGCGGTGTGGACCACAAATCAAGCAATCTCTTCAGTTATCTTCACTACCCCTGCACTTCCTGTCTCCTAGGTCCAAATGCTCCTCCATCTCCAGTCTGTTCTCAAACGCCCACAGTCTGCAGAGCGAACCTCTCTGTATTTCTCACGTCACACGTCATGCACAGAAAAAAGCAAACACATTTTTCAACATGTCAGTCTTCAGATTCCCTGAATTTAACATAAGAGGAAGGATAAAGTCGTTCCTGTACATGCCACGCAGGCTGACAGAAAGAAAGGAGGTAGAGCTCCGCTCATTCCTAACCTCGACACTACTGGTCAGCCTCACGCCCCGGCCGCTTTACCTCCAGGCAAAGAGCCCCAGTACCCTTCAATAGGTGGTTTGGAGGGCCCCAGAGCCATACTGGACAGTTATGAAGAGAAGAGAATTCTTGCTTCTGCCGCAAGTCAAACCCCGAATAGGCCAGTGCACAGTCACTACACTGACTGAGCTATCCAGGCTTCTACCCGGATTTAATGCATCATTTTAATTTATAACTGTCGTCCCGAAGTAAATCTACATGAACTTTACTGCACTTTAATATATATAAAAAAAAAAAACACAGCCATCCTTACAGTGACTCTGCCCTCCATTCTGCTGGTGAGGCACGACAATGTCTGCATTTACCCATGCAGGTCCCTGTATTATCGGCTAATAAATTAATGGCATCAGCACGAACGAGTAGTTGATGTTTTCCATTAAATTCCTATCCATCGTTTTACTGGCAGTCTAAAACGAAGGTCCGCTATTTCTGTGTCTAAGCCACGGCCGGCCAAACTTTTGATGGCAATGGGCCACACCCGTTATTGTAGGCTGGTTCGTGGGCCACATTCGTAAAAATAACAATCAGTGGTACACCTAACCACCCAAACTGTTGTGTAATTTTCATAGTACATACACAATTTAAAAATGCGACCGAGGGTCGCATAATACAACCTTGTGGGCCTCGGCTTGGAGATCCATGGCCTAAGGGAATGAGATACTTGACCACTCATTCTGAACGCGGACACCAAATGGCAAGAATCACCGTACTCACTGACACAATTCCAACAACCAGTTTCGGGCATGAGCTAGCCTTCCACGTGGTATCACTTTCGGCTGAAGTGTGGCTACCTGGTCGTAGACATTCCTAGGTAAAGGCAGCCCAGCGATAACGATGTTGCGACTTTAAATGACACCAATACCGGAAACAAATCACAACATGATAATCGCAGCAATACAAATCTGAACATGATTATTGTCTAGCATGGAAATTCACAGTTTCAACAGCACACGCACTGCTACATCGAATGCATCGAAATTACAAAGACCACTCAGTTACTAAGGATTAGGTGACTAATAACTTTATTCTGTGACCCAAACAAGGACCCATAAATACTGTGAACGTCAATGCCAGTGGTACAAATACCTACCACTACACTAAAAAGTTAATAGCCATGGCCGATCACAATCGTTTGGATTAAAACCAACGAACTCCAGTCACAGTTGGCATTTTTGCGATTTCAAAGAGTGAAAGCCTCAAACTTAACACGAGTCTACCGCTAATGACTCCTCCCTCGCTTGGCTGCAAACGGAAATGTGAGAGTCATACAAATTAGTTTGCAGTTTGGAACTCTAACACATTACTTCGTAGATTCTTTTGTCTTGTGTTACTTGCCTAATCTTCCGTCGTAAGGCTAACTGATAACAAACGCCACACATGACTTAAGTAATTCATTTGTTCTATGTAGCCTGTGTTGTTGTTGTTGTTGTTTTTTTTTTTCTTTTTTTTTTTACAGTGGCTGACCCGTACACCGTTTACACCCGGTCTGTGAGTGGATGCATCGGCCATTCTAAATGAAGTTTTAAAAAAATGTAAAGTGCACCTTGTACAGGAACTGAGGCTCTGTACAGGCCGTACGGGCCATAGGAGAAGTAGAGTTACAGCTCTACTCTTTCTTCACCACGGCACTAGAAGGGGTGAGGGGTCAGTGTCACGCCCGGCCGCAATTTACCCCCGGGAAAGACCCGGTACCCATCATACAGGAGGCCGGGTGGGCCCCAGGGCCGGTCTGGACAGGTGCGGAAAATCTCGCCCCCGCCGAGATTCGATTCCCGGACCGTCCAGCCCGTAGCCAGTCGCTATACCGACTGAGCTACCCGGCCCACCCTAAATGAAGTGCTAAGTCTCAACTGATCCTTCAATATCCTCAAACAGTAAACTGACATAACAATAGGCTGTAACAACTTCCTACCACACTAGTCGCTGCCATCCTACCGTCAGACACCACTACACAGCTTTCACAGTTGAGAAGACGTAAAGGTAAACAAAGAAGTTGGCCCTACACAGGCCATAAGGCATATAATTCTTAACGTCGGTAATAAAAGCAGGTGAGTGACCAGCCTCACGCTCAGGCATCATTACTCCCAGGGCAGAGCCCACAGTACCCAATGAAACGGCGATTGTTGAGAACTCGTGTTTCAACAAAGTATGGTATTAACGCTGACCCATGGTTGCAAAAAGGTATTCAGTGCTAACAGAACCGTAAACACTTCGCTATTTTTGTAATGTCGCCTGTCACCATTTAAATGTGCGAAATACTTCCTGAAATGAAACCCGAAATACACCACTAATGGTAACTGTCCGAGCTGGAAACATTCTCCGGTACAAGATCAAGATTTCGTATTTGGCGATCACAGCATCGAGCTAGTGGAACGATAAAGATACCCACCGACCCAGCGGACATGCTGCTATGTACCTAGTGAAGCCTTATACAAGCCCGAATGGGCTATGCTCCAATTTGCAGCACGACCATACTACATTTTCCTAGTGCGTTATTTGCAATTTTACATCCCTGATTCGTTGATGGTTCAATCTACTCTAGGTATAAAACACCTGTCCACACGGCTAATCAGTACTGATAATACTACACTTCACAGTAGTAACTCCTGTTTACGATAAGGCTATTGCACTAAATACATGGATAAATTCTCTGTCTTGTGGGTTGTTTGACAGTGCATCTTCCTCATGAAATAAAGTGAAATGCCAACTTGATGGAACTACGTAATTTTATTGATGTATTCTTAGCTCGACATGTTTCAGGTAAATACGCCGCCCATCATCAGGAGCATTAGAGGTTGAGTTGCAGCATATGGTTTTCTGCACCGAGTTTTGAGAACCGCTGCGTAGGTCGTGTTTACGGCTCTAAAGACCACCACCCATCCAAAAACTCGGTACAGAAAACCATACGCTGCAACTCAACCTCTAATGTTCCTGATGATGGGCGTATGTACCCTAAACATATCGAGTTAAGAATACATCAATAAAATTACCTTGTTCCATCACGTTGGCATTTCACTTTATTTCTCTGGCTTGTATTTCGTGACACATTTACAGTAAGATGAAAATATGAATTGTTGCAGAACTTACTTACAGAGATCTACAATGTGTGACACGTGGTCCTTCCGAGTTTCTTGCACGAGGAACCGGACTTTAAGGATGGAGGGAGAAAAAAAAAAGAAAAGAAAAAAAAAACACACACAACAACAACAACAACAGCAGCAGCAGCAGCAGCAGCAGCAGCTTGAGGTTCCTGTAATGTGAGGATTACACCGGGCTGACCGGACCAAAATTAAACTATCCGTCCACCTTCACAGTAGATTCCCCACATCATATTCATTCGAAAACCGGTGGGCTGTAAGGTTGATTAAATATGCGGAAAAGTCCGTACCCATTAATTAGCTTCGCACTAAAACTACGTAGGCCATAAATGGACAGTGGATGAAATTTTAAAAACATGTACGATGCTACGTAATTAAAGTTATTCTTTGACCTTTAGAAGACTGACTACGGGCTGGACGGTCCGGGATCGAATCCCAGAGGGGACGAGATTTTCCGCACCTGTCCAGACTGGCCCTGGGGTCCCCAGCCTCCTGTACAATGGGTACCGGGTATTTCCCGGGGGTAAAGTACAGCTGGGGCGTGCTGCTGACCACTCACCCCCTTCTAGTGCCGCGGTTATGGAAGAGTAGAGTTATACCTCTACTCACCCTCTGGGCCACACCGGGCCTGTAATGGGAACACTTTACCTTTACCTTTACAAGCACAGTGATCACTATCGGTGCCACCAGATATAACGTCGAAAACTCTCTAACCTGCAAACAAAGTGTATTCATGGGTAAAGTTCCCCCTAGAACAGGCTACGAAGGCCCAGAGGGGGAGTAGAGGTATAGATCTACTCTTTCTTTAACCTCGGCGCTAGATGGGGTGGGTGGTCAACACCACGCCCCGGCCGCTCTTTACCCCCGGAAAAGACCCGGTACACTTTGTATAGGAGACCGGGTGGGCCTCAGAGCCGGTCTGGACGGGTGCGGAAAATTTCGCCCCCACCTGATTCGATCCCCGGACCGTCCAGCCCGTAGCCAGTCACTACACCGACTGCCCTATCCCGGCTCCTGTATTCATGGGTTTCCTATGATTTTCATAATAAACAGCCATCATATTCCCATGGGACTATCTTAGGCTTTTGTCATCCGCATCCCACTGGTTATTTTCTCACAAAACATACCGCAGTCCCAACACTGAAAAAAGTCTTTTATTCTAGAAAAGTTTTGTTTTTTACAATTACTAACAGTTGTGTACACTAAGAACTTAAGTTATATATCATTTATGGAAGAACTTCAAGGGTTTAAAATCACAGCACTAATCTATGACGCCAGGTCGGAAAAACCACGTCACTCTTTCCCGGTCTTGAAACTAAATAGCGCGTAAAATGATTCCGAAGACAAGGTTAAGTTTAGTAATAAACGAAACGTCGCCGGCACAGACTAAGGCCGTTACATTCCACATGACATCTTCTCATTTAAGTACATCATATGCAGTTACGTTTACTGCCGGGTCTTATTTTTACCACCCCTGGTGTAAGCTATAATGCTGATTCGGAAAGCGGCAGTAAAAAAAGGAAACAGGCAACGTACGTATAAACAGCATTCAGGGGCATTCGCGTAACCACTGTTCCAGTGGAAAACCAGTCAGTACAGTATTACACATTCCGAGTGCGTGTCTGTAGCCTTAGTTAGTTAGCACGAAATGCGCATGCGCCGTATTATGTTGTCATCTGTGGCCCATCAGGTTCTACAATATTTTTCCACATCACCTCATAAACGGCACGATTTTCGGGAGAAAAAAATACCGTTATTGAACATACAAGGTGTTTTGTAACTTTCTTTAGAACTTTCGTCTGAAACATTTCTCATTCTTGGAACTAAGCGGCATAGTATTTATAAATGTATATTATTCTCCATGTAAAGTGCCCATTATTCTTGTCACATTTTAATGAAACTTGAATTTTGTCAAGAGATTTTCGAAAAACACTCAAAAATCAAATTTCACGAACATCCGTCCAGTAGGAGCCGAGTTGTTGCATGTGGACGGACACACAGACGGACGGACAGACATGACAAAGCTCATAGTCGCTTTTCGAAATTTTGCGAAAGCGCCTGACAAAAATTGTACGAGAGGAGGAAGAGAAACGGAAAGAAAGGGATAGTGGGGAGGTAACGCAAAACAGATTGTTAATGAGGCTGTGCGATAGATGTCTGCTGACAGCGACTGCCAGTGATTTATGGACCGATTTTCACGAGTTCAGCTAGGCAAGCAAGGCAAACAAATGACAGCAAGAAGACTCGAATCGGCCGGGTACGGTGCAGAGCGTTTGTAGCCTACCGTATGAAGGGCACAGATCAGAATCGTGTTGGATTAGTGCGTGTGATTATAACAACACATTACAAGTTCGGTAGAAATTTCCTTGGAAAAAATAAATTACCAGACACATGAATAAATCGCCTTATCTGTCATCTTGTAAACACCTATAGTAACGTATCGCGCGGGTCAAGCGCGATACCAATTGAACATCTAAGCCAGTAATTACTAAAAGAAATGACAAAATTGAAAAAATGCAAATCATGAACTAGAAATTACAACCCCATGACACCAACGACTTCAGTTATTTCGGCCATCAAAAATATATAACAGAAAATTCTAAACTCGGTTGGTCAAGTACGCACAAAGTAAAAACGAATGGCACCTTATGGAAGACAACAGGCAAAGCCATAACGAGTAAGCCCTAAAAAGAGAACAGACGAACATGGGAAGGGATTATACTAACACATAAAAGACTGACAGAACCGGAAGGGCCCAATCGGTACAGGAAATGGCTGTGGGCTGCAAGAATGACGGTCCGATTACCGTCAGCAGCCTTGTCTTGCCACCACGTCCAGTTCCACCCACCCTCCTATTCGACATGGAGACCTACGTATCGTCAGGTGGCAATGAGGCGCTGCGTGTAAGTGGCCACTCACCTCTATTCAGCACAGAGTCTAGGAATAAATGGGGCTACACCCTCACTTCATCGTACATCCTTAAGGTATGGTGAGCTCTGGTGAACCAAAATTCATGCCCAAAATCTGAAAAATTATAAGAGTTATTCCCAACAGTTTTGTACTATTAAATACAGGAAGACAGGCTTTGTATGTAATAGGAGAGATTCAACACACAGCTTACTAGACACCACGTCCTCATGCACTACAATACGATAGTTCTGTGTGGACCCACTCGTGATCGAATAGCGATGATCAAGTTCCGACAGGGACAGGCCACTGGATTTACGGTCAGGGTTGGTACTGAGTTATGACGTTCCTTGCAATTACGTCACCAGTGACATTACTTTACGGGTGCAGTACAGGCGTACTGAGATGCGCTCAGATGTGGCACGCAACAGCCGCTGCATTGCTGTTTGAACTGTACGTGACCAAATGTTCAAGTAGCTTCCCTTGCTATAAGAATAGAAGTTTGATAATGCAGGGAACTGATAGTCACGAAGTGTCAGACCAAAGTGACGGGCAGATATCCTGCGAAAAAGGATAATTATCCTTATTTTCTCACAAAAAAAAAAACCGATAGTCAACACCACCACCAGGATTTTTTGCAAGGTGGTACAGTTTACCCATATGTACAGTGACAGGATATTTAAATGTTCAATGCGGGATCAGCTTGAGTTAAAATTCTTAATAAGCCATTTGACCACAAATGTAGGAACTGTAGGAGACCAGCTTTATTTTGGAGTTTTTTTTTTTATTTCATATATTCTTAAACGTCAAAATTTCATGGAGGCGCGCGTGCTCTTACCTTGGCACCTCGCTGCTGGCTCCTCTCTTGACAGTTAACAAAATTTATGGTCCTTTACCAATACCAGCAATTTAAGAATAAAGAAACTGTTACCAAATTAACACTAAGATGCAAATATACCACACAGAACAGTAACAGCGGTAAAATTACATATGATAACAACAAAGAAATTTCGAGGGTTTCGTTTTAATTAATGTACGTTTTGCATCAAGGTCGAAAACAACTGCAGCAAAAGAGAAACAAGTCGTCGCATATCTCCTCATATTTCAGATAACTTTGCAGGTCAGGGTTCTGCGATGTCTCCTCTGACAAGGACAGCTGTGGGCGTACAGTGAAAGGTAATGAATAATCTATTCGATACACGCACTTTTTTTCCCCTGAAAACTGTGTTCATGCCATTGTCGCAATTCCTATCCAAGGACTCTTATCGTCTTCATAATGCGACGAAAAGCCCGTCTGTTTTGATAAAGACGCGGTTGAACATTGTGTCCCATATTTAAGTAACACACCAACAAATACACATATGTAATGTTTAATAATCTAAAATTTACATTAAAAAACTTAAAACGCTGTTATATATTTCGATCATACGATCATCCTCAGGGAGCATATTTTGTTCCTTGCTAAAGTCACAGCTTAAAACACTCAGTGATTTATATTATACATTATAAATTTATATTATAAATTATAAATCGCTGAGTGTTTTAAACTGTAACTTCAGAAAGGAACAAAGGTTGATCGTATGATCGAAACATGTAGTAGGAGCGTTTTAAGCGTTTTAATGGAAATTTTAGATTATTAAAGACTATATATATGCATTAGTTGGTGTGTTACTTAAATAAACCACAAAATGCACGGTGCAACGATAAAGATTGTGTCCCATATTTAAATGTCCAAGGAACGTAGCCAAAAAACCAAGAACGGCGAGTTGCAACAAATCAGGATACAGCAACATGTAGCGACGCCATACGATACAGAAAGACGAGATGGCTAGAGGGTCAAAGACACAAAGGAGAATAAGAAACTTGTATTCCGAACGCCATGAAAATGTGGAATTTTTTACGCAATGTGTAACAAATTCCAGATACTGAAACCATATAATGCCGAGATTTATACACAAATATCGATCACTGTGTTCTATAAACATTAATTAGTTTACATTTGCTGCTAGCCTCTCAATACAGATGGGAAGCATTTACAGTCGTTACGTACGTCATCACACGTACTGTAAATTCTTCCCAGAACTTCTTGTGAACTTGTGTCGATAAAAACAAAGCAAATAGAACAAGAACTGTAACACTGTTTATGTGTAGAAGACGGCGCTAATCTACAATACAAAGCTTCCATCAATATATTAACAATGAGGTGTGTTAGTTTTTAATATACTGATGGAAGCGTTGTATTGTAGATTAGCGCCGTCTTCTACACATAAAGAGTGTTACAGATCTTGTTCTATGTGCTTTGTTTTTATCGACACAAGTTCACAAGAAGTTCTGGGAAGAATTTACAGTACGTGTGATGACGTACGTAACGAATGTAAATGCTTCCCATTAACAACTAACACACCTCACTGTGGTTTTCTATGGGTGTGAAACTTGGTTGCTGACATTGAGGGAGGAAAGGGAGCTGAGGGTGTTTGAGAATATGGTGTTGAGGAGAATATTTAGACCGAGGAGGGACGAGGTAACCGGGGAATGGGGGAGATTGCATAACGAGGAGTTAAATGGTCTGTACTCCTCACCCAATATTGTGCGGGTGATAAAATCGAGAAGAATGAGATGGGCTGGGCATGTGGCACGTATGGGTGAGGAGAGGGGGGTGTATAGGGTCTTGGTGGGGAAACCGGAGGG
>Ga0123355_10020460_pt1 | contig 10568 bp, 8 predicted proteins | sample TergutEmb28metaG_3_FD_89872 | JGI IMG/M metagenome (GOLD analysis project Ga0123355, IMG submission 89872) | Embiratermes neotenicus P1 segment gut microbial communities from Petit-Saut dam, French Guiana - Emb289 P1 | ecosystem: Host-associated > Arthropoda: Insects > Digestive system > Gut ... | reverse complement strand
CTGGAGGGTATACCGCTGACATTAATCATAATACAGGTGAGTATACTGTCGGTGAATTTGTTGTAAACCATGTGATAACTGAATGTCATGAGCATTCTGACACAGGGGTGGCTTTAGCAGGTACGATACCTCACTGGGATTTGATAATGGAAAAAATCCCGCTTATATGCAAGCATATGCCTCAATTAGAGTATTTGGGCTTTGACATTGCCATAACTGAAGATGGATTTTGCATTCTTGAAATAAACGTGCATCAGGATTTGCATAGATATCCCCGTTACAGCCCGGAAGTGAAGGAGTACCTAATGAATAAATTAGAACAAAAACAACGACGCTTTGGAGGAAGATACAAGAGAAGATGAAGCGTATAGGAAGATGGCTTTTCCGGTTATTAGCAGTGATATCGCCCGTGCTTGCCAGCAAGCTGTTATACCGAATAGTAATGAAAAGAAAGCTTGATTTAAAGGCTCCCAAAACATTAAACGAAAAAATAGTGTGGCTAAAGTTAAATGACTATAGCGACAATAAACTTGTTAGCACATGCGCCGATAAACTACGCGCTCGTGATTATGTAAAAGAGCAAGGTTTGGAACACATCCTAATCCCCCTAATAGGGACATGGGAAAGTGCTGATGAAATACAGTGGGATGATTTGCCGGAGAGTTTTGTTTTAAAGTGCAACCATGGCTGCGGGTTTAATATATGCTGCCCCGATAAGGATGGGATAGACGAGGTATCTACAAAAAAAGCTCTTAACAAATGGCTAAAAACCCCTTTTTGGCGCAAGCTATCCGAGTTGCAATATAAAAAAATAAAGCCCTGTATAGTTGGCGAAGCATTTTTACACGAAAACGATGACTACAAGCTTTACTGCTTTCATGGCGAGGCCAAGTTTATATTAGTTTGTACCCAACGTGAATACGGAAATCCAAAGTTCTATTTTTTTGACCCAGAGTGGAATTTAGCGAGGATAAACCCAGACAGCCTAGCGGCACCTGCTGATTTTACGTTACCAAAGCCCGATAAATTAGATGATATGCTGCATTATGCTCATCTATTATCGAAACCCTTTCCTTTTGTACGGGTAGATTTTTATATAGCTAATGATAATATTTATTTTGGAGAAATGACATTTACCCCTTCAGCGGGGATGGATACATCCAGACTACCGGAAACAGACATAGAAATGGGCAATATGCTCAGATTGGAGAACATATTATGAAAATCGGGTTTCTTGTAAGTCACAAAAACAATGAAGAGCGCAGAGCTCTACTGCCTGAAGCTGTTTCGAGAATAAGGAACAAGGATTCACTTGTATTTGAAAGCGGTTATGGTAGGCCATTTGCCTGTGAGGATGAAGAGTATGTTAAAGCAGGGGCCCAAGTCGCCAGCCGTGACGATGTTTTAAAATGTGATATCTTGGTTGATGTAAAGCTGGGGGATGCCGATTATGTTGAACAGCTTAACACCCCAAAAATCCTTGTAGGCTGGGCACATGCCGTGCAACAGGTGGATTTCGCAAGTGCGGTAATGAACGGTAATCATACTGTCATTGCATGGGAGGAAATTTACGAGGATGGCCGGTATGTATTTTACAGGAATAGGGAAATCGCAGGCGAGGCAGCGATATTACATGCTTTCCGTTATGCTAAGCGTATGCCCTATGATACAAAAGTGTGCATAGTAGGTAATGGTCAAACGGCTAAAGGATGTTTGCGTATTCTGCATGGTTTAGGTGCTGAAGTTGACGTATATCCACGAAAATTTGAAAAGCTTTTTATGAAAAAAATGTATGACTATGACGTTATTGTTAACTGTGTAATGTGGGACACTACCCGTACCGACCGCCTTATTTATAAAGAAGACCTGAAAAAGTTCAAAAAAGGAACATTGATTATAGATGTAAGCTGTGACCCTTATCTTGAAATTGAAACGTCATATCCCACGTCAATAGATGACCCGGTGTACGAAGTTGATGGGGTTATTCATTATGCTGTTGATAATACGCCTGCAATGTATGCAAATACCGTTACCAAGATACTTAGCGATGGGTTTGTTGATTATGTGGATGAGATAGTTGAAGGAAAATATTCAAAGCCCATAGAAGATGCCATTGTTATAAAAAATGGATGTATTGTTTATGAAGCTATTCGGCTGTTTAGGGAAAAAAGAGGTCTTTTTGTTAAGTAATTTGCGGATAAATATGCGTATGCGACAGGAGTAAAATATGCGTAAGATTTTACATGCTGCAGTGAAAACCCTTTCTTCTTTAAAGGCGTCTAAGTTAGAAACAATAAATATAGGGGTTTTAACTTCAAAAAAGCAACCAAATCTTCCAATCAGCACTCATAATGCTCTGATTGGGGTGTTTGAAAGTGCGAAAAAACACAAAGTAGATATGTTTACTTTCACCTTGGATGACGTTGATGTGGGAAAACAAACGATTAACGCAACGAGATATGATGAAAACGGCATAGGTTATATAAGTGAAGTAAACTATCCTCATATTATCGACAACTCGATTGCTGTTAATAATTCAGATGTCTATAAAAGTTTGAGGAAAAACGCAGTGTTCACCAGAGATTTCACCTCATTGTTAGATAAATCTGCAAAATATCAAGAAGAGCAAATAAAAGAAAGCGAGTTTGGATATTTACTTATTCCACATGTAAAGCTGGCTGAGTTTGATTATATTATTGACGCACTTAATAAATATGAAGAAGGCATTATAGTAAAGCCAGTTTACGGCAGTCTTGGTCAAGATGTTGTACTGTTAAAGAAAGTGGGCTCTAAATATTATTTAAGAGATAACGAACACAGCGAACAATTAAGTTGTGATGAACTAGTTGAATATTACAACAATATATGGAAGACCAAGGCTTATGTTATACAGCCTTTTAGGGAATCTGTCTCGCGAAACAACGAACCGTTCGATATAAGATTGTATGCTAAACGAGGTGCAGACGGAAAATTCAAAACAGCCCGATATGCGAGAATAGGCAAAGCTGGGGATTTAACTAGCAATTTAGATTCCGATAGAGGTGGAGTACCTGAAGTTGATGTTTGTGGTTATCTCAAAATAAATTTTGGGAAATTTTCTGAGCAAATTATTGATAAGCTAGACTATATTACAGACAATTTTCCTGAGTGGTACCAGTCTCTGTATACAAATAAACTTTTTGATATTGGCGTGGATTTAGGAATAGTTCGCAGAGAAACAGGTTTTGACATAGTGATGTTTGAAATAAATATAGCAGCTGTGAGTGCTGCTGTTGTCCCTCAGTTAAACGCTGAGACAACTCTTGGGTATTACAGGTATTTATACAATAATTCAAGGATGTGTGACATGGCAATAGATATCAAAGATTTTCAGAGCAACTTAAAATCCAACAGAACTCTTGCAAATCTTAAGCCCCGCTTTATAGAAGAAAATGGTGTTTACAATAACCCGAATTCAGCATCTTCAGGCGTAGCCAAAATAATGTGCGTTGGTGACTTAATGGGCGAACCTAAAATGCAAGAAGCTGCTTTTTTTGAAGATATTTTTAATTTCCGTGGCAGTTTTAGGCTTATAAAAAATGTCTTTAAGAAAGCTGACCTTGTTATTGGAAATCTGGAAACAATGGTTGCGCCGTCGTATGCCTATGCTATGGAGAAACATGTTATTACAGTAGATAAAAAATATAGATTAAACCCAAAATATCATTGCAATGCTCCAGTTGAATACTTAGACGCTTTACGCTACGCCGGGTTTGACATGTTTGCTATGTCTAACAATCATAACTTAGACTGCGGCATCGACGGAATTGAAGAAACTCTAAGCAATGTGAAAAAATATGGTTTCGGGAATACGGGATTGTTTGCTGCAAAACAAAATAAGAGATATTTAATTTCAAATGTAAACGGGATAAAACTCGCCATTTTATCTTATTCAACGTGGTTTAATGAGTATGAAGACGACTTGACGAAAGAAGAACAAGAAACATTTATAAATATATATTCTCCCGACCGCGTAAAACGCGACATTGTTGAAGCAAAAAAAGATGGTGCAGAATTTGCGCTTGTCTATATTCACTGGGGAACGGAATCAGAATATTCGCATAAGGTTGGCAATAAACAAAAAGAAATAGCACAAGAAATCGCTGATGCTGGGGCAGATTATATTGTTGGTACACATCCACACGCATTGCAAAATTATGATACCATCAAGTCTTCTGATGAGAGGAATGTACCTGTAGCATATTCCCTTGGCAACTTTCATACTAGTGATGGAAATTGGATTACAAGAAAAAATATAATACTTTGCTTTTCATTACTAAAAGAAGGAAATAAGGTGAAGATAACAGATGAATATTATATTCCTTGCTATGTAGCAAATAAATATGACGGGAATTGCTATCCGATTATACCTGCCATAGGCGAATTTAATGGAGGCTTGAAAGATAAATTTTTGTCAGACTGGCGCTCAGAAGCAATAGGAATTATAGGGGCAAAAATAAAAGAAATAGAAACTAAAGAAGCATCAAACAAAAAAACAAACAATGAACCAAATGATAACAAAAACACAAAGCAAGATAAGGGTTACGCAATTTCAAGCACAGAAGGAGCCGCCGCCGCACTTGCAACAGGGAAGGCTTTATCGTCTCGTCAAAATGAACCAGAGATGAGATTAAAGAAATTAGAAGTGATGCTTAATGAAATATATGAACACGTGGAAATACCGAGTAAAAAATGCGATATCTGCAATTCCGAATTCAGATTTTGGAGCCTATACGATACTAGCCGTAGGTATTCCAGATGGGTTGCATGTCCTAATTGCGGTTCAGCAGAAAGACAACGCCTTTTATGGCATTATATGAATAAGTGTAATATTTTCGATAAAGAGCAGGAGTTAAAATTGCTACATTTCGCTCCCGAAAAATGTTTCTATGATGTTTTTTCGTCTAACCCTAAAATTGATTATTACCCGGTAGATTTCAATCCTGATTATCCAAATATCCGGCAGGTCGTTGATATTATGGATATTCCGTATGAGGACAATTTCTTTGACTTAATTATTTGTATACATGTAATGGAAACTGTGCCTGATGATATAAAAGGCTTTTCTGAACTGGCAAGGGTGCTTAAACCGAATGGTACTGCTTTTGTTATGTCTTCAATTTATGAAAACACGTTGGAAAAAACTTATGAAAATCCAACGGTAACCACTGGAGAGCAACGTCTAAAACATTATGGCAATATGTTTTATGCTAGAAAATATGGGAAAGACTTCTGGGAACGAATAAATAGAGGGGGAATGAACGTTGAACGCATTCCCTATTATCACGATTTACCCCACGATATTCGCTTGGCATATGGATTAAGAGAGTTCGACTATATCTATAAATGCACAAAAAACTAAACCTACAGAGAAATAATAGGTGAGCCAATGATTGTAGAACTTGAAAATGTATCAATAAGCTACCCGTCAGGAAATTATCAAAATATCGGTTTTAAAGACTATATAATACAAAAAGCTAAAGGTCATAAAGCAATAAAGGATGTTTTAGCTGTAGACAGTGTTAACTTTAGCATAGATAAAGGCGATTTTTTAGGTATTGTAGGTACTAATGGTTCCGGTAAATCTACGTTATTAAAGGCTATTTCCGATATTATTAGGCCTGACCATGGCAAGGTAACAGTAAAGGGCAATATCGCAGCCTTGCTGGAGTTAGGAACCGGCTTTGACAGTGAATTAACCGTAAAGGAAAATACTTTTTTACGTGGTGCCTTAATGGGCTACACACGAAAATTCATGCACGACGCTTACGCTGGGATTCTTCAATTTTCTGAATTGGAGGAGTTTGAAAATAAACCCTTTAGACACCTCTCTTCTGGAATGAAAGCAAGATTGGCGTTTGCTATCGCCTGCTTAGTGCAACCCGACATATTAATTTTAGATGAAGTGCTCTCTGTAGGAGATGGTGCTTTCAGGCAAAAAAGTGAAGATAAAATGCAAGAAATAATTAAGAACGGCGCAACAACACTGTTTGTTTCTCATTCCATATATACAATGCGCAAAATGTGCAATAAAGTTTTATGGCTAGATAAAGGTGTGCAAAAAGCATTTGGAGAAGCAAATGAAGTAATAGATGCCTATGAGGCCTTTTTATGGCGGCAGCCCGGATGGAGAAAACGGGATAATATCTGGTATTACTTTAATTATGATGGAACAATGGCTACCGGTAATGCTGTAATAAACGGGGTTATGCATAAATTTAATGACGATGGTATCTGGATTGGCAAAGAGGAAAGCTCATGATTTCATTATTTATTTCCCGCTTTAGTACTTATAATTACATCTTTGAAGAACTTGTTAAGCGCGATTTTAAGAAACGTTACAAGCGCACCGTATTGGGAATTGCCTGGAGTATGCTAGGGCCTTTATTCCATCTAGCTATTATAACCCTAGTTTTTTCTCACTTCTTTGGCCGCCAGATTCCTCACTTCCCTATTCATGTTTTTTCTGGGCTAATGCTATATAACTTTTTCCGCGAATCCACTAGCCAAGGGATGCAGTCGCTGGTTGCTAATGCGGGAATTATCACTAAGATTAAGATTCCCAAGTATCTATTCTTACTATCTAAAAATGTCGCGTCACTCATTAATTTTGGACTGTTGCTGATTATCTTCTTTATTGTAGCGTTTATTAGCGGTGTTGAGTTTAGCTGGCGGTTCTTGTTACTCATTTACCCCATTATAACGCTGGTGCTCTTTAATATTGGGGTGGGTCTTGTTCTCTCAGCATTGTTCGTATTTTTTAAAGACATACAATATCTCTACGATATCTTGACAATGCTAGTGATGTGGACATCTGCAATATTTTTCTCTGTAGAATCATTTCCCGTTGCAGTTCAACGCTTTCTTTTAATTAATCCGATATTTGCTCACGTTCATTATGTTCGTCTTGTTGTGCTACATGACCTAACCCCAGCGTGGCATATTTTCCTTGCGTGTGGCCTATCGGCTATATTAGCCCTTGCTGTGGGGGCATTTTTCTACAAGCGTTACAATTATCGTTTTGTTTACTATATGTAAGAAGCAGTTCAAAAAATTTGTTTTTGGTGAGGCTAGTGTGAAAAATCCTGGTTTTGGATTTTTCACTGCCCTATTTGTGCCAAGGAGTTGGAATGGTGACACTATGACAATCGGCAAATCCACAAAACTTAATAACGTACGATATGACATCCGAGGCCCAATAGCAGATGAAGCCGACCGGCTAGAGCGTGAAGGCACACATATTATAAGACTCAATACCGGTAACCCGGCAGCTTTTGGTGCAAAAATCCCGCTTTCTATTATCGAAAGCCTGAGCGAAAACGCTAAAACCGCCGCAGCATATTCAAATTCCAAAGGATTATACAAAGCCAGGGAAGCCATTGCGGGTTATTATACGACACGAGGCATAGCAGACATTACCGCCGATGATGTATACACAGGCAACGGTGTAAGCGAGCTTATCCAGCTTTCCCTTATGGCTTTTCTTAACCCTGGTGACGAAGTACTTATCCCCACTCCCGATTACCCGCTGTGGACTGCAGCAACTATCCTTTCAGGGGGCAAGGCTGTTCACTACATATGTGACGAGCAGGCCAACTGGTATCCAGATATTGCAGACATCTCGCATAAAATAACCCCCCGTACCCGGGCGATTGTTCTCATTAGCCCCAATAACCCAACAGGAGCTGTTTATCCCAGGGACGTAGTGGAGCAAATTGCCGAGATTGCCAGGAAACATAAACTTGTAGTTTTTTCAGACGAAGTATACGACCGTGTAATAATTGATAATCTTGAACATGTATCAATGGCAGCTATTGCACCTGATTTACTCACTCTTGTATTTAACGGGTTATCGAAGTCTCATAATTTATGTGGCTATAGAGTCGGCTGGATGGCACTGTGCGGGGATAAGTCCGGCGCAAGTGAATATATATCAGGAATAAACCTACTGGTTTCATTGCGCCTATGTGCTAATGTAACCGGTCAATCTATTATTTGCGCAGCACTAGACGATTTTAAAAACACCCAAGCAAGCCTTAAACCCGGCGGATGGATATATGACAGACGGGAATGTATGTATAAAGCACTCACTTCTATCCCTGGGATTAGTGCTGTAAAGCCAAGTGCTGCGCTATATATCTTCCCTAAAATTGATACTGCTATGTACAATATAAAAGATGATGAACAATTTGTTCTGGATTTTTTAAGAGAAAAACATGTCTTGCTAACTCATGGCAGAACCTACAACTGGAAACAGCCCGACCATTTTAGGGTTACGTATATCCCCACAATGGAAGAGCTGCTTGAGGTTATGGATAGATTTGAAGATTTTCTTAAAGGATATCGTCAGATTTAGAGGCAATCTGATAATCACAATTAAAGGGCATCTTAGCCGCCGCTTTTGTGTAATAAAGGCTGCCAAAGGCGGTTTTTAACATAGGGCTAAACCACATAGCAAGCCGTATCAACCACCCAAACCCTGAAAGAATAGGCCTTTTTTTGCCCATAGCTTCCAACACACTAGCAAGCAACCTGGTAGTATTCATATACTCCCTGTTATGGGGCTTAAGCACCCCCGAAACAACCTGTTCAACAACAATACATAAAAGCTCAGACAAGTTATCGATATAAATCATACTTCGCTGATTATTTATTTTAGGAATGAATGGCAGGATTTTAGCGACTTTTATTAATGTTGAAAATTTCCCAGGGCATCCGGGGCCGTATACCATTGGCGGGCGGATAATACATAGGCAGCTATCCATTCCAAACAATGCCATTAGCTCATTCTCAGCCTGGTATTTCGACTGGCCGTAATAATCGCCCTCTCTTGGCGAGGGCAAGGTGTCTTCAGTTATTTCCCCCTCCAACAAGCCATACACCGCCATACTGCTTAAATACACAAACTGCCCTACCCCACTGGCTTTAGCCTTTTTGGCTACATCTACGGCCAAGTCACGGTTAATTGCAAAATATAAATCCTTATTAGCCGCTGTCTGCTTTTGATGAGCTATGCCTGCAACCACCAGTACGCTGTCATATCCATCAAAAGATGCCGTTTTCCATTCTTCATGGGAATCTACGACATCAATAAACAGCCGCCCTTTTGCATACCTACGAAAGCTGTCACCTATATAGCTGTTTGCACCTACTACTAGTACACGTTTTTTCGCATTCATTCCCCCGGTCCGCCTTCTACCACACCGCGCCCCAGCACCGAGTTAAATACTGTACGAAACAATATCTGCATATCCAATAAAAACCCCATTTTCTTTGCATATTCCCCGTCGTATGACGCTTTTACATCTATAGGCAGTTCATCCCGCCCCTTTACCTGCGCTAACCCTGTCAGCCCTACCGGAATAGCATTTGCACCGTACTTCTCTCTTTCGGCAATTAAATCATCTTGATTCCACAGAGCAGGACGAGGGCCTACTAAGGTTAGTTCGCCTTTTAAGATATTGATTACCTGCGGCAATTCATCCAAGCTGGATTTACGAAGAAAGCGGCCTATAGGCGTGATAAAGGTTTCCGGGTTTTTAAGAAGGTGAGTTGGCACATCCTTTGGGGCATCTGTGTACATGCTGCGGAATTTGTATATCATGAAGAATCGGCGGTTTTTGCCGTAGCGTTTTTGTTTAAAAAACACCGGGCCTTTGGATGTGAATTTTATTATAACCGCCAAAATTAGCCCAATTGGCAGCCATAGTGGGCTTGATAATAGCACGAGAACAAGGTCAATTATGCGTTTTATATGGATATACATATACACATCCCTTTCGTCATTCCGAGAGAAACTTACATCGGGTTATATTCTGGCACGTATGCTTTAATTAACTCCCGAGTATCACCATTATCAGGCAATCCAATTTCCAGCTCTTTTAGCAAGTCAGGGAACACCGCCGGCGGCTCCGGTCTTGCCACATGAATCTTATCATTAAGTGTCGCCGTAAGCCCCTCTTCATCCAACAGCAATTCCTCATATAATTTCTCGCCGGGCCTTAGCCCCACATACTCAATTTTTATATCCACATGAGGTATAAGCCCCGCCATACGTATAAGGTTCTCTGCTAAATCCACAATTTTGACCTGCTCGCCCATATCCAATATAAAAATCTCCCCACCGGCCGCCATCGCTCCAGTTTCCAGCACCAGTTTCACCGCTTCGGAGATGGTCATAAAATATCGGATAATATCCGGATGCATTACAGTAACAGGCCCCCCTGCCTCTATCTGCCGCTTAAATAAGGGAATCACGCTTCCATTAGAATCCAATACATTACCAAATCGCACACATACAAACTCTGTAGCCCTGTCTTGGTTAAGCCCCAGCGTCACCAGCTCCGCCAGCCGCTTGGTTGCACCCATTACATTAGTGGGGTTAACGGCCTTATCCGTTGATATCATGACAAACCGCTCAACCCCATGACGTATGGCACATTTGGCTGTGCGATACGTCCCAAGCACGTTATTATCTACCGCAAGACGGGGACATTCTTCCATTAAAGGCACATGCTTGTAAGCCGCTG
>Ga0123355_10020459_pt1 | contig 10568 bp, 6 predicted proteins | sample TergutEmb28metaG_3_FD_89872 | JGI IMG/M metagenome (GOLD analysis project Ga0123355, IMG submission 89872) | Embiratermes neotenicus P1 segment gut microbial communities from Petit-Saut dam, French Guiana - Emb289 P1 | ecosystem: Host-associated > Arthropoda: Insects > Digestive system > Gut ... | reverse complement strand
TGGAACTCTCTTAAAGCAGAAAATGGAAAGAGATTGACTGCGCATAAGCTCTCATTAGACGCTCTTATGAGAGCAATGGCTGATGAAGCTGGGTATAAAGGTGTTGAATTCTCCTTGTAGCAGGAAATAAGCATGTGCTACATATACAACAAACAGCCCGTGCTACATCTTGTAGCGCGGGCTGTTTGTGTGTTTGAATTGCTTAGAGTAGCGAGAATGCAACAGTTACACCGGCAAACACAATAGCAACCGTGGATGCAAGCACCATGACATTATTAAATGACGGACCAGCGGTATCTTTCAGCGGATCACCAACAGTATCGCCGATAACGGCTGCTTTATGTTGGTCACTGCCCTTGCCGCCGTGGTTACCGCGTTCGATGTATTTCTTTGCGTTATCCCACGCACCACCGGAATTGAGCATGAACACTGCCAGTGCAAAACCTGCCAGTATTGTCCCTGCAAGGAAACCGACAACACCTGCCGGACCTAGTACAAGACCAGCAATAATTGGTGTAACGATAGCGGTTACTGTGGGAGCAATCATTTCTTTGAGCGAGCTGCGTACGCAAAGGTCAACACATTTGGCATAATCCGCTTCCGCTGTACCTTCCATGAGACCTTTGATCTCTCTGAATTGACGTCTGACTTCATGAACGATTCCCTGTGCCGCACGCTGCACTGCGGAGATACACAGTCCAGAGAAATAAAATACCATAGCAGCACCGCATAAGAAGCCGATCAAGACAACAGGATTAATGATTGACATATCAAGGCTTACGCCAAATCCGTTTTCAATCAAATATACATAGTTTACAAGCAATACAAGCGCTGTAAAGGCATTAGAGCAAATTGCGAAGCCCTTACCGGTAGCCGCTGTGGTGTTGCCCAAAGAGTCAAGTGCATCTGTGCGCTCACGCACTTCGGGAGGCATATTAGCCATCTCAGCGATACCGCCCGCATTGTCAGCAACAGGACCGAATGCGTCTGTAGCAAGAATGATGGCGTTAGTCGCAAGCATTGCCACCGCAGCAAGACCTATGCCGTACAGTCCACGTGCAAAAACTTCAAAGTCACTGCCAATTGCACCGCCCGCAGCAAAGAACGCCACCAACACAGCGACAGATATCGTCAAAATCGGTGCAGCAACAGACTTCATCCCAAGAGACAAACCGCCGATAATCAGCGGAGCGGAACCGCTATTGCTGGATTCGGCCAGTTCAAGAGTCGGTTTGCTTGCGTCAGAGGTGTAGTATTCAGTGAAGAAACTAACAACAAAGCCGGAAACGATACCCACAACAACTGCACCAAACAATCCCCACTGATGTGCTTGCATCGACGTATAGCCTTCGCCAGCGGCAAGATTTGCAATAAAGAGTATTGCCGGCAGAGTAAGAATCGCCGCAAGACCGCCTGCAATGTAAACACCCTTATGTAAGGAATGGAGAAGGGATTTTTGATCTGTCTGCTCTTTGGTTCTGATAAAGAATGTACCAACAATGGACATCAAAACACCGATTGCGCATATCAGGACCGGCAGCATCATGCCTGCTGCACCGTGTCCGGCATGGAAACCGATCGCAACGGTTGCAACAAGGGCGCCGGAGTTAGATTGGTGGAGATCCGCAGCCATACCCGCAACGTCACCCACATTATCGCCTACGTTATCTGCGATAACGGCGGGGTTTCTCGGGTCATCTTCTGGGATACCGGCTTCGACTTTACCAACAAGGTCAGCACCAACGTCAGCAGCTTTTGTGAAGATACCGCCGCCAACACGGGCAAATACTGAGACAATTGAAACACCCATACCGAACGTTATCATGGTCTGTGCGATTACTTCATCGCTTACTCTGAACACGAACTTCAGGAGTGAGTACCATATAACAATCTCGAGAATTTGAAATCCGTTCACAAAGAAACCTGTAACCGTTCCTGATGAAAAGGCTACGCGGAGGGCTTCGTTCAAACCTTTCGTCGCAGCTTGCGCGGTGCGAACATTTGCCCTTGTGGCGATCTTCATACCGATGATACCGCAGATTGAACAAATAAGACCACCCGATACGAAAGCGAAAGGCGTAAACCTGTTGACAAGTTGACCATCGCTTACAATGGAGAGTACAAGCAAAATCACAAACATAATGCCAAAGAATATGGCAACTGTTTTGTACTGACGCCGAATAAAGGCATCTGCGCCCTCACGTATGGCCTTTGAGATCTTGACCATAGTAGCATTCCCTTCGGGATAACTGAGAACTTTGCGGGTTTGTATAAATGCAAATACTAGTGCCGCAACAGCTCCGATGAGACCGAAAAAGATTAAATTTGAAACCGTCAAAATTCTTCACTCCTTAACAAAATCTTTATACAACAATAATACATCGAAATATTCACGCTATCAAGATATCACAATATGTTCTATTAATTCAATTCCTCCAAACTTCTTCATAAATTCTCTCTTATCCTCGCGCTCTCGTTAATAAAACGACAACAAGCACTATTGTAGCATATTGTCCGCAATTTGCAAGAAATTTTTTTGATTTATATGACAAAATTCTTTATTGCATTAGATCAAACGCCTACTCCGGCAAAAATCCACCCCCTATATAATACTCCGCGCGCCCAAGTATACGCTTGCGCACTTTCTCTGCATCATTCATTTCACTCAGTTGTGCTTCCATCATTGACACATCCAGCGGTGTGGTCAGTTTTAAATTTTGAACATCTCCATGTACAATGCCCACCCGATAACCCTCTCGCTCTAGGAGCCGGCTATCATCTGTGCTGCTCGAGTCATTTCGATGCTTTTTGTGACAATAGCGCAAGGTCTCTGTATGAAAGCCCTGGGGTGTCTGCGCGGCGTAGAGACTTTGTTTTAGCCGCTTCGGCGGTGTGCCCCGCTTGCCGACACGGTAGACATCCTCTTCCACCAGCAATGACACGATTGCGCCGTCATAAGAAAGCAAGGCCTCTACGCAGGCATCGATCAGTTCTTTTTGCACCAGAGGACGCGCACCGTCGTGGATGAGGACAAACTCATTTTCCACACCTGCAATCCCATTGCGTACAGAAGCTTGTCTGCTATCACCACCTTGTACAATGCGCCAAGGTTTTGTTAGCGCAGCAGCAGTCAGGAGTTCTTTTGCCTGGGTTTGCTCGTCCTCACGCGTGACAAAGACCAACTCATCTATATAGGGATGCCCATCAAAAGACTCCACTGCATGTAAAATCGCAGGTTTTCCATCAAGAGGCAAATACACCTTGTTCTCAGAAATTCCCATTCGGCTCCCGCTGCCGCCTGCTAAAATGACTGCCGTCACATATCTTCGTTTATACATAGTCTCTCCTACCCTATCTCCGCAATCACGCCGCCGCCCACCACAACATCATTCTGATAAAACACTGCTGCCTGTCCCGGTGTCACTGCCCGCTTTGGCTCACGGAGACAGACTTCCACATCTCCATTTGCAAGGGGATATAAGCTTGCCAAGGTTTCTCTGTCCCGATAGCGTGTCATGACAGTCACTTCAATCGGCTCATCAAGCGTTTCGATTGCAATCCAGTTCGGTTCGCGTACGGTAAAGCGATCTGTAAACAATGCTGTGCTGTCCCCCACCGTCACAGTATTCCGCTCCATATCTTTCCCTATCACATAAAGGGGTGCAGGCGCTGACAGTCCCAGTCCGCGCCGTTGACCGATTGTGTATTGAATTGCTCCTGTATGTTGTCCCAGCACCTGTCCGCTTTGGTCTACGATATCTCCGGGCATGGTGCAGAGTCCCATCTTTTCTGTCAGAAAGCCTGCGTAGTCACCATCCGGCACGAAGCAGATATCCTGACTGTCCGGCTTGTCCGCCGTTACAAGACCATGCTCCGCCGCGATGGCACGGATTTCCGCCTTGGTCTTATCACCCAAGGGCAAACGCGTACGTGAAAGTTCTGCCTGTGTCATAGCATAGAGCACATAAGACTGATCTTTGCTCGCATCTACTCCGCGCAGAAGCTGATAGCGTCCGCTGGCTTCATCCCATTGAATTTGTGCGTAATGCCCCATAGCAATATGCGTAAATCCAAGCTGATCCGCCCGACGAAGCAGATAGGGAATTTTCACAAAGCGATTGCAGTCAATGCAGGGATTTGGCGTCTCCCCCTGGGCATAACCATCTGCAAAGCGCTCCATGACTTCTTTGTGGAACTCTCCCGTGAAGTTGAATACATGGTGGTCTATCCCCAAGAGATGACAAACACGCCGCGCGTCTTCCACATCGGTGAGCGCGCAACAGGTTTTGGAGTTTTCTATGATGTCCTCGCTGTCAAACAGCTTCATGGTGCAGCCTGATACTTCTGCCTCTTCCATCAGGATCAGGGCTGTAGCAGAGCTGTCTACACCGCCGGACATGCCGACTAAGATTTTTTGCGCCATGGGGTTTACCTCTTTTGTCCTTGTTGGGGTTTAATTGTACGGCTGTAGGGGATGATGCCCCTAGTGTCCCTTACAACAATGCATATGTAGGGGCGATTATCAATCGCCCGCGGACGACTAATAGCCGCCCCTACAATGATGTTGTACATTGTAGAATGATGTCCACATCATCTCGTTCTTTCGGCTTCAGTACAAATCGGGGGATGCGGGGCGATGTGGGCATCGCCCCCTACATGCATCGGAGGTACCTGTAGGGGCGACTTACAGTTGCCCCTACAATGATCACCGCACCTATTCAAAATAATCCAAACAAACCCGGTCTTGTGTAACAGCCTTTACAATCCTGGCAGCTCGCTGATGTGCCGGATGCACTTGATATGCCGCCAATGCCGCTTCATCTTCAAACAGACTGTCCAGCATAATATCCCGATTGCTGGACGGAAGCAAATCAACGTGAACATGCAGTTCTACAATTTCGTCTATACATTGAACCAATGCCTCAATCTCTGATTGAATCGTTTTGGCATGTTCTCTCTTTTCATCCTCAGTCAGTCCATCTTTCCAGTCCCAAGCTACGATATGTCTCAGCATGATAACACCTCACAAAATAATCCTTGCTAGTAGCATACACATCCAAGACCCTTGCTGTCAAGGCTTGTAGAAAGATGCTTGTAATTTTAGTATAAATGATATAGACTAAGGAGAAATTCTGTTCTGGGGGTATAGGAATGACCGAACTCTACCAGCAAATCTTCGCCCGCTTAGAGCAGGGCGCGGCAAGCCGCCTCGTTTCACGCTATCACGCCGGACACATTGAGCGCAGGCTGATAGAAGAAGACTCTGATCAGCCGGAAGCAGGTGGTCTCACATTTGAGATGGCAGGCGAAACACTCACCTTGACCGAACGCTTCACCCCACAGCCACGACTCGTGATCTTAGGCGGCGGACACATCGCAGTCCCCCTTTGTGCGTTTGCAGCACGGCTTGGCTTTGATATTTGGCTTTATGACGATCGTCCCTCTTTTGCAAATCCGGATCGTTTCCCGGAAGCACAGCAGGTGATCTGTGATGACTTTGCAAATATGCGTGAACGTTTGAACCTGCGCCAAAGCGACTACCTATGCATCCTCACACGCGGACATAAGCATGACATTTTCTGTCTGGAGGCACTGCTCACCGACGAGATGCCGCATTACGTCGGCATGATCGGCTCAAAGCGGCGGATTGCCATTGTGAAAGAAGAAGTCGCCGCCAAAACAGGGCGCTCCGATCTCTTAGATAAGCTCCATGCTCCCATTGGGCTCTCAATCGGCTCTGTCACACCGGAGGAGATTGCACTCTCTATCATGGCAGAAATCATAAAGATCAAACGTCTTGGCGCTGACACTAAGGGTGCAACGCAAGGGCAAGAAGCCAGTATCGATCCGGAACTCTTCCATTGGCTTGCAATGATATCTGACGAAAAAGCGGCACTTGTTACCATTGTAGACACATCCGGCTCCACACCGCGTGAAACCGGAGCAAAAATGCTTGTGACTTTATCCGGCAAGGTAATCGGAAGCATTGGCGGCGGCTGTGCCGAAGCGGGTGTCATTACGCTTGCCAGAGACATGATTGATAAAAACGGCTATCATCTGCTTGAGATTGATCTTGCAGACAGTGCCGAAGAAAACGGCATGGTCTGTGGCGGACGTATGCAAATACTAATCGAGGCGCTATCATGAACCATATCCCATCCCCTCTCAACTATACCGGCGGCAAGTTTAAGCTCTTGCCCCAGCTTTTACCACGCTTTCCGAAAGAGATTGACATTTTTGTCGATCTCTTTTGCGGCGGCTGCAATGTGGGACTCAACGTAGAAGCTGAGCGCGTGATCTTCAACGACATCAGCCCTGAACTCATCCGGCTTTATACCAGCTTCCATGCCATGGATACGGATCAGCTCTTTGGCAAGATCGAAGCGATCATCGATAAATATGGTCTCACCCGCTCGAATGTGCATGGTTATGGTTTTTACGAATGTGACAGTTCCAAAGGCTTAGGCTCTGCCAACAAAGAAGCCTTTCTGCGTCTGCGCAATGCCTGTAACGAGGGCACCCCGCCACCGGATTCGCTTTTGCTCTATGTGCTCATTGTTTACGCTTTCAACAACCAAATCCGTTTCAATCGTGAGGGAAAATTTAATCTCCCTGTGGGGAAACGAGACTTCAATGACCGGATGCGCGAGAAACTGCGCGGGTTTTTAGAGCGTTTGGAATCCGGAACCTACAGCTTCCTCTGTCAAGATTTCCGTTCTTTTGACACATCTATCCTCACAGAAAACAGTCTGGTCTACTGCGACCCGCCCTATTTGATCACCTGTGCCAGCTACAACGAACAAGGCGGCTGGACGCAACAAGATGAGCTTGATCTCCTCGCCTTTCTAGACAACTTGAATCAGCAAGGGTGCAAGTTTGCGCTCTCTAACGTGTTCAGGAGTAAGGGGCAGGAAAACTCCTTGCTCATAGAATGGGCAAAACGCTATCGGGTGGCGCATTTGCAGCATAACTATAAGAATGCAAACTACCAGCGCAAGGGAAAAACGCAGAAGACGGATGAGGTTTTGATTACGAATTATTAAAGAGCTGACGCAGGGGCATCAGCTCTTGTTGCTTGTTATCATTTTTTCTTAACCCTCTACAAAAATAAAAAAATCCCCTTGAAACTCAAATCCGAGTTCCAAGAGCTTGGTATGCGTGGTGATATGGGTGATTTTCAAGTTAATCACCCATATAGTATTTCATAGAAAATGGGAGTCCTACAAATACTGTAAGAACTCCCATACTGGTGCGCGAGGCCGGACTCGAACCGGCACGCTCGTGAAAGCACTGGCACCTGAAGCCAGCGAGTCTACCAATTCCACCACTCGCGCAAATTATTTCAATATGACAAACCCGAACCCGCTGCCTATCTGCACAGAGTTCGGATTATCATACCTTGGTGCGGGCGAAGGGACTCGAACCCGTACGCCGTGAAGCACGAGAACCTAAATCTCGCATGTCTACCAATTCCATCACGCCCGCTTGTTTTTCAACAGGATTTATTTTAGCACGAATTGGGGTGCTTGTCAAACATCTTTTTACTTTTTTAGGTCATCTTTATCGACAATCAGTACCACCACTTGAAGTGGTGGTTGTTTACGCTAAAGCTATAAGACAAAGGGTCGAGCATATTGCTCGACCCTTTGGTGGATGTCTTTGATTTTTCTGGTGCTTAGTCAGCCTCAACCAGAATGTACTTCCGGACAAGTTCTTCGTTCTCGAATCTGTTGCGATGATCATTCGCCGCACCGAGAACGGATCCGAAGTACCATGCGCTGCTTGCAACGTCTGGGAACTCTCTCGCCGCGCTCGGATTTTGCAGATTCGCTGCCGCTAGTGCTGTGTTGCTGTCTACACGTCCCAAGATACGGTTCGTTGCTGTTGCAACTTCTGCACGGATAATGTTCGCGCCCGGTCGGAAGTTGTTGTTGGTGTCACCCAACATCCAGCCATTGTCTACTGCGGTATACACATAGTCAAGCGCCCAGTTGCTGATCGCTGCTGCGTCTGCAAACTCTAGCTCACCAGCGTCAAGAACTTCGCCTGTCCGCGCTACCATGGCTGCATACTCTTGTCTGGTAATCGGTGCATTCGGACGGAACGTACCGTTATCGAAGCCTTGTACCAGACCCTCTGCGTATGCCCAGACAATGTACCAGTAGAACCAGTTCGTTTCTGCCACGTCTGAGAAAGTAGCAAAGCTTGTTACACCCTCCGGATATTCGCCATGTTCAAAATCTTCGACCATGGTACGAACCAGAATTGCCGCTACTTCTGCGCGTGTGGTGTTTGCACGTGGTCTGAACTCGCCCGCTGTGTTACCAAACATGTAGGCTTCGTGGTATTCATATGTCGGCTGTGTTCCTATGCCACCGCCACCTGGACCTTGCAAAGCTTCCAGTGCGAAAGGCTCAAATACGACGCGTTTGTCGTCGCGTTGTGGTAGGTTGTGGAAACGGATGCCCGGATTGCCATTCAAGAGGATCGGATCGAGAATCGCAATCGCCATGGTAAACTCGCCGTTAAGCGGCAAGTTCGGTGCAGTAAAGGTAAACTCAACTTCGTTGCGTCCGTCATGTGCAGCGATAAGTTCGGTACCGAGGACAGAAAGTTCTGCACCTGTACGGTACTCGACACGCGTACCGTCTGGGGTATAGCGGACACCTTGAGGAGCTGGGCGCGCATTGTTATAGGCACGGTGACGCGGCATCCAATCACGGATATCAACATCGTCAATAACTTCTCTGGAAACCACATTGCCATTTGCCGCGATGAAAGAGACCTCCAACGGCCAGTTGCGGTAGAAAGGAGCTACTCCACGATTGTTGACAACCATGCGCACGTCAACTTCTTCGCCGCGTACAAGCTCATCAAGAAGCTCTACTTCTTCGATTGTAAATCTGTAGCCCATGTTGTCATAAGCTGCGTCATTGTTTTTGTGTGCACGTTGCATGTTACCGTCTGTGGCGTTGGTGCGTCCTGCATTCGGACCGCGCGGCGCCATATTAGATACATGTGTCCAGCGGAAAGAATCAAGGGTGTTCATGATATGAATTCTGTTCCAGCCGGAGCTATTCCCCCATTGTCCGGGACCGTTGAAGTCAGTTCCGTAGTCATGCATGGCACCTCGATGCAGGTCGCCCATGAGACCAACGTCAAACTGTACATATTGCCAGAAATAGTTCGTGGGACAAGAACCATCCCCGTATTCGCCGCCTGTCCAACCGTGCATCCAATGGGTGGGATGACGATGTGAATTGCCCCAGTTTGTAACGCCGGCGAATGTTGCATTGCCTTGATTTGCACCTTCATTACCATGACCGGTGCTGGTATTTCCGCCGTGACCCTGCCAGGCATTGCCTGCTCCACCCAGCGTGGTGACGCTGGCGGCGTTAGTTCCAGCCATGTGCACTGCGTTAAAGCTATTGGCATACACCACATTATTTGAGTGACCGGTTTGGTCATTGAAATAGCCAAAGTCATATCTACCGATCAGCCAGTTGTTATAACGCATACCGATCTGGATATTGGGATTAGAAGCAAAGGCATTAACATAATGAGTCACGAACTGGTGTGCAAGCTGTCCTTGCGGGAATGTACCAGTATGTCCAGCAGGCCAGTTGTGCCACTCGCCCCAACGGCCAAGTGAACCAAGCTGTACATTCGCCACCGCGTTCCAGTTGGAGCCTGGACGTGCGATCTCTGCAGCCAAGGCGTTAATGACACGCTCATGGTATTGAATGAGTAGGTGATGCTCATATCTTGGACCAAGACCTACACCGCCGGAAATGTCGGGCGGAGGCGTTAGGTACCATGTACCTTCAGGACCCCAGAAATGGCTTGGATGCCATCCATGGCTCGTTTGCACGGCATTTGGAGTCGCATTCAGACCTGCTGGACGGCGATAAGGGTCACAGCCGTTAGGGCAGATCCGAAGAAGACCGGCATCACCAGCACCACCGTTCGGATTCGGAATTGTACAGTGGAAGAGGTACTCTCCGGAATCATTTTGGGTACGGAATCTTTGGAACCAATCATAAAACGGATCGCTGGTGTCTCTCATTCTTGTGTATAAATCATCCGTATCAATGTTAAAGTCAAGACGATTGGGAACATTATCCGCACAGGCAGAATTCGGACGGTTTGGCTCTGCGCGCATTGCATCAATCAACCATCTTGGAATGTCTGCAATTCTTTCGTTGCGCAGGTTAATCATCGCAAGTTCTGTGTGAGATCTGTTATAGCCTAGATGACTTTGCGGATCGTTATCATACCAACCACCCTTGTAGTTGGTTCCATACCAATAGCCGAATGGCGAACCGAATGGATAGTCCATAACAAAGCGGAGCTGTACATAAGCGCCGATGTCCGCATAGGCTTGCAGCGCTTGCGTTACAAGGTTACCACGTACACATTGATACTGATCCATGTTTGGACCGACAACGTCATAGTCACCTTTGGTGTACATTCTGACTTGATCCCAATTAAATACGCCCGGTTCCGGCTCTACGCTTCTCCAAGAAATATAGGCATATCCATAGAACTGACCGTCAAGCGGTCCGTCT
>Ga0123355_10020458_pt1 | contig 10569 bp, 12 predicted proteins | sample TergutEmb28metaG_3_FD_89872 | JGI IMG/M metagenome (GOLD analysis project Ga0123355, IMG submission 89872) | Embiratermes neotenicus P1 segment gut microbial communities from Petit-Saut dam, French Guiana - Emb289 P1 | ecosystem: Host-associated > Arthropoda: Insects > Digestive system > Gut ... | reverse complement strand
GCAGGTTGTCGCCGCTGATGTGATGGTAATACCGCGCTCTTGCTCTTGCTCCATCCAGTCCATGGTGGCTGTGCCTTCGTGGGTTTCGCCAATTTTGTAATTGCGACCGGTGTAGAAGAGAATACGTTCGGTAAGCGTGGTTTTGCCTGCGTCAATGTGCGCCATTATACCAATGTTTCTTGTTTTGTTAAGCGGAAATGCTCTCACTCTATTATCCTCTTTCTGAAAAGCCTACCACTTGTAGTGTGCAAACGCCTTGTTTGCATCAGCCATCTTGTGGACTTCTTCTTTTTTGCGAACCGCGCCGCCTGTATTGTTTGAGGCATCCAGCAGTTCGTTTGCGAGGCGGTCTATCATATTTTTTTCACTGCGGTTACGTGAATACGTTACCAGCCAGCGAAGCCCCAAAGTTTGTCGCCTTTCCGGGCGAATTTCTATGGGTACTTGATAGGTTGAACCACCTACGCGGCGTGCTTTAACTTCCAGCACGGGTTGAATATTGTTCATTGCTTCTTCGAATACGTCCATTGCGCCTTTGCCTTTTTTCTCAGCGGCTTTTTCGAATGCACCGTATACGATTTTTTGCGCTACGCCTTTTTTCCCGTCTAGCATAATGCCGTTTATCAGCTTGGTTACGATTATGCTTCCGTAAAGTGGGTCGGGCAAAACGACGCGCTTTGCTACGTGTCCTTTTCTTGGCACGAGACTTCCCTCCTTAATATAGGAACTTAATTCACAGGTACTCGTGTGGTGGTCAGAACTTTTCGCTACACGAAAAGTCGCGCCAAAGCGCGCCCGGATTTTTTCCGGTTCTCTCTACACGTTTCGCGCCTATGGAAAGGGTTATTATCCATTCCTATATATAGACGCATCAACTGTGCGAAATTATGCCTTTTTGGGTCGTTTTGCACCATACTTACTGCGGGCTTGCCTGCGGTTAGCCACGCCTGCGGTATCCAATGTGCCGCGCACGATGTGATAACGTACACCTGGTACGTCGCGCACCCTGCCGCCGCGCATAAGAACAACGCTGTGCTCTTGCAGATTGTGGCCTTCGCCTGGAATGTAGCAAGTTGCTTCCATTTGGTTAGACAGACGAACACGGGCAATTTTGCGAAGTGCGGAGTTAGGCTTCTTTGGTGTGTCTGTAAACACACGAGTGCATACGCCGCGCTTTTGTGGCGAAGATTTGTCTGTACGCTTGTCCTTAATCGTGTTAAGGCCTTTTTGAAGTGCGGGCGATTTTGACTTTTTCTTCGCGGTGTGTCGTCCCTGCTTTACCAGTTGGTTGAATGTGAGCATAGTCACCTCCTGTTAGATTTTTGTTGCGTGCTGTTACGTCAGAAAAAAGGCGGATTCTCCCGCCTAAGTCTGAAAACCTGTGGATAATAGCAGTTATGGCAGGGAATGTCAAGAAAAATTTAAAATTCTTGCATCAGTCTAACTTGCCCCGAAGACGGGAGGTTGGCGGCCTGTTTTGGGGCGGGTTTAATCCCAGTCCAACATATTAAAAACCCCTAAGTATAGTCAATATCCACCTGCTGGCCTGCTGTTTGCGGCAAAGGGCTACGGGTGATTTCCACAGCATAGCGATGGGGTGCATTCCAATCTACATATACTTCTGCCTGCAAAGAATCTGGTTGGAAGTTGCGCCAAAGGAACATAGAAGATTTTACTTTGCAACGCTGGCCGCTGTCATTTGTGTAAATGCAAACAGCGTAAACTGCGGGGGTAGTGCCTGTGGCAACGCCCACGACGGGGTTAAGCTCAACTATTTCCGCACTAAAGCAACGCCCGTCGCGCTTGTAGCGACGTATGCGGCGGCCGTTTGTGGAGCCGATTAGCGCGAAAATTCCACCAAGGATAGCCACGGCCGCGCCATTTAAGCTAACGGAAAGAAGCACGGGAAGGGCGGCGGGCGGGCTAAGTGCCGCAAAAAGAATGAGGCCAAGCACAATCAGAAAAACGCCCACAAGAAACATGATAAGCCCTGCGAGAGAAAGGGGATGTTTGAGTAGCATAAGCCACCTCCTAGGTTTTTTGTTGCCGCGCCCATGCCGCATCTAATTCTTGTGCCATTTTTTCAAGCACTTCGCGGCCTTGTGGCTTGTTGTGGCCACATACTACTGTTTCAAAGGGCAGTAGCTTGTACATTTCAATTAGCTTTGCGAATGTGTCGCGGTCGGTTTCTATGTGGGGAATTATTTCGCTGTTAAGGTCGCCTATGTTGTCGCCTGCGTATAGGATTTTATCTACTTCGTCATAGACAGAAATGCAGTCTTCCGTATGCCCTGGCGAGTGAAAAATCGTGATGCCGTCGTCGGGGAAGAATAACGCACTGTCGAAGGTCATATTCGGCAGGCTTCTGCGTGCATCGCCGTGGATGTACTTGCCCCACTTGGTAAGGTCGCCGTCCCAGCCTCGGGCGCAAATTTCGCGGCACAGTGGGTGGGCAATAATCACGCAATTTTCAAAAACGCAGTTTCCCCAAACATGGTCCCAGTGGCTGTGCGTGTTTACTACATAGAATGGTTTTTCGCCACCACCTGCTTCATGCACATAGTCTAAAATGGGGTCAACACTGCCGCTTCCAAAGCCCGTGTCTATTACATAGTTATTCATGCGCCCAAGAATAAGCCCAAGGTTAAGGTCAAAATCCATACCCTCGAAGGGTTTTTCTTGGGTGAACATGATATTGCGGTCGGTGAGTTTTATGGGCTTCATAGTTCTTCACCCTTCATCAGAAGATACATATCCTCAGTTTTGTCGGTGATAAATGCCAGTGAATCGGCTATGGCCTTGTTGTAATAAAACGGCGCGATTTTTTCGGAGATGAACTCCAAAAAAAATTCCGCTTGTAGGTTGCCGATGTTTAAATCGAAATTTTCCATGATATAATCTCGGATTTGTGCAGTGGCGGAGTTTTTTTGCTCCATCGTAAGCGGAAATGCTTCTTCTTTTTTCTTCATTCACATCATCCCATTTCAGATATACTGCGGGCATCACGCACTTGAGAAAGGTTTTCTATCATCCCGTTTCTGAAAGGTCAATGTATAAATGCCCATATTCTTCGATAAAATCTTTGCGGCCACGCAGATTGTCGCCCAGCAAGATTTCAAACATTTCGCGGGTTTTTTCTGCGTCGTCGGGGATTACCTGCACTAGACGGCGGGTGGCGGGGTTCATGGTGGTTTGCCACATCATTTCCGGCTCGTTTTCGCCCAGCCCTTTGCTTCGTTGGATGTGGACTTTTTTCTTTTCTTTTTCGGCCATGGCTAGTATCTCCGCTTTTTCGCGCTCGGTGTAGGCGAAGTGGGTGTCGCGCCCTACGGTGATTTCAAACAATGGCGATTCTGCAATAAAAACCTTGCCGCGCTCAATAAGCGTGGGAGTAAGGCGGTACAGCATCGTGAGAATAAGCGTGCGAATGTGGTAGCCGTCGTAGTCTGCGTCTGTACATATTATAATACGATTCCAGTTTAGTCGGTTAATGTCAAAATCGCCGCCACCTTTTACGGATTTTGGCGAAGCCTTTGCGGCGGCCTTGGCTTCCTTGCTTCGTTTAATTTCTACGCCGCAACCAAGCACCCGTAGCAAATCTGTGATGATTTCGCTTTGGAAAATGCGATTGTATTCTGCCTTTAGGCAGTTAAAAATCTTACCGCGCACGGGCATGATTGCTTGAAACTCTGCATCGCGCCCCAGCTTGCATGAACCCAGTGCGGAATCACCTTCCACGATATAAAGCTCGCGGCGGTTGGAGTCTTTTGTGCGGCAGTTTACAAATTTTTCTACGCGATTGTTTAGGTCAATTTGGCCTGTAAGTTTCTTTTTGAGGGCTACGCGGGTTTTTTCTACTGATTCGCGGCTACGCTTGTTGGCTAGAATTTGGCCGCATAACTTGTCGGCATCGGCCTTGTTTTCTATGAAATAAAATTCGAGTTGCTTTTTTAGAAACTCGGCCATTGCATCTTGTATGAATTTATTTGTGATGGCCTTTTTTGTTTGGTTTTCGTAGGAAGTTTGCGTTGAGAACGAGTTTGTAATAAGGATAAGGCTTTCTTCGATGTCGGGGAAGCTTACTTTTTTCTCGTCTTTTTTGTAATGGCCGCCGCTTTTAAGGTAGTTATCTACTGCGTGAATAAACGCGGTACGAACGGCCTTATCCGGTGCGCCGCCGTATACCAAGTGGCTACTGTTGTGGTAGTACTCCAGCACGTTTACGTCGTTGCTGAAGCAGAAAATTACGTCGAATTTTAGGCGATATTCGGGCTGGTCTGCGCGGTCGCGGCCGCTTGTTTCGTGGAGCAATAAATATGGCTCGGTTAGTGCGGTTTCGCCCGCTAGTTCTTGTATATAGTCGCGGATGCCGTTTTCGTAGCAGAACTCAAGGGTTTCGCCGCTTTCTTCGTCGGCGAACACAAAGGTAAGCCCATCGTTTACTATGGCTTGCCGCTTTAGCATATCCGTAAACCATTCCGCAGGCACATCTATGTCTGTGAAAACATCGCGGTCGGGCAACCATGTGATGGTTGTGCCGCTTTGCTTGCCGCCGTAGGGTTCTTTGTGTAAATCGCCAACTATTTCGCCGCGCTCGAAGCGCAGTGCATAACGCCAGCCGGATGTGAAAATTTCGGCCTCCATATAAGCAGATGCGTACTGCGTGGCGCACAGACCAAGGCCGTTTAGCCCAAGTGAGTACGCGTAATGCGCGTCGGCCTCGTTGTTTGAGTATTTTCCGCCTGCGTACAGCTCGCAAAAAACAAGCTCCCAGTTGAAGCGTTGCTCCTTCTGGTTAAAATCCACGGGAATACCGCGCCCGAAGTCGCGCACCGTAACGGCGCGGTCTGCATGGCGCGTGATTTCTATACGCTTGCCGTGGCCTTCGCGGGCTTCGTCTATTGAGTTTGAAATAATTTCAAAAATAGCGTGCTGGCAACCTTCTATTCCGTCAGAGCCGAAAATAACCGCAGGGCGTTTGCGCACGCGGTCGGCTCCTTTTAAGGATGTTATTGAATCGTTGCCGTATTCGGTTTTTTTAGGCATAGGGTTGTCCTTTTTGTATGTTTTTTTACAGTTTTTTTAATGGGGCATAAGAATAACAGATAACGGTTGGTATAGGAAGTTCTTAGTTGTTCAACAGTTTAGAAATGTCCCGTTTCGAATAGATTACGCGGTATATACGAATCTGTCGATTGCTTTCGTCTACTGTATAGAATAGTGTGTGGTCTTCTAAGTTCATGCGACGATATTTGGGGGCAGTACTATACTGCTCGCACATAAGCGGGTTGTTTTTCAATAAATCCAGTTTACGCTCCATCTCCGAAAACAGTCGCCTGGCTTTATTCGGATATGGTGCAAGAATTTCTGCGAGGATTGCTATATCTCGGTTAGCGTATGACGAAAATATAACTTCATATTTCATAACCAAACCGCTCTCTAATAGGCTCGAACACGTCCTCTCGGGTTAACCATTTGGTATTTGGGTCGGCTTCAACCTCTGCAAGCTTCGCAGTAATCGCTTGGTCGTTTAGGTATTCGCTTGTTACCATGTCAAACGGGATTTTTCGCTCGCGAACCAAGGCTTTAAGGCTTGATGCAACATAGGCTGTCATATTGATACCCATGTCTTCAAGCATTTTTTCGGCTTTCTCCTTTGTTGCGCCATCTATACGCACGGTTATTGCTCTATCTGCTATTGTTTTAGTTGCCATCTTCAATCAATCCTTCCTTTGTATTCTATTATACATCAAATGCTTGCAAATAAAAAGCAATGAAATAAAAACGTCGCAAAATGCGACAAATTTATTTTATTATTTTGATGAGCGTCTAATTAAGCATCTAAATTAGACCGACGCAAAGGCTGGATAAATTATGATTGACTGCAAAGCGCGAAAAGACTATAATTAATCCCACTTTTGAAAAAACGAGGTGACAAATATGAAAAGGACATTCCAGCCGAAAAAACGCCAACGCAGTAAAGAACACGGTTTCCGCAAGCGCATGAGCACAACCAATGGCCGCAAAGTGCTACGCCGCCGCCGCTTGAAAGGCAGACAAGTTTTAAGTGCGTAACAGCCCGCTTGCATCTGTAAAGAAGCAACGCGACTTCAAACATGTGTTTGCTTGCAAAAAAAGCGCGGCAAGCAGTCTTTTTGTTGTGTACGCTTGCGCAAATGATTTGGGTAGCAGTAGACTCGGCCTTTCCGTAAGCAAAAAGGTAGGCGGTGCAATTGCCCGAAACCGCATAAAACGCCTTGTTCGTGAGGCTTGCCGCCTTATTTTTGCGCAAAAAGCAGAACAAGGAGTGGCACAAGCGGTAGGACAAGCCCAACAAGGCTTCGATATTGTTGTAATTGCACGCCCGCCTGCGGCTACTTTGCCACGAGACATTGCCTTCACAAAAACTCGCGACACCCTCACCCAACTGCTTACACGGCTACAGGTGCTTTTATGAAGAAAATTATTCTCGCAACATTGAAGTTCTACAAGCGAAATATCTCGCCTGCACTGGGTGCGCGGTGCAGGTTTTATCCGTCATGCTCTGCATACATGTTTGAAGCCGTAGAAAAATACGGCTCGGCACGCGGTGTATGGCTGGGGATAAAACGGCTTGCCCGATGCCAGCCCTTTTGCAAGGGTGGTTATGACCCTGTTCCGTAAGGGGTTGTTTAACATCTCCCCACGCCGCCTTTGCGCACCTTTTGGGACATTGTTAACAGGCTCTATACTTTGGAGGTAATTATTTTGAACGATTTTGCTTTTGTACTTTCCCGCCAGCTTGAAACCGGGGGATGGTTTAATTTTATTGCTCGCGGCTTTGGCTGGGTTATTAACCTGCTGTTTAACCTGGTGCAATCCCTTCCAGGTGCTTTGGGCATATCTATTATCTTAATGACGATTTTGTTCCGCTTTTTGATTCTGCCCCTTCATTTAAAAAGCCAACGCTCTATGCTAAAAATGCGGGAACTCAAACCCGAGTTGGATAAAATTAAGGCAAAATACGGCGGTTCAAAAGACCCCGAGCTAATGCGCAAATCGCAACAAGAACAACAGGCTCTGCTTGCCAAGCATGGCGCAAACCCGCTTTCGGGCTGTTTGCCTATGCTTATTCAAATGCCGCTGTTCATCGGTTTGAACACCGTTATGAGACAGGCGGCTTTTTATATGCGAGATTTTGGCTTGATGTACGAAAGAGTGGCCTCGAAGTTGCTTAACATTCCCAGCACGGTGGGTTATCATAATGAACAGCCTGGCGTGATTCAGCAAATTGCGACGGGGGAAATCGGCGATGGCCGCATTATTCCCGAGGCATGGGAACGCAATTTAACATCCCTCGCAAACGAGTTGCGCGGTGAGGGTGTCTTCTACACGATAGATGCAGATGGCTTGCGCAATGAAATTGCCGAACGCGGCACAGATGTAATTGTACTGGGCTTTGAAGACCATCTTGCCCGTGTAATAAGCCGTTTTACCACAGGCGATTGGGATATGGTTTTTGATTCGCTTCGCGAAACAGGGGAGGCCACTGCGGCGCAAATTAATGAAATTTATTATGCCGTGGCAGAAATTGCAACCGTCGAAAACTTCCTGGGCATTAATGTAGTGGAAAGAAGCGGTTGGGGCGTTCTCGCTTTACTTACAGGGCTTTCTATGTTCGCATCTTCGTGGATTATGCAACAAAAAACCGCCGACCCAAATGCCGACGAACGCGCACGCATGATGCAAAAAATGATGTTGTTCGTAATGCCCGCCATGATGGCGTTTTTCACCGTAGGGCTTGCGGCGGCGGTAGGGCTTTTCTGGATAACGGGGCAGTTGTTCCAGATTGTTACCGATATTATTTTCATGAGAAAACATGGCACGCCCCTTCGTTTGCCTTTCATGAAGCCCAAGACAGTGCCAGAAATTGTTGATGATATTCCTTCCAAGAAGAAAAGATAGGTTTTGAAAATTTGATGAAAGGAACGCTTAGGCCAAGTTAATTCTGGTACGTAAGCGAACGGTGGGTTATGGATACTCCAAAAGTTGACAGTATAGAGAGGCTTGCGCCAACGGTAGAGCAAGCCACAGAAGAAGCTTTAAAAATTTTAGGCGTAGACAAAGATAAGGTACGCATTACAGTGCTTGACGAGGGTTCAAAGGGTGTGTTTTTGGGCATTGGTTCGCGGCCTGCTAAGGTGCGCGTTGAAATGAAGCCCACTCCAGTGGAGGAAGTAAAAGAATTTTTGCGCGAAGTAACCCTCGCCATGGGACTTAACGTAAACATGGAAACCATCATGAAAGAGAAGTTCCTCAATATAAACTTAACGGGCGAAAACATGGGTATACTCATAGGCAAGCGCGGGCAAACCCTTGACGCATTGCAGTACATCACCAACCTCGCGGTAGGCCGCCATGGCGACCTTAACATGAATGTAGTAATAGATACCGAAAACTATCGCCGCCGCCGCCGCGACACCTTGGAAACCCTTGCGAAAACAATTGCACGCAAGGTGCGCGACAGGCGAGAAAGTGTAAAACTCGAACCAATGACGCGGTTTGAACGGCATGTGATTCATACCGTTCTGCAATATGATAGGCAAGTAAAAACAACCAGCGATGGGAATGAACCTTATCGCTATGTGGTGATTTCTCCTAAGTAGAGTAGCCGAAATTGCAGAGCAGTTTCCTATCATTTAAAAAACGTCGCATTTTGCGACGTTTTTTTAGAACGGCAGGAAATTGCTCCGCAATTTCAACTGTCGGAAAACAAAGGCGGCGTAGCCGCTTTGTTCAGTAGTTATAAAGGGCTTTCAACCCGTCGATTTTTTTTGTATAATGGGATTGTACATAAAAAGGGAGGATGTGTGAAAATATGCAACCGCAAGTCGGTGTCATAATGGGAAGTAAATCGGATTGGGAAACAATGCAGAATGCCTGCAAGGTTTTAGATGATTTTGGGATTCCGTATGAAAAGAAAGTAGTTTCCGCGCACCGCACGCCGCAACTTATGGCGGAATACGCAACCTCGGCGGCAGAACGTGGTCTTAAAATAATTATCGCAGGCGCAGGTGGTGCGGCGCATTTACCTGGCATGGTAGCGTCTTATACATCGTTGCCAGTTATCGGCGTGCCAGTGCAGTCCCGCGCATTAAGCGGCATTGACTCGTTGCTTTCCATCGTACAAATGCCCGCCGCTGTACCCGTGGCAACTATGGCAATAGGCACGGCAGGTGCAACAAACGCTGGTCTGCTGGCCGCACGTATAATAGGTGCTTTCGACGGCGAAATTTTTGATAAGATGGAACAATATCGCGAAGAAATCCGCGATACCGTTATCAACGAACACAAAATATAAAGTTTCTCCCAAGGTCTTAATAATAGGAGGCACATTCTTGAAAACAATCTACCCATACCAAACAATAGGTATAATCGGCGGCGGCCAGCTTGCCCGAATGATGTGCATTGCGGCCAAGGCCATGGGGTATTACACTGTTGTGCTAGACCCTACGCCAAACTGCCCCGCTGGGCAAGTTTCCGATGGGGAAATTACCGCCGCTTATGATGACCTTGCCGCAATCAAGAGGCTTGCCGAAATCACCGACATAATCACATATGAATTTGAAAATATAGATGTAGCCGCGCTGGAATGGCTTTGTGATAATGCCTACCTGCCGCAGGGTAGCGAAACGCTCCGCATCTCACGGCATAGGTTTTTAGAAAAAACAACGATTTCCAAAATGGGCATACCTGTGGCGGAGTTTCTTCTAATTAACGATGCGGCAGATTTTGATAAAAAAGTAGCAGACAATCTAGTAACATACCCAAGCATTTTAAAAACAACCACCCTTGGCTACGACGGTAAAGGGCAGATTGTCCTGCGAAGTGAAGCCGACCTACCCCACGCCCGCGCTTTGGCAGAATCAAGCGAGTGCATTTTAGAAAAGTTTGTGGACTTCGAACGCGAAGTATCTGTAATCGTAGCGCGTAGCACCACAGGCGAGGTAAAAACCTTCCCCGTGGCAGAGAACATACATGTGAATAACATCCTGCACCTGTCCATAGTTCCCGCAAGAGTTTCCGATGCAGTGGCAAAAGAGGCTGAAGAGGTTGCAAAAACAATAGCTTCAAGCCTTGGCTCAGTAGGCGTTATGGGTGTAGAGATGTTCGTAACCGCCAAAGGCATTGTCGTAAATGAAATCGCCCCACGCCCACATAACTCTGGGCATTTTTCGATAGATGCCTGCATAACAAGCCAGTTTGAGCAACATATTCGCGCCGTGTGCGGTCTGCCTCTTGGCGTAACCGACTTGCACACCCCTGTCGTGATGGTTAACATACTAGGCAATCATATGAACAAAGAACAATTGCACGACCTTTCCCGATTTACACCGCTTTTGCCCCACGGAAAACTCCACCTATACGGCAAAGCCGCCGCCGTGGACGGGCGCAAAATGGGGCATTTTAATGTACTTGGCGATGTGGAAAACGCGCTGGAGAAGATTAATGCAGCAAAAATATGGGATTAGAGGCTAGTAAAAATTCAAGCATTAAAATGTTAGGCACGGAGCTAAAAAAATTCAAACG
>Ga0123355_10020457_pt1 | contig 10569 bp, 5 predicted proteins | sample TergutEmb28metaG_3_FD_89872 | JGI IMG/M metagenome (GOLD analysis project Ga0123355, IMG submission 89872) | Embiratermes neotenicus P1 segment gut microbial communities from Petit-Saut dam, French Guiana - Emb289 P1 | ecosystem: Host-associated > Arthropoda: Insects > Digestive system > Gut ... | reverse complement strand
TGGTAGTTCAACAACATAGTCGCAAACTCCTGAAGATGGACATATTAATGCCCGAAACATGTTGAGTATCTAAGAAGTAAAGTAAATATAACAAGTGACATCTAGTTGGTTTTTATTCTTCAAATATCACAATGATGCAGGTCTAATAAACATCAGATTACGGTAAACGTTTATATAAATTTAAGAATTTCTTATCACAAAACAAGACGATAACACAGAGAAACCCGGAGTTACAAACACGTTTTTGAGAGTGATTAGAACTAAAATTTCAGCCAGAAAAGACGCCCAACACTGGTCGTGTCGTTGATTGCCTACATGGAGAGTTGTGGGAAACAATTTTGGTGTCCAGCGGTACACTGCGCCTCTGAAGTCGCAAATTTGACTTTTCATATCTAAGGAAAAGAGTCGCATTGTAACGTACGTTAAAATGTCGAACATGTACGTGCCATTCGACGTATTTTTTCAACACAGTATGTAGATGTATATTAAGATGCAATCAGAACGTAATGCGGAATATAGTCCGGAGTGACATTATTAGTTTATCCTTTTCAGTAATAAAATTTGTGACTTTTCATTACATGGAAATATAGGAAATTCGTACCACACCATGGTCAGAAAATCTCAGGAAAGACACTACTTGAAGGACCTAAATATGCATAATACGTTAATACAACACTGTATTAAAGTATAACTTATATAAATGAGATTTGAAACATTGTTGATAGGGGCTGTTTTACACAAGGTAAAGAAGGGGTGTCTTGCCGTTCTTTCCAGTCTCAACTTCCCTCTTACCTTTCTTCATCCGGCTCCTCCTATGACATTGCTTCTGCACTTCTGATAGTAGATGTTAAATGTTGTGTGTTTTCACGGCAGTAGATGATATGTCACAATGACTGAGAGTATTTGTATATGGAGGATCTCGTAAACTGAGGGTTAGGTAAAGAGCTCGGTTTGAATCTAACTAGCTGAGTTGGGCTGACAGACTCATAAGAAATTTCTCATTGGAAATGTGCGTGTGACACTACAGACGCCACAATATGCCAGTCCGCGACCACTACACAAATGCAACACGCGAAATGTCAATTATTTCGTTCGCTGAATGTTTTATTAAAAATGTTTCTTCCTGCTTATAATTCGTTACACTTCAAATAATCATAGTTGTTTGAGACACTGCGCTACACGCCGGAATGCCGCGAGTTCGATTCCCGATTGGGTGATTGGGATCTTTCATTGTCTGTATCCTTCCGGCCACACTGTAGCCCTAAGATCGACTCATCCTGTAACAGAAATGCGTAACAGGGATATTTCCTGGAGGTAAAGGCGACCGTTGCGTACAGCTGACAAACTTACCAACTTCATGTACCGACCATCTGGAAATTCTTGGAGCCTCACTTTCCTGGAGTCCCCAGGGTCTGTCCAGGACGTTACAGTATAGCTCTACCTTTACTATTATCTTTACCTTTACCTTTTACCCTTCACGTAAAGGGATATAACACTTAAGAAATTTCATAGACTTGATGAACTATTTGATATTAATCTTCCTGCATTCGCTATTTAAGTTTGAAAATTAAAAATATGTTGACTTTGAGACTGATTTGAAACCAGCCTGCCAGTGAGGGAGCTACGCGTCGAATGGAAACCATTAGTTTAAAATCTGGAAAAAAAATTACTAATATACTGATTGACTAATTAACAAATCTTCCCAAATATTAAAGGTCAAAATTTCGATTTGTCGAAGATCTGATCTGCGATTGGACCACTAATTTGGTTACTGGTCTGCAGGGAAATTCCCAGAAAAAAACACTGTCCTACTTGAAAATCACAGAAAAACCGTTGTGTGTGGAATTTACAGAAAAGCAGATGCTTTCTACCCACGCAAAACTAAGACAGCCATCTGTTTACCAACAGTGTGTCTCCCCGAATCTGAAGCATGAAATACCGCTATTTTGTTAGGTACATAAATGATGTTATGACAGACTAATAGCTGTTCAGTCTCTTGTCGCTGAATGTAGGTGCTACCAATGCCAAATCAAATCTCTAAATAATTGTAAAAATCTTTATCCTTACACCGTGCATTTTGTAGTTTATTTAAGTAACACACCAACAAATGCACGTATATAGTCTTTAATGATCTAAAATTTACATTAAAACACTTAAAACGCTCCTACATATTTTGATCATACGATCATCCTCAGGGAGCATACTTTGATCCTTGCTAAATTTACAGTCACTGAGTATTTTAAACCGTAACTTTTTCAAGGAACAAAGTATGCTGCCTGAGGATGATCGTATGATCGAAATATGTAGGAGCGTTTTAAGTGTTTTAATGTAAATTTTAGATTATTAAAGACTATATTAGTGCATTTGTTGTTGTGTTACTTAAATAAACTTTAAAAATATTACTACCTCTTATCTGCATTACATCTAACCCTCTCTGGTATCAAACCTAAGTGTACACTTATAGATGATTATCACGAACAGCTAATTACTTGCAAGTCTGCGTAAACAGTAACTGCTGCTGGATACCTTGACCGAAGTATTAAGTGTACAAAATTATTTATGATGCTGTATAACCCTGGCATGAAAGCTGAAACAGTACAGGCCTGCGTGTTTGTACGTACAGTCATGTTCGCAGCATCGGGAGTAGTAAACCACATATATTTCAGCAGTCCAGTAGCAGACTGGCTACACCCAAAACAAATTTGCTTAAGGCGTGACTAACTAAAAAAAACCAATAAGCAAATATTTCCAAAAAATACACTTGTTGGGTCTACGATGATTCCATTCTTAAATCCTTTAAAATTGGAATAATTCTGCATAAAGGAGGGCTACGAAAATAAGTAACAGGAATAAAATTGAAGTTTGAAGTCTTATGGGATATAATGTTTTGTTAAGTGGTAAAAAATTCGAAATGTCGGAAGAACGTGTTGCGTGCACTTCCGACTGACACAGCTTCATGTAACCGAAGATTTGCATATTCAAATACGCCGCTGTGATATAATATCGAGTCGCGCATATAAATAGTACCCCTTTTTGTCTAATAGCACTCACTTTTTCACAGAATAATAAACTACAGGATGATTTATATATTGCATACAAATCTGTGCCTGGCAAACTTTTCTTAGGTTTACAAATAAGATGGTCAAACCTTAGAATTGAACCTGGGTTTTTGTTCTTGTTTCTTCTTGCGGAATATCTTCTATCAGGTCCTCAGATGGAAGAGGAAAATAATAAGATGTTGTCTGATGGCCGTCCCTTTTGAAATTTTCGTAATCCCGAGATTAGTCTGCGTGAACTTAATATTACAAGGAGAAATCTTGTACTGCTTCAGCCTCTTGTAAAACGACTCCTGCTTTTATGTGAAATAGATTTGCCCACGAATATATATAATATATATGGTAGTGTACATAAAAGCATTCATTTCAGTGAGTCATTTTCTTAAAGTCTCGTATAACATTACAGTGTTTCGGAGGAGTCACTTTTACGGAGTTTCTCTTTGTGTATGGCTCTTTGTATAAAATATGCAAGGAAGTTCATACTCCTCTTAAGTCATATATACTGTAAACGCAAAGGGGATAACATCCGAGAACATGTAATTTTGATCATTTGAATGTTGTAATTGCACCAATGTACTGCATGTACAGAAACAATTTGAGAAATACCCTTGTGATTATAATTAAACAAAAAATTGCGTTTGGAATTCTTCATCCTGCACATTTCTCAGATGGCCTCAACTATTTACTCCTCTATGGTCATACTAATTGTTTTTCTTCCCGGTTGTGTGCCTACCGATTACTTTCTTCTTTTATTGCTATCGACGACAGTAACAGTAAGGCTAACAACAAAAGTAACCACAAATATGTGTATGTCTGTATCTAAAGTACTTATTATTTCCGTTCGAAAGTACAGAACTTGAATTTTCTGGACACAATTTAGCAAAGTGAAACAGCACCAAATTTCACGAAAATCCCTTCCTCGGGAGTCGAGCTGATCTGTGGTGAAAGACCGACAGAATATCGCACAGAGGTTACGAAGCTGATTGTCGTTTTCTTGCAAATTTTCGAGGCAGCTTCGGTTTCTGAATTTGTGATTACATGACCCTGATTTATAACTAAAGATGAAATTCGTATAGCGTAGGACACGCACACAAATAGTCTCAGTTATAAAAACAAACAGTCAGTACCCTATTGGGAAATAATCACTCTCAGCACTGAGAAATTTGTGCAACACATAAATGCCTTATGTGGGCAGCAAGTAGACTATTTTAAAGTTCTGATAGGAGCCATCCCGTTGTGTTATATCATATATCAGTCAAACACAACACGTATATAGTCATTAATACAAAGGTGGCAACATGTTTCTCTTCTACTGAACCATCTTCAGGCCAATACTTAGTATACGGACATGGTGCATTCAGTGAGTGCGCACATTATTGGAACTAAAATTGTTTACAAACCATTTTTATTTTAAAATTCAAGTTATAAATCTATTGGCCGATATATCTTTAAAATATAGGTACAAACTCCTATAAGTAAATTAGTAAGTCCATATTAAAATTTTAAGCTATCTGATATATATCTATATATAGTTCCAGTTAGCCTAAATCTCTTGTCAAATGGACGTATAAGTAAGAAAACATAACTAAGTACATATACACGTAACCCAAGTTATAAGTCCATTTGACGAGAGCTTTAGATTAACTCACAATATATGTATATAAGCTAGCATAAAATTTTAATATCTATTTACCAACGTACTGATACGATTTTGACGTTTTGCTGACCGTGCATTTCAGTATATTTATCTTAGTAATTAACCAACTTGATGCACAAAATTTTTGTTTTACAATAAGTTTATTTCATGCCTCTATATGTTTCGAGCTCCATGTGCTCGAAACATGTAGAGGCATGAAATAAACTTATTGTAAAACAAAACTTTTGTGCATCAAGTTGGTTAATTACTAAGATAAATTTACCGATAGGAATTTTTACACATATTTTAAAGATTATTCTACCAGAGTTAACGTGAATTTTAAAATAAAAGTGGCGTGTAGGCAATATGGGTCCCCATAATATGCGCACTCACTGAATTCACCATGTTCGTACATTAAGTACTGGCCTGAAGATGGTTCACTAGAACAGAAACATGTTGCCAACTATTTATTAGTAACTATATATGTGTTGTGTTTAACTAAATAAACTACTTTATCAAGATATTTGTAATGTTAATACTGGTGTTACATAAAGTGCAGCTGGACTTTAAGGTGTTAATGTTTAATTTATTAGTATTATAGTATTGTAAGTTATGAAATTTTTATTTTGTTTTCAAAGCACTTGTTCTGAATTCCATCAATTTCGACTTGTATTCGGACTTTCTGTGCAATAAACACGACATATGGCCGCAATCGATAATTGTCACTCCTACCGAATGCTCTGAGCGATAGCAAGCTGTGAAAATCCACCCGGAGTTCGTCTATACCGAATGGCAATTTTCGACGCTCTCTGTCTCCTGTCTCGAAGTTCCAGTAGGACACAATTGCTTTCTTCCACAACTTTTCCAACTTTACAATAATTTTGCCATTCGACAACCCGTGTAGTTTTATTTAGCTCCGTTTATGAGATTAAACTGTCCCATTTCTTCGACTGTTAATTTACTCAGAACAACACATGTTACAGTAAATCTGACAACCCAAACAAATTTCGCCTACTGCAGCTGTATCTAAAGTAGATAGACGTTCTCCTCAGAGGCCCGCAGCTGTGGTTTCCTCATCCCCAAACACGAAGCACCAGTGTATGTTTTGCCGAGCAAAATTTGAATATTCAGGCGGCCCGCAGGCGGTCTCTCTCTGTCATACAGATAACCTCGACTCTTGAACTGAACCATGTTACTGTAGCGCTATGCTCATGACGCTGTTGTCGCATGACGAATGGCCATATTATCGTCATTGCCAGAGAGGGCGAGCTCCTTATTCGAGACAATTTATTGGGTCATCAAGAGGCTTTGGGGCTTGTAGTGTTCGCCATTGTCGATGGACTCCAGCGTCTCTCTGCACTTTCTCTCTGATCCTTTATATTCGTATAAACAGAGATGGAAGCAGAAACGTTGTAGTGCGTGTAGACATTAATTATATCGGTGAGTTTTATACGTGGGAAATTTATTTTACGAATATGGAACTGTTATCCTCAACAGAAGAAACTTCTAAAAATAAGTGTACAAGTCATCTTTCCGGTGTGCCGCCAAATGTCTAAAATATTCACAAGCTTTGTAGTTAATTATGAACTGAAACACGCCCGGAGATGTTTTCTTTTATAGCTGCAGAAGAAGAAGAAAAAGGAGAAGTAGAAAAAGTCTACAAATTATGCTGCTAAATAGGCCTTCTTGTTACTCAAATTTATTGTCTTTTATTCCTCATTGTAAGTGTAAACATTACTACTGACAATTAAGCATGTAAGGACAAAACGTAAACCGTTCTATTTAACCCTTTGACGCCTAACGACCACTATAGTGGTCGTACCTTTCCGCTAACATCTAAATGTTGCATTTTATATATTTATTCAACAAATACAGGAACTGAATATTTTAAACATGGTATATACTCTCCGTTTTTTTCTCTCTTCAAAATGCAGTTTGTTTCATAATTCTAACATATTTGGTTCCTGTTTTATTCACATTTTATATACAGGGTGTGCTAAAAATTTAAGAAATAATTCCGGCGCCAAAAGGTTAAAGCCCCAGTGCGTACCGCGTAGTAAACACTTCCGATCCCGGGTTTGAAAACAAATCGTCTGGTGTCGCACAGGGTGAAATTCACTGTTTGTTGCGAGATATATACAAAAGTTATAAATTAACTGTGTGTGAAGAATGAAAAATTTCTGAATGTTGGAACTGGTGATATATACACTAACTGCTAGCCTTTAAAAGGTTACGTTTGGACGTACAGGAAAATTAGGCAAATATTATAAAGTGTGAGATCGTTCGCATATATGAATGTTGATGGGCTGTGTGATCGTCGGAGGTCATTGTGTGAGACTGGTATTTCGTGTAGATTTAGTTGATGGTGTTCGTAGGACAAAGCTGAAGAACAGAACTAAACCTACCGCGAAATTGCAATATTTTGTGCGAGTAGGACACTTAGCGGGCCCTAATAATTTGACATTCTTATAGAGTGCGAGTCCTGAGTAAGAAGTAAGTGGCACAAACGTCTGGTAAATAAAGCGGTATTTAGGAAAGGTTAACACACTTGCGTGGAACGGTAAGATTGGCGAGGTCACTTTTCAAAAAATACCTCTTTACGAAGACCAATAATTTGTTCAATACGAACAGTATTTTTCCGATGCTGTGGGCAGACGCGATCTGTTGTTCTTTTGAAGCCTTTTGTTAACACATTGCACAAAGCTGCAGTTGTGTTTCTTAATCTGTTCTTACACAATTTTACAAGATACACCATTGGCATCTGTCCATGCGTGATTTCAGTCATCCGCCACGGTATGAGATTTCCTGCGTTCTTCCGCAGTCTTCTTGGACTGTTTGACCCTTGCTAATGACATCGACAGTATATCCCAAAATGCCGATAACAAATTACCAATGAAACAGTCTTTTGGCCTGCTTGACCCCTACAAATGGCACCGACAGAATGTCCCAAAATGTCGATAACAAACTACCAATGAAGCAGTCTTTCCTCACTGCTTCACCCTTGCTAATAGCACCGACAGTATGTCCCAAAATGCCGATAAACTACGAGAGAAACAGTTTTTTTTTGGACTGCTTGACCCTTGCTAATAGTACCGACAGTATGTCCCTGAATTTCGATAACACACTACCAACGAAGCAGTGTTTCTGCACTTCTTGACCCTTGCTAATAGCACCGACGGTATGTCCCAAAATGTCGGTAACAAACTGCCAATCCACGCTGCGTAAAATTCCAGAAGAGCGCAGATAACTTATGTCGAATAAAATTGGTTTTGGTTCGTGATGATCATCAGTATTAACTTTTGTTCACATGATATTCGAATCAAACTTCGACGCCGATGTAAACAGCTATTTGTATGAAAGAATTTATGTATCTCATTACGATTTGCAGGCTTTATTTCAAACATTCTTGTAAATGGACTGTATTTAAAAAATGCGACGAAGAATGAGTACTAACTCATAAGAGGGTGGATATCTTCACAATCTCACATGAAATTTACTGAAACATAAAGAACTGAAAGTTATATTATTTCTTCCCATTCTTGAAAGAAGCATATTATTACATAATTAAATAAATATTAATTATTTTGTAAAATAATCAGTTTTTATAAATTTGTTCCATCATTAAATGTGTCATATTTACGCAAGATCTAACTATTAGAATTTTTTTGTTTGTATGGACCTAATGCACGACGTAGAGAGCAATATGCAAATGATAAAGAGTTTTTAAGTAAAGGTATTTATCTTATTTTAGATACATACGCTGTACGTATATACGTAAGTAAGAATACATATTTAATAACATAAAGATAGAATATATATTGAAATAAACAATACGGTGTTTCCATAAGAAGTACGTTACCGTTAAGAACAACAAAACAATCTATGCAAACACATCAACATAAACGTAAAATCGCATAGAAGGAATTTTAAAAGTATGCATGTAGCCGTGGTATTATGCTTTGTTTTACTTCTTTATAAATAAAATAGATTAAAACGCCGAGAGTTTATATACTTAGAAAATTCGCCTCCTATTGAAACGTTACCCGGCCCTCTTTCGGAGAAACACTTTGTCAGTAAAACTGCGAAGAAAAGTTGTCCACTTGTAGCTAGCTCGTCTTCTGGGACTGAACGCCAGCCGGCTGAGAGAAATATGAGCTGTAAAGGCAAATACGATACAGAGTATCTCACCGTCATTCCACCATGGACAATATTAAATGAAGAAAGAGCGTTCACGTAATGTGGATTTCCTGCCTCATAATTAATTTGATTGTTAGCTCTCTGTTCTCTCGAGAATAACAGAAGGCATTTTAGGGAAACAAAGAGGGGAACTAGCAATATGCCACACTGCTGGGCAAGGAAATGCAATTCCGAACCACAGGGGACATCGCTTCAAGCGTCTTCATTTTTTGTCATTTCGTGTTTAGGCAGTAATAGAGGACAAAGTAGTTTGCCAGTGACACGAGACTTATCTTAGACTGAATAAAGCAGTCATGGCTTTGTTTGTGTCGTTTAACAAAACGTCTCAGAAAACTAAATTAAACGCCGTGTATTCGAATCTCTGTGAGTAATTTCATACTACGTACAGAACAGTCTAAGTCACTCAGCTGAAGGGGGTTTAAATTCGTTTTTGGCATGCAGAAATTCAAAGTGCAACCTTCTTAATTACGTGGTTAAAATGCGTATGTTCTCTGCTTCTATCTTTTTCTCTTCACATGCTTTACTGTTCCCGTCCCTCTGCCCCTTTTATCCTTGAACATCGTGAGAGTAAAACATAATATACGAAAATCTTTTGATGTGATTTTATTTATTAACTAGGCCTTTGAACTTTCTCTCTTATTTACTGGTGGGATTAGATTTCCCTGTAATTTAGGTAACGTCTCTAACCACTCAATTTAGCCCACTAGCCGTGGTTTGTCGAGACTTGTGTAATTACATGTATGAATGAAGGTTTTGGAAATTCATAAGTTGCTTGATTTATCTGCGGTTATCAAATGCTGAGTTTTCTATGTGTGCTTATGAGGTTCACAGGCCTGCGCTAAATACGAATTTTATACATGACGAGCAGACCAAGGAAAAAACATCATTGAATGACATCCTGAAAAATTATTTTGGAGTACTATTTTTCTGCTGATGTGAAACGTAATTTACGAGAATGACAGGGAAATAATATTTATACTTGTGAGATGACAGAGATCATTACTAGTAATAGCTGGGAGTGGCAGACTAAGTAGATAGGGAACATATTCAGGTTTCAGATGTCGCTGACGACATACGAATTGCAAATTTTGAAGGGCTAATATAATAATAAAGGGGACCGCGGTGGCACAGTGCTGTGCTACAAATCGGAAGGTCGCTGATTCGATCCCAGCTGGTGTCAATGGAATTTTTCATTGACATGAAATCCTTCCGATCGCATTATAGCCCTGGGGTCGACTCAGCCTCTAACAGAAATGAGTACCAGGAGTATTTCCTGGGGATAAAAGCGGCCGGTGCGTAAGGCTCACAACTTTACCACCACCCAGTGCCGTTGTCATGAAATCTGGGAATCTTAACTTCATGGAACCCTCTGGGCCTGTCCAGGCCTGTAACGGGACTGCTTTACCTTTTAATATAATAATAAAATGTGATCATAAGTAAAATTTTGAAGTAATCTGGTAAGAGAATATCGGGTATAGGTTGCTGTAAATTAAGTACATTTGTCCATAAAGTCCAACACTTTACCATATCTTATGTTTATTGGACCGTGCATCATCTTTTTAGTTGCGTGAAGGGAAAAACCAACTTGATGCCACTTATTTTATTATTTATTCAATACTCATTTATTACTCATTACTCAACATGTTTCGGCCGTTAATACGACCATCTTCAGGAGTCTGC
>Ga0123355_10020456_pt1 | contig 10569 bp, 3 predicted proteins | sample TergutEmb28metaG_3_FD_89872 | JGI IMG/M metagenome (GOLD analysis project Ga0123355, IMG submission 89872) | Embiratermes neotenicus P1 segment gut microbial communities from Petit-Saut dam, French Guiana - Emb289 P1 | ecosystem: Host-associated > Arthropoda: Insects > Digestive system > Gut ... | reverse complement strand
TTTTTGACCACGTTAATGTGATTAGAATTGTGAGAGTTGTCATTATTTATGACTGGAAATAACTACATTCACTTGCTAACTACAAAATTTATTTGCATTTTTCATGCAACATCACTCCTTTCGCCGTGCACAGTCACTCAATAACAACAGTTCGTAACTTCCATTCATTTTTTTGTGGTCTTACAAAATATGTTGTGTCTAAAAATGTTTTTATTAAAAAATCCTTATATTCATCATAAATATGAATACAAGGATTTGAGTTGTTTTATATCGTGGCGTTTACTTATAGTGATGGGTGCAACTTCAATATCTGAAAATGCTTCCATCACCTCGTCAATCCTGCGGTAGTTTAACGCCTTCTGAGCTAATAATAACGACTTCTTTTCAGGCACCAATTCCAGTAAACGCAACATCCTCCGCCTGATAGTTATGTCTGGCATCTTCGCCCTGACAATCTCCACGGCCTTATCTTTTTTATAGAAATTGCCGAAAGGAACTACCCGCATGAAAGTGTCAAGAAATATTTTCTGTTCCATGTTGCACAGGTCTGCTATCTGCTCAGATACAATAGGCTCATTAGTATAGGATTGGATGGCCTTTGGCTTAACCAACCTTACTTCAACTCGTAAAATACCACTACTTTTCTTTGCTATAGACTGTTGTTCCCTGCACAAACCTTCTAAGTCGTAGGCCATGAACTTAATGCCGTTGCTATTTCCATCAAGGCAGAAGCTAATATTGTTGTTAGCCCAATCATCTTTTGATGGCGAAAATCCTTTGACCTTCCCGATGCGATGCAATATTTTTATATATGCAGCAACCTTCTCCTTGTTGTGGACATTAATGTCGGTTGCAAGAGTCACCCCGGTTAAACTGAAATCGTTTAGAGTATATTTATGATTAAAATAACGATTAATCCGTTTATCGAGTTTGCGAATCAACTTTTGGGGGTCTGGCTCATCGCTGTTTAATAGCCGATACGGATTTACAATCAGCTTTATCTTTTTCTTGTACTGGCTATCGTGGTATAAAACCGTTATCCCTTTAGGAGTAAAGGTGTAATCAGCATATTTGTTATCATCAAGACATTCTAAGACACCGTAAACTCTGTCGAACAGTTTGCAAAATTTATCGGTATCAATAATCAATGTAAGCTCCCATGTGCTTTGCAAGTACATGTTTAACCCCTCCATTTGTAAATATTTTTTACAAAATGGTTGGTCATGCTAACATTTATAATGGAGTAATACCGCAGGGAAAGCGCAGCATCGTTTCCACTGATTTTGAATGGTACGGTTATCCGTTACATTTGATTTCAGACATAAAAACATAGCTGAATCACAACGATACGTTAATGAAAAGTGATTTGGAGAGTATTTAACAAGTGTACCGGTATAGCCCAGATGCTATACCGGCTACAAATGTGAAGTGAATATTAACTCACATCACCCTCTTCATACTCAAATTCCTTCATAACAGCCTGTCTGATGGGAAAATTAGAAAACAAATTAACTATACAGCGTTTCCTCAAGAGTCGCGCCCGACCCACAGCCTGTTCCAAGTCGCTTTCAATCATCCAAAAGTGGAATTTCCGCAACACATCCTGGCCCTCGTCATATGTCTTGAAGTAAAACCTGTATCCGTTATGAGTAACTAGGTGGGTTTTCATCTTGATATCTTCAGCAATATCAAGCCCTAAGGTGAAAGGTAATAGCTTGTAGACAAACTCAACCTGATATGGTGTCCCAACCACATCTATGTCTTGGCCTTTAAGGTGATCGCAGCCAATGGCATTTCCAAAATACATGTCGCCAATACTGTATTTCTTAAACGTAATCATATACTCGAAACCTGACCACTTCTTAATCTTGTCAAGTATGCCTGGGTTTCCGTCAATACATGATCTACTCATAGATTTTTTTGGATATTGATTAATCTCACCTAGGTATCTGGCTGTCTTGCACTCGTAGAACTTTACTTTATGCTTGCCAAAGCAATATTCACAAATATCCTTGTCTACAGTCGCGGAGACCATGATATATTTTATATTCTTAAATTTCCAAGGCTTTAGAAATACAATACAGTCTTCCGAAAGATTTTCTTCTTCGGAGGCTTTCCTATAAATGAAATGCTCTGCTAAACAAAATGACGGTATATCGGTTAGGGCCGGTATGCCGTCAACATCTTCTTTGTCATTTTTTTTGCCATCTCCATCGGCGTCATCATCCCATTCAAAACTTGGTAGACTCAGCAGTGTTTCTGTTTTCTTCCTGTGGAGTATCTTTAACACCTTTTTGGCTAACATTTTTTGTGAGTGGCTTTTGTGGCGAGGGATGGTTGCCTTCTTGTATATCTTTCTTAATAGTGATATGGGTATCTCGCACTGGTTAGATGCTATACTACCAAGTATAATATCCTCATCTATTATTACGACATCGTATTCTGCTAGAGCTTTTTCATTCATATTAAGAAGTCTGCGGTGTGTTGTTATGGTATGACCGCTATGCTCTTCATACTTTTTTTGCCGGTTCAGATGTTTCTGTAGGCACTTTATTTTTTCTTCCATCGCCATCCGCCAAACAAATGTATGAACTTTCTGGTGCTGGCCGATACTTCGCAAGTAGTGTATATGATTCCATATATAGGCGGGCATTTCATTTTTTATTTCATCCAGTGATGGTGTAACCATCAACTCTATGCCTTTTTCATCAGCTCTGAGTTTGATGTCTAGTTTAAGTTTGTTTGTGGGGACTGCAATTAAAAATCTTAATCCAGAGGATGCCATGAGCCTTAAAAATGTTTCGGATTTACCGGCAGCCGTTTGAGCTTTAATAATATGCCATAGTTTGTCACTAGACTGTATAGCTTGCAGGAGATTTTGCATCAGATCATCTTGGACTTCTTCAATGGTGTGATAGGTCTCTGTATAGTTGACGATCCTCTCCATTGTTCCGCGTTCTGGTTTAACAGTTAATAGTATATTCCTTCCATGTTTACATGTGTCTCGATAGGGACAGAAGTTGTTACAGTCAGAAGGCTTATAGTCCATCTCCTTATTGTATTTCAAATAAAAGCTAAACCTTTCTTGTTTATGTCGATCATAGTATTCTGGGTACATGGATAAGATCTTTTTGAATAGCTCAATCCCTGAGTCAACATGGATGATATTGGTTGAAATACCGAATAGTTCTGAATGATGTAATTTTCGTTCACCCGATTCAAACTCTTGAAATAGTTGGCATGTTCGATTTAGTTCATTAGGAGAACGATGCCTATTACGTTTTTTCGGTTGTCTTTCTTCGACAGAAGTATTATTGGTAATCTCATCTTCAAGGTTGATTTGATAATATGAATTTCGGAAATTCTTGCCACCTGGTTTATCTTCCATAATAATAGCACTTGGCACGAATTTCCCATTTTCAACATTACCATCTATTTCTGTTGATGTTTCCTTGACCGAGATATCGAGTAGACCTCTTTTGGTCAATTTGATTCCGTGCTTCCTTGCAAATTTTTTAATATAAGCCTTGTAGTGATTGGCTTTCCGTTCATCTAACAGATAGTGAGTCATACTCCTGAATATTGAATCTGGATCTACAGTTGGAAGGTTCGGATCATAATACATAATCCTCTTGCCTCCGAAGTACATTCTGGATATGTCGCCATCATGCTTGTCGGCTTCAGGGAAAATTTCCATTAGGGCATGTTTTAGAATTTTAGCACCCTTCTTATTTTCGATAGGCACATCGTTCATGAATACAACACGAAACTTCTCATTATTATCTTCGCTGGTAAATGTTTCATATGAAAACATTATAGGAAGATTATATTGATTAGCTCTGTTTCTAACCTTTTCATGTGATACGCCACCATCGAAATCAAGTACGAGTAGCTGCATCTGTTCAAAGTTCTTCTCGCTTCTCGTTTCGTCGTTGAATGTTGATGGCGAGAATGTATGTCCGTGCTGCCCGACATTGTGAACAAAGTTATAGAAACTAGCTGGGCAGTTTAGTGAATAGCCCCCTTTTCCAATCCGGTTGTTTATCTGACCGATTTCACTACCTACAGGTTTAGATTCATAGCCAACAGAGTCCAAACAGACATCAATGTTATGCATATTCTCAACTCCTTGAAATATTTTTATTTTCATGTAGGAGTTGAGTAAAAGATTTATGTAAAAAATAAAGAGCGGTCACAGATGCTCTTCGTATAACATGTTTATTTGCTGAATCTTTTAGTGTATGCGTTGCCTTCACGCCGTCCCACTATATATCTAGCGGCAGGAATTTTCAAAGTGAAAACTTTTAATCCTATTGGAAACAATATACAGTTTATATCTACAAAAACTTGCCTATATTCGCCTAGAAAATAAAACAGGTTAGGGCTTTAAAATGTTGAATTTTGGTAGCATATCTCGTGATATCGATGCTATAATGGGCATAGATAAAGTGAAAATGCATTTTGATTTCTCCAAAATTAATTAACTAATCATTCCGGAATGAAGTAATGCGCATAGGCGGTGAAATAATGGCACACGAAATAGGCGGTAGAAGCGACAAAAGTGGAAACAGGTTCGAGCACAGGTGGGTCATCTATCAGCTTCTTGCTGTGCTTGAAGAGAAAATTAATTATGTCGTTATTGAGGCTATTGGTGATGACGAAAAAGGTGCCGACCTGCATGTTTGCAAGAAAGATAATATAATTGAATTTCAGCAATGTAAAAGCAGAAATCGTAGTCATGATTATTGGGACTACGGCGCACTTAACGCAAAGAATGTTTTTGATAATTGGTTGCTTCATCTACATCGGAATGCCGAGTACGATGTTTCTTTGGTATCCCCTTCATCATTTACCCTATTAGGTGATCTGTGCAAACGTGCACGCAACACCACATCTAGCGTAGATGATTTTTATAAATTTCAATTGGTTGGCAAAGATAATATCGACTTAGCTAACAAGTTGAGGAGGAAGTGGGGCATTTCAGAAGATACAGATACTGATAAAAGTTGCTTCATTAACTATCTAAGCAGAGTTCATCTACATCAGTGGCACGAAGACGGACTGAAAGATGTGGTGTTTGACAAATTAGAAATGCTGTTTGTTTGTGACGCACAAGCAATCTACAATGCCCTCTTCACATGGGCTGTGGATAGCATCCAGTGGGCAAAAGAAATCAATGTGACCGTAATACAAAACATGCTAAACCAACATGGTTTTATTCTACGCGATTTAGCTAAAGACCAAAAAATTGCCCCTACAATAACCAATCTCAATCGGCATTATCGGGATTATTATCCGACACTGTCTGGAGGGTTTATAAATAGAGCAGAGTTTACGGATTGCGAAAAATGGATCCGCAATGGCGAGTCAATTATAGTTCATGGCAAAGCAGGTAGTGGCAAAAGTGGTTGTGCTCAGTACATAGCTTCATTTTGCGAAAATAACAGTATCCCATATGTCGCAGTCGGACTAGACAAAAGACCTCCAAGCAAGAACCCTGAAAGCTGGGGAGAGGAATTGGGTTTGCCATCGTCTGTCGCCCATTGCATCAATAGCATATCAAAGAACCAAAACGCCGTTATTATCTTAGATCAACTAGATGCGCTACGATGGACCGCTGCCCACTCCCGCGATGCCCTATTGGTGTGTAGCGATATCATCAGGCAGGTCAAGAATATAAACTATGATAGAAAAAAGAATATTTCACTTGTTTTAGTATGTAGAACTATTGATTTGAGGCATGATACAAAAATCAACAGTCTGTTTCATAATAAAGAAGATGACAATGCCATAGAATGGCATGAATTTGAAGTAGGTGATTTTAGCGATACTCAGCTCCAAGAGCTGGTTGGTATTGATGTATATAAAAGACTTTCAAGCAGACTACAGCAGCTTCTAAAAACCCCAAGCAATCTTTATATATGGCAACGGCTAGAATCTGACGAAAAGTATACGGACTGCACTACACTGTCTAATCTAATATTTAAGTGGTGGAGCGAGCTTTGTACAAAATGTGCCGAGCAGGGTATTTCCATAGATAGCTTAAATGCGTGGAAGGATGATTTTGTACGATTGTCCGAAATGCATAGGAAAAACGAGGTATCCGAGCGCGAGATGACGAAATATACTGGGGATAATGGTATTGTTAATTTTCTGCGCTCTTGCGGTATACTAAAGTCTGAAAAAGCAGTTTCGCTTGTTCATCAGTCCATTTGGGATTGTTTCATCGCCGAAAAGATGCGGGAGTTAGCTAATGCTAATTGCCCCGTCATCGAAATTGTTGGTGCAAAAGAGCATCAAACCCCTATGAAGCGGTATCAAATACAATTATTATTGCAGGACTTGTTAGATTTTGCTCCTAATAGTTTTTTGAGTTTTGGGCATGAAATGATTAATAGCCCAGACATCAGATACATGATAAAATCGGTATTCTTTGAAGTTTTCAGTCAGATCTCGCATCCCAATGGCGACATCGCCAACGCTATCATCAAGCATAGCACAAATGATACATTAAGCCAGCAATTTATTAATAACGTGCTTTTTGCGCAGCCCGAGTTTACACGAGTTTTGATGCGAGCCGGCATTTTAGACGATTGGATGCAAGATGAAGCAAAGAGAGATACTGCAATAAGGCTGGTGTGTAATATCCGTCAAGCTTGCCAATCCGAGGAGATTTCATTTATACACAAATATGCAAGCTTTGTTCCAGAGCACATTAATAGTTTTTCATGGTGCTTTACTAACAATATTGCAGGCGATAGCGATGAGCTTTTTGAATTACGTATGGAATTGTATCTACAATATCCAGAAATGTTTACACATAACTATTTTGACTTGGATAAAGCTTTCAATACCCATCCGTTGCGTTGCACTAGATTATTAGCACTTGCTATTAAAATCAAGGCCGAAGAGCAAATTGACGCGACTAAGCGAATAAAAAAAATGGAAAGTGTTTTCGGAGATGGATTTGTGCCAATAAGCAGGGCAATGCTTGACTTGCTTTTGTCTATATTGCCTACCAACCCAGAAGATGATAGAAATTGGTCTGGAGAGTATGATTATGATACAAAATTAGAAAGATTTTGTCTTGCGCTCATCATAGAGTTAGGATCTGACGTCGCCAAAAATGATTCTGATGAATTTTGGTGCGTATTTGGTGGCTTTTTGCATACTGGGCGGGATATTCACAACGAAATTATATTAAGTTGCCTTTTGCATATGTCTGCTGATGCCAGCGATAAGGTAATCAATTATCTATGTATCGACTTTAATAAAACGATTTTTGAGAAATCTAGCGGTAACAAGGACAAGCTTGCGCTTGCAAAAGCCGTTATCAGAGAGCATTCTATGCAGTGTAGCCCTGCTACTTTTAATTTGCTAGAACAAGCCATTGTGGGATACAAATTCCCCAGAGCAAAACAATATTTGGAATATAGAATGTCACTCAGTTGGGAATATAGAATGCAACGAGGCAGAGATAATGGATTTGATGTATATCACAGCATATGGGGTGACTTACAACATGAATTGCTCTCGGTTTTGCCAATAAATCGCATCAGCCCTAGTACCAATGATCTAATGTCTGTTCTTGGGCGCAAGTTTCCAAATGGCACAACGTCATACAAACATTACACAGGGCATAGTGGGGGCATGAGTTCGCCAGTTTCCGGGAAAAACTTGAGTAATAAGCAATGGCTGAGGCTCATCTTTAATGACAAGATACAATGCCGAGACCGTAGTAAATCATGGATAGAGGTGCCAGGCGGTTTTGTTGAAAGTTCAATAGAACAATATTCATCTGACTTTAATCGCGCCGTTTCAGCCGAACCTGAAAGATTCATTAAATTATTATTGGATCAGAAAAAAGAAATTCCGCCGCCATATATACGTTCTCTTTTTAGTGGCATAGCCAGTATCGCCTATGAAGACAAAGATAGTACAAATAGAGTTGCGATAGGCTTGCTTGAAAAAGTAATTTTGACGTTCGCCAACAGTGCAGCGTCAGTTGTAGCATGGGATGTCTGCCGTATTATTCAAAACCGTTATAAAGATAATTGGTCGCCTGAGATTATTGATTTGCTTATTTCCATCGCTACTACTGATGAACCCCCAACTCCTACAACTTATGTAGTCACCCATCCTCGTGCAAAGGATGAAAATGAAAATAGTTTTGCAAAGCTGAGTAGCGAATCATACAACAATACCAGTGGAAGAGCCTTACTGGCAATGGCTCGGTTACTATACGAGCATGAGTCGCTTGTAACCAAATTCAAACCAATCATTGAAAAACTTGTTGCAAATAAAGGTACGGGAGGGTTACAGCAAAGGCTGGTGTACGTATTCTATTCCATAATAACAAGGTGCTTTCCTGCGTCAGCATATAATCGGCACAGCATTGCCCCGAATGCTGCGATTCAGCTTGCGGCTTTTGATGCTGTGTACTCCTTTTGGAATTATGATCGCGACTGGGTGCTAAAGACGACTATCGCTATGATAACGTGCGACCATAGGTTAGCTGGATATGACAATGCGGGTCAATTGTTGTTTAGAGTGTACGATCACCTGCCTTCACACAGACAAGCTGTTCTCGGTATCTTTAAGAAATGCTATTATTCCGATGATGAATTACTGGTTAAAAAAGGAGCGGCTTGGGTAACAGAAGCATATATCTGTTTTAATGAGTTCGCTAATATTTTTGCAAATCTAAATACTGTCAGCAAAGTGCAAGCAGAAGCCATGCTTTCAATGGCTATTGTTTATTTCGACATCAGTGAATACAGCAATATTGCCAAGGAGCTATGCAGCAGATTTATGGCAACACCTCTTGATTTACAAGACCGGATTTCGCGATTGTTTTACGATAAAAAAATTAACCTAGAAAGAGACCGCGACTTTATTGCAAATTTAGTGTGTTCAAAATACGCAAATAGAGTATTCTATTTGCTGGCCAAGTATCTGAAGGATAACGCTGTTTCTCTGTATGACTACCGCGATATTATTTTTGCAGCATGTTCTCATCTACTGAAAAACAATCATAACAACGGTAGAGCAAGATGGGACTTTGCCTCTGAAATCTCATCCGCTGTTGTTGGGTTGTATGATGAAACAGCTAGTACGGATTCTCCTGATCGCCAGACAGTTGCACAGAAATGCCTTGATATCTGGGATACGATGTTTGAAAGGCAAATCGGCGATGCTAGAAAAATCATGAATGATATCGCTGATAGGTAAGTAAAGTGCGTAACATGTACTCGTCAAAATAATGCAGGTGCACGTGATGCTTTCAGTTGCTTGAAAGCGCCTAGATACTATAATAACCTTTAATAAGGCATAGCATAGCAAAAGGTCCGTTTTTCCGATCGAGGTTGCTATGCGGATAACAGGGATTGTATTCGTAGGATTTCAGCAGCAATATGAGATTATTTCTGTTTAAGAAGTGAGGTTGAGTTATGAACGTGTGCAAAAAATATATCTACTTACCATTTCTTTTCATTAGTTTCATACTTAGCTATTTCGTAATATACAATCTGCTTGATGTAGAATCAGAACTCGATATATTTGGTCGAAATCAATTCTTGAGCTCTCGTAATGGCTACACACTGATGTTGAGAGGTGATGGTACAGTATATGATTGGGATGCTGTTCATCGTAACATTCCGCCTGGTCGGGTTATCGGGCTGTATGATATTGTAGCAGTTGCCTCTGGTGAAAGGGCGTATGGTTTAGCGTTAAATCGTGATGGGTACGTTTATATATGGGGATATGAGTATCATAGTCAACTGTGGTCATTAGCGATGAATACCCTCCCCACTCGCATTTATGGGTTGAGTAACGTAAAGGATATTGTTGCGTGTAGAGATTTTGCTGTCTTTTTAAAAGAAGACGGTTCTATTTGGACGCTTGTACCGCCGATTGAAAGCACCTCACATACTAGTGAGTTAAGAGAAACAGGAATAGTTGATGTTTATAGAATCGTAGGTAGAGGGTGCTTTGCATTTGCGATAAAGTATGATGGGACATTAATACGCATTTCATCATGCGGTAATACAGATGAACTAGGAACTGTTGGCACCATACAATTTTTTTATGCTAATGCCTACTTTATGCTTGTAGTTGACAATCATGAGAATGCCCATATTTGGTGTAGATGGGGAAGTCCTCAAGGAGTTGTTGAAAATTTTTTTAGAGGTATAAAAATGATAAGTGAATCGTTCGTTCTTACACAGGACGGTTCCATATGGAAAAACACTGTTAGTGCAGATTATACTCCCATGCTAGTGTTCAATGAAGAACGTATTGCTTCAATAAGCGGTAATGTATTCGCAACGTTTGATGGTGTTTACTATTATTTTGGCGTTGACCAATTTGGACAGTTCCTTACGCTACGACTGCTAGATGCTTTTGGGCCTGAAAACAACATTTCAAAAAGAATAGTTCCACAACTTAGACTAGCTGAAAACGTCGTAACAGAAAATTTTTATATAGGTTCAGAGTTTAAAGAGATAGAAACATTCACTGTTCGTGAGGTAGCTCTTCCACAATACACCTTTATTGACAGATTTCACGAAG
>Ga0123355_10020455_pt1 | contig 10569 bp, 7 predicted proteins | sample TergutEmb28metaG_3_FD_89872 | JGI IMG/M metagenome (GOLD analysis project Ga0123355, IMG submission 89872) | Embiratermes neotenicus P1 segment gut microbial communities from Petit-Saut dam, French Guiana - Emb289 P1 | ecosystem: Host-associated > Arthropoda: Insects > Digestive system > Gut ... | reverse complement strand
CATGATGGTGGATTATCGTGAATGACTAGCGAATTATTTCGTTCGACTGCGTTGCGCTGTCCCAGCGTACGACTGCGCCGAAGGTTTCGCTAATGAAGCGGGCGGGAACCATGGTGCGGCCATTTATTACTTGCACGGGAACATCCATGCCTGGGACAAGTTCGCCCTCGCGCATGGTAACAGATGCGCCGCCTATGGTTATGGTGCTTTGGCGTGTTGCACTGTTCCAGCTTGCCGTGCCGCCCAGTGCCTGCGCAATAAAGCGTGCAGGAAGCAAGGTGCGTCCGCTTACTACTGTTGGTAGAACGTCCATGGTTTGCACTGTGGCGTTGTCTGCGAGGTCAACGATTAGGAACGAATCCATTTGAACAAGCAAGCGAGTAATGTTTTGTACATAAGCAATTGTAAAGTCGCCTGCGAAATCTGTTTCAAGGGTGAACATGCCGCTTGCACGGTTGAAACTGCCGCCCAAGATAGTTCCATCTGCGGCAACGGCCACTATTCTGTGGTGGTTGGTGGCGGTAGAAACATTATCAAGGGGTACGCTTATGGCAATGCGTGCGGGAAGCCAAGTAATAGGGATATGGGGGGAATCGTCCGCCGTTACAGAGAAGCCTACGGCCACGCCGACAACTCCTGCTGTAGGCTGTGTCGGTTGTGTTGTTACATTAACAGTAATCGGTCTGCCACCAAGTGCGGCAAGTTCTGCCACTTCTTGGGGAACATTAACGTTTACTCCCGCAGGTGCGTTAACAGTCGCGCTTGGTGGTAGTGTATAAGGTAGTATTGTATGAGGGGGTGTATCAGTAGGAGGGGTATCAATAGGGGGTGTATCCACGGGTGGGGTGGGGGGTGTATCAGTAGGTGGAGTATCCACTGGTGGTCTGGGGATTACGTTGCTACCGCCGCCGCCACCTGTTGGAGGCGGCCAGCCAGAAGGCGGGCCTGTTTGTTCTTGCTGGCGGGTAAAGGTGATTTCCAGCACTTCGCTGTCTGTCATGTTTGCCGCTGTTGCGATTGCGCGAATCGTTGTTGTAGCCGTAAGCACGATGGGTGCATCAAACAAGGTGCTTGCTGAAGTAGGCACAGTGCCGTCTGTTGTGAAGAATATTTCCGCGCCTGCTGTAGCAGTTTCAAGTGTAACGCTTACGCTGGTAGTGAATGTGCCGCCGTTGGGGGTTGCTGTGGGTGTTGCCGCTTGTTGTTGTGTTGTGCCAAAAGCGGGAATGGTAACGCTTGCATAAGTTGCCGCACTTGCGTAAGAAACGCCCGCTACGGCGGCTATGCGCTTGTAGCCTGTTACGATGTCGCCAGGCAATGCGGTGGTGGTTCTTGTTGCACCCCATGTTGTGCCACCGTCAAAGCTGTATTCCGCGCCTGCTGTTTCGGGGATTGTAACGGTAAATTCTACGTCGGGGTCTGTTTCTACAAACGTAAGTGTGAATGCGGCGGGTGCGGCGGGGGTAGTTAGTGTAGGTGTGCCGAAGGCAGGAATAGTAACTGTTGCGTAGGTTATCGCACTTGCGTAGGAAACGCCCGCTACGGCGGCTATGCGCTTGTATCCCGTTACGATGTCGCCAGGTTGCGCAGACCGACTTCTTGATATGCCCCATGTTGTGCCGCCATCCCAGCTATACTCTGCTCCTGGTGTTTCGGGGATGGTAACTTGAAACATTACGCCTGGTCCCATTTCAGCATACGTAAGTGCAAATGGTGCAGGTGCGGCGGGGGTGGTAAGTGATGGGCTGTCTTCCACTATGCCGCCATTGTGTATGAAATTGCCTTCGCCACCAACGGGATTAGGGATATTGCCCGTGATTATGCCGCCTTCCATAGTGAACGATGAAGCAAGGCCGACGTGAACGCCGCCTCCGTCTGTGTTTGAAGTGTTGTTTTCAATTCTGCCGCCATGCATAGTGAATGTACCCCATGAACCAACAGTAACACCGCCGCCGCCGCCACTACCTAGACCACCATGTGCACTTCCGGTGTTGCCGTAGATAAGACCGTCGTGCATGATGAATGTGCCGTGGTTGGCTACACGTACACCGCCTCCGTTGGCTGGGGCTTGATTGTTGGAAATTGTGCCGCCGTACATGATAAATGTACCTTCCGACACATCCACGCCGCCGCCATCAGTGGTCGTATTATTGTTGGTAATATATCCACTAAGCATGGTAAGGAGTCCGTTGTTACCTACACGAATGCCGCCACCAGATACGGTTATGCCGTCAAGAGTAAGCTCGCCGCCATTCCCCACATGCAATGTACGATTAAAGCCTGTGCCGCTAGTCAATGTGCCACTACCCGTGAAGGTGATGTTTGCGTTGTTGGGAATCACGAGCGTGGCACCTAAAGTAATATCGTTCGTTATTTCAATAGTAGTGGGAGTACCACTTGCCGCCGCCTCTGCAACGGCATGGATAAGATGTTGCTCGGTGGTTATCGGTATCTCAGGTATATCCACATTAACATTAATCAAAATTCTGCCGCCGCCAGCTATACCTGCACGTTCAGCATACACCGTTCCCGAAAAATTTTGCTCGGAAGCGGGTGCATTTGCGACGGATACTTCTATCCTGCCATTCGATAATGTATCGTTCCACGTTAACTCTACCCAGTCGGGCAAATCAACACGGTCGTGGAAAGTCACCGCGCCCGAGGTGTCACCCGATGCCCATGCAAAGGCAATATCATCCCGTGACGTAAGGTCTAAGGTGCGGACTACAAAATTAAGCTCGTTTGTCAGGTCTGCACTTACCCAGGCGTTTACCGTGAATCCGCCTCTATGCAACTGAATTGGCCAAATGGCACTCACCGAATAAGGTGGCACGCCTATGCTGGACATACTAACGTTAACAGTGTTCGTTGCATCATTTGGCGATAGTATTATCCAGTCGGGAAGGCTGTTACGGGTGTAGGTAATTGGCCCCGTAGATGAGCCAGCCATCATGAAAGACCACATTCCACTTCTTGTGGTTAATGTAACTTCATCGGAACCTAAAAATGTAAAGGTTGTTGCCACAGGAGGTATATACCCCCCACCTGCTACCGCATCATACACAGCCGCACTCACGGGCAACGCAAACTGCGCCACTGCCAAAACTAACGTAAGTACAATTGCCACTACTTGCTTTCTTGCTTTTTTAAAGCTCATGTTTCATTCTCCTCTATGGATTATTTTTTTGTTGCCGGCGGGGTATTTCTACCCCATACTTCCACCCCAAAAATAATACTGGGATAAAGCCTCATAGAAGAATGTAGCATATTTGCAACGATTTTTTATGTAACATATTTGTAGCATATACTGCGGGTGGCTGTTTATGCGGTATACTGTGATGTAACATTTTTGTAGCATTTTATAAATGTGCTGTGTAAAATAAAAACGTCGCAATTTGCGACGTTTTTACGGGCGATAGATTACAGACTACAGGGATGGATTACAGGTATGGATTACAGGTATGAAAAAACCGCCTTGCGGCGGTGGTATTGAACTTGAAAGAAGTCTGCAATTAAACTGCTTGAGCAAAATGAGTTTCCGTGCTAACAAGTTCGATTAATTTGATTTCTCCTTCTTCAAACTCAATATTGCCTATGCTAATGCACGCTACGCCATCTGGGTTGTCAAGCTCAGATGTATAATCTTTTGCCACACCCTCAAAAATACGCCCGCTAATCGTTGTTATCCTAACTTGCTTGTTTTCGTAATCGAATAACCTCATGTAAAATGCTCCCTTCTTGGTGCGGGTACTATGTGTACCCCAGTTTTGCTATAATGTATTGTAAAGCTGTTGGTGATTGTCTCTACACCAGTAGCCGAGTTTACAAGAACACCGACACTTTCGTGAGTGGCTATTACTTCCTTGTGTTTCCATTTTCCTTCTTCGGTAAACTTCGTTTCGCCTGTACCATGGTATTTATCGACGAGCGATTGCGCATCTATGCCGTCAAGAAGATAACTGCGCCCATTAACATACTCGACACTTTTCTGATTGTGGCGATTTTGTTTGTCAATGTTAACAGTTTTGTCAATCTCGCCTGTTTTTACTCTTCCACGAATATCATCCATAACGCCATTATGCCTACTTTTGCATATCATGTCAATTTTTGTGCCTGTGATAATCCGAAATTGCAGGGCAAGTTCATAAACTAGAAAAACGAAGGAGTTTTAACCATGGTAGCATTTAACGCAAGCGCGCTTATAAGAGAACTGCGCAAAGTATCGGGGCTAAGCCAGGGGCAGTTGGCAGAGGGCATTTGCTCTCGCCAAACCATAGTGGCTATCGAAAAAGGTACACGCAAGCCAGATTGGTTTATTTTTAGAAGCATAATGATGAAGCTAGGAGAAGACCCCGAAAAGTTTTACAGCACCATAGTAAGTGAAGAAGATGCATATATAATAAATAAATCGCGCCAAGCCAGCGATTACATGAGGCAGTCGAATTTTGATGCTATGGTAGCAGAAATTAAGCATCTCGAAAATGATGAAAGGTTTAACAAAGGGGCGGGCTGTATTCTGTTGTTGCTTTGCAAAACCTTTATGTGTCAAGCTTGTTCAGCTGATACACCCATGAAGGAAGGGATGATGGCGAAATACGGAAAAGAGTTTAATGCAGAGCAGGGTATCAAGTATGCATTTGAGGCACTTAAACTGTTGCGCCCAGATTTTGAAATAAATGAAATACCAAACTATTTTTTGTCCGCTCGCGAGATGGACTTTATTATGGATGTTGCTATTTTATATGGGGGAGTAGGTGATGTAGAAAAGTGCATAGAAATTAAACGTTTATTGCTGTATAGCATGGAACGAGCATATGCAATGAACCATGCTGGAAGCGTGTGGATGTATGAAAGATACTTAGACTGTATCCACAATCTCGCGCTTTCTTTGTTGCAATTGGCACGCAGATACGACGAAGTACTGCAACTGATAGAAGAACATGAGGACAAGTTCAAAAGTGCAGTGTCTGAGTCCGTGTATTTTCGGATATTGTCTATTAAGGCATATGCCCTCATATACATTGGGCGCAAGCAAGATGGTGAAGAACTGTTTAAAAAATTCATTCTATACCTATACGCAAAAGAAAACACAGTGCTGGCGATGGATATGACTATAGAATATCATTTAAAACTATTTGAAGAACGTTTTGGGTATAAATTCGATTTGACTGTTACCGTGCCGTGGTGAGCTATGCCGAAAATGAAATATGTGCTAAAATTGCCGTGAAATGTAAGGCAACCTCCAAAAAGTTGCATGATTTTCGGATGTTGCCGCAAATGTGAAGGGGTTTTCCCATGAAAATTCTTCTTTTTGACGGCTTTAGTATAATGAACCGCGCTTTTTATGCCTTGCCGCTACTTACAAACAGTAGTGGGGAGTATACGAACGCGGTTTTTGGTTTCATGAATATTTTTTTCCGCTTTATGGATGAAGAAAAGCCCGACTGCGTTGCAGTAGCGTGGGATTTGCCCGCGCCAACATTTCGGCATGAGATGTATGGTGCATACAAAGGCACAAGAAAATCCATGCCCGACGAACTGCGGGCGCAAGTACCCGCGCTTAAACAATTGCTAGAAACCATGGGCGTAGTGGCGGCGGCTTGCGAAGGCTACGAAGCAGACGATGTACTCGGCACTATGGCCATAAAAGCGGCGGCACAGGGCTTTACCTCCGTAATAATCACAGGCGACCGCGATATGCTACAGCTTGCATCCGACAAAATAAAAATACGTTTGCCCAAGACCAAAGCGGGCAAAACTGAAGTGGAAGACTACGACGATGCGGCTGTATTAGCGCGGTACGGCGTAACCCCCACGGCCTATATAGATGTAAAAGCGTTAATGGGCGATGCATCGGACAATATTCCAGGTGTGCCAAGCATTGGCGAAGTAACGGCTACAAAAATCATTGCGGCATACGGAAGCGTAGAAAATGCCATCGCAAACGCCGCCGAAATAAAGCCCAAAAAGGCATCGGAAAATTTGCAGACCTTTCACGAACAAGCTATTTTGAGCAAAAAACTGGCGACGATTGTTATCGACGCGCCCATTGAAATAAATTTGTCGCAAAATACGACGAATTTATTTAATGATGAATCTCGTGCAAAAGTGCGCCAATTGGAACTGAAGAGTTTGTACAAAAAATTTGGAGCAACGGCCGCAGGGGCAACCAACGCGGCGGGGATGACCACAACAGGAGGAAATACAGCGGCGAGAGGTTCAGCGGCAGATGCCGCACATCATAATGAAGCAAGCCCCTCAGCAAACGCCACGCATCACAATGAAACGCACATCTCAACAAATGCCGCGCCAAACACCGCATCAAATAATGCGACGCAATCTCATGAAATACGCAACGCCTCCCCATGCAATTTTGAAATCTGCAAGACCCAAGCCGAAGCAGAAAAATTTTTCGCTTCATTAACAACCCAAAACACAAGCGCGGCATTTTTCCCGCTGTGGAGCGAAGATGCCTTTGACGAATCTATTCTCGTAGGGCTGGCCGTCGCCGCCGAAAACACGAGTGACTCAAGCGTGTCTGCTAACGCGGAAAACATAAATGATGCAAAGCCAGCTGTGGACGAAAAAAACACAGACGAAAACACATCGGCAAACGCGCTAATAAAATATTTCCACATTGGCGGCGAACTTACTCTTGGCAACTCCCAAGCAAGCGACCTCACCGAAGCCGCGCTACTTACCGCCGCAAAACCATGGCTGGAAAGCCCCACACCAAAGTTCGTATACGATTTAAAAACCCACACCCGTCGTCTTGCTCGCTATGGAATTTCCCCGCAAAACATCACCTTTGATGCAATGCTTGCGGCATATATCCTAGATGCCACATCAAAAAACGACGACCACACAGACATAGCACTACACTATCTATATGAAGAAACGCCCACGCTGGAAGAAATTTTAGACAACAAAGGCAAGCGCACAGCCGCACGGCGCACAGTCGCCGCCTTGCCCGAGGCCACCGCCGCACATTTCGCGGCAACTGCCGCTTGCACCATTGCCCGCGCACGGCCAATCATGGAGCAACAACTTGAGGCCACAGGACAAACCGCACTTTTTCGCGAAATGGAGCTACCCCTTGCCGTACTTTTGGCAGATATGGAAGCCACGGGCATTCAAGTAGACCGCGACACTCTGCAAAAATTCGGCGAAGAAGCACAACACCGTATCACTGCACTTACCGCACTCATTTACGATATGGCGGGCGAAGAGTTTAATATAAATTCGCCGCAACAGCTTGGCGAAATTTTATTTACAAAGCTTGGGCTAAAGGGCGGCAAAAAAACAACAAAAGGCTACTCCACCGCCGCCGATGTTTTGGAAAAAATCGTCCACACTCACGCTATTGTTCCGCTTATTTTGGAGTACCGCGCAAGCGCAAAGCTGAAATCCACATATGTAGATGGGATGCTACCGCTGATTAAGCCCGACACCTCGCGCATTCATTCTACTTTTCATCAAGCACTTACTGCTACAGGGCGGCTTTCCAGTGCAGAGCCTAATTTGCAAAATATTCCCGTGCGCACGCCCTTGGGGCGAGAACTTCGCAAGGCGTTTGTACCTGCGGCAGGTTGCGTTTTCTTGGATGCGGACTATAGCCAAATTGAACTGCGCTTGCTTGCGCATATTTCTGGCGACGAGGTGCTTATTAAAGCCTTCAACGAAAACCAAGATATTCACAGGCTTACCGCATCGCAGGTGCTGGACATTCCCCCCGCCGATGTTACCCCCGATGAGCGCAACCGCGCCAAGGCCGTAAACTTCGGTATTATTTACGGTATAAGTTCCTTTGGCCTAAGCGAAGATTTGAAAATTTCCGTGAAAGAAGCAGATGCCTACATCAAAGGCTTTTATGAAAAATATCCAGGCGTAAAAAAATATCTGGACGAAACAGTTGCCACTGCCAAAGAAAACGGATTTGTGGCCACGCTGTACAACAGACGGCGTGCCATGCCCGAACTGCGCTCGCCCAATTTCAACACCCGCTCTTTTGGTCAGCGCGTTGCCATGAACATGCCCATACAAGGCACGGCCGCCGACATCATCAAGCTCGCCATGTTGCGAGTAGATACACGCCTTCGCACCGAAGGTTTGCGCGGGCGAATTATTTTGCAAGTACACGACGAACTTTTGCTGGAAGTCCCTCACGAAGAAAAAGCCCAAGTGGCGCATATATTAGAAGAAATGACGCAAGTGGCGGAACTGCAAGTACCTCTGGTTGCCGATGTGAATGTGGGAGATAGCTGGTATGCAACTAAATAATGCAGGACTTTCGGTGGATTCCGAGCAACTGAACCGCCAAATGATGCCGTCAGCAGGACTTTCGGTGGATTCCGAGCGATTGAACCGCAAAATGGTGTCATCCGCAGGGTTGCCCGTTATAGGTATTACGGGAATCACGGGCAGTGGCACAAGCTCTGTGGCCGAGATTTTGGCAGAGCGTGGCGGCTTCGTTGCCCATGCCGACAAGCTAGCCCACGAAACAATGGTTAAGGGCGAAGCGGCATACATCGAAATCGTAGAAGCCTTCGGATGTGGCATTTTGAGCGAAAAAGGCGAGATAAATCGCCGCGCTTTGGGTGCAAAAGTGTTCGGCTCTAAAACCGAGCTTGCAAAACTGGAACGCATAATTCACCCTCGCGTAATAGAGCGCACAAAGGCATTAGTCGAAAAAATCGCCAAAACCCGCACTCACTCTTTCGCAGTAATAGATGCACCCCTTCTCATAGAATCGGGAATGCACACAATGTGCGACAGTGTATGGCTAATAACCGCCACAAACGAAATGCGCACCGCCCGTATAATCGCCCGCGACGAAATCACCCCCGAAGCAGCAAAACGCCGCCTAGCCAGCCGCATAAGCGAGGAAAAACTACGCCGCCACGCCCTAATCATAATAGAAAACAACGGTAGCGAAATCGCCCTGCGTTCCAAAGTAGGCGTAGCCCTAAAAGGCATGGAGTTAAATGCCCACGGCTGGACAGGTTGCAAGGCGGTTGAACTGTAGAATGATGCGTTTGAAATGCCGCGTTTGAAAACGTCGCAATTTGCGACGTTTTAGAAGTATGATAGGAATTTACTCAAATTGAGGTGCTAGATTGTGAAAAAAATCACACATGGTAGACTTGTTTATCATTCGTATAAATCGTATAAAGAGCGCGGTAGTAAATTATTTATTTATAATTTTGCGACAGATAAGCTCGAATGCATAAGTGATGCGTGGACGAATGTAATAGACCCGATGAATGCGTCTTGGACTGCGGATGGTGCGGCAATCTTTTTTATGGGAATGAACAACGCCCCAAATGTTAGCCAGTATTATTCATGGGATATTTTCTATTATCGAGTTGGCTCGAAAGAAAATCCGAAAAATCTTACAAATGACCCAAATTCACGCAATAACGACCCGAAAGTTTATTTCGGAAGAAATAGAAAAATTGTATACAAAGCAACAGACAAGAGTGGAAGTCATATCCGAACACTTACTATTTCAAACAAAAATGCTGAACAAACAGCTATGGACACGCTTTATTCAAGCACTGATGCAAAACTTGGAATGCCGTTTCCTTCGTATGACGGAAAAACGGTATATTTTACACAGCAAATATCTGATAAGATGAAAAGCATTTTCAGTTTATCGGTGGGTTGTACAGCGGTGCAGAAGGTTACAGGATTCGCAGATGGTAGAGTCAATGAAAAGTATCCGATAGTCGGCTTCAACGGACACTCTCTTTTCTTCGCCGCCAATGAAGACAGTGACAGGGCAGACCAAATCTATTGCATAGATTTAAAAGATAATAGAATCATTCCGAAACTAATGCCGTTTAACATCGCAGGTCGCAACTGTTCTGACCCTTGTGTAATTGACGACGAACGCACAATTATTTCAGGCACTCATCGCTCTGGCGGAAAAGGTGGATATGACTTGTATTTATGCGACAATATAACAGGAGAAGCGGTCTCTTTAAGCGAATATAATACTGCGATAAACACCGAAATGAGCGAACTTGGGGCATGTTATACAACTACCCCATGAAGAAGCTATCTAGCGATATGGTACTTGAATTTAGTGCATAAAGTGTAGGTAATTATACGGAAGGTGTTCCTGCTTTGAATCATTGGCAGGAACGCCTTTTTCTTGTTTTAACTGCTTATGTGCAGTATAATCATACTTGAAGGGGTGATTTTGTTGGCTTACTCTAAAGACAATCCACATGATAAAGGACACAAGGAATTGCTTTCCAATAAAAAAAGTTTCCTTAGTCTGCTTAGGGATTGTGTAAAAGAGCCTTGGGTTTATGAACAACAAGGATTTCAAGTTTCCTGTAGTATTCCCGATGGTATTCTTTAGCGGTAAAGACACATGGACAGTACCGCTTAACATCAAGGAAATGTTCTCTGACTATGAAATCTTTGGCGATTATGTGCTGAATTTTGAGTATATGCTAGTCAATGCCAAAGGCCATGACAATGACACGCTAAAGGGCTTTTCCTCCAAGTTATTAGGCTTGGTTCTGATGTTGGAAAAGACAAAGAATGATTTGGAATTTT
>Ga0123355_10020454_pt1 | contig 10569 bp, 5 predicted proteins | sample TergutEmb28metaG_3_FD_89872 | JGI IMG/M metagenome (GOLD analysis project Ga0123355, IMG submission 89872) | Embiratermes neotenicus P1 segment gut microbial communities from Petit-Saut dam, French Guiana - Emb289 P1 | ecosystem: Host-associated > Arthropoda: Insects > Digestive system > Gut ... | reverse complement strand
AGGTGACTACGTGAAAAAATCGTGAATGAAGTAAGTAATAATTGTAGAAAGAGGCATCTTATTATGTGAAGTATTTTGGTGACAAAAAAATAGGGAACCTTACTTTCTGAAACACCCACGTACTATTCACTTTATTAATTCACTCGCTTCTCTTCGTCTACCAAGTTGTTTCTTCAAGAGACGGAAATGAAAATGTGCGAAAGTAGTATAGCACACACATACACACACACACACACACACACACAAACATGGGATACAAACAGAAAGTATCTCAGGGGTAAAATTCATACCAGACCGGTAAGATAGAACAGCCGCAGGTGAAAATATATGAAAACGCGGAACTTTGCAATGTAACGTACACATTAGATCCCAGCTGAGCTACGTCAGGGGTTGGAATGTAAAAATTTAAGTCCTGTCTGTTATTTTCACTGCTTCCTTTATAATTCCCAACAGTTAAATTTCTTTTTCATAAAAATGGTTCTTTTGCTTCTTCTCACAAACATGAAGATTTGACTTCAACATAAAAAATACATAAATCACTAAGAACACACTAAACCAAATAATGAAAAACCTTTACCCAGTCTACACCTAAAAAGTGCGTCTGCCTTTTGGGATAGTGACAAAATACAGTTTAGACAACTATAAAACCGCAATTCATTTCCGGCACAGGCAGATACTTTTCTTTTAATACGAGCCATTCCGTTGTGTTGTAATAATAATGTGATATACATTATCATCTAAAACACAACATATATAATTAATAATATGACAACACTTTGTAGCTAACTTCTAGGCGACATGTTTCGGCTGTAAAAGAGCCATCATCAGGCCAAAGTAGAACACAGTCTAAGCACACATAAAGTGTGCACTCTCTGGAGTGCACACGTTTTGTGCACCTAAACTGTGTTGTAGTTTGACCTGATGATGGCTGTTTTACAGCCGAAACATTTCGCCTAGGAATTAACTACAAAGTGTTGTCATATTATTAATTATATATGTTGTGTTTTAGACAGTAATAAATATTACTTTAGATACTTTTATTCTTATCACTCCATCAAAATGGCCTTCGGGCCCAATCGGTCTCCTATCCAAAGGGAAACGGTCCTTTACAGGCGTTAAAGGGGGTGATGTGTTGAAGGGTTACGAGCAACTGATGCCATATGCTGAGATAAGCAGAGAAGCAGGTAGAGTGGGCCTGGTAATAAACCCCGACAAGACCAAATATATAAGATTTTCAACGTCCCCATCCCGAAGATCAGTGAAAGGGGCAACCATAAATGGTGTAACTTATGAAGGAGCAGCCGAGTTCATATACTTGGGTACGCTAATCAGTAGTGATAGTAGCGTGGGAAAAGAAATACAAAGGCGTATTTTGGCCGGCAGTAGAACTTATTTTGCCGCTATAAGTCTCTTCAGGAGTCGACTTTTATCCAGAGCTACTAAAATTATATTATATAAGACACTAATAAGACCGGTAGTGTCGTATGGAGCGGAAGCATGGACGTTGACAAAGAAAGAAGAACAAGATCTGCTAATTTTTGAAAGGAAAATATTTAGAAGAATACATGGTCCTAAATATGAAAACGGGGAATGGAAAAGTCGGACGAATCGAGAACTGGAAAAGATAAGCAAAGGAGAAAATATAGTAAAATTGATAAAAAGACAATGGATAAGCTGGTTAGGTCACCTAGAGAGAATGGAGGAGGATTGGATGCCCAAAAAGATCTCCACTCAAGAAATGGAAGGGGCGAGAAAAGGGGAAGACCCAAAAAAGTATGGGAAGAGGAAGTAGAAAAAGATATTCAAGTGCTGGGAGTGAGAAGATGGTGAGAGTTGGTGGCAGGTAGGAAAAAATGGAAGGACATTGTTCGATAGGCCAAAGCCAACAGTTGGCTGTAGTGCCAAGGGAAGAAGAAGAAGAAGAAGAAGAAGAAGAAGAAGAAGAAGAAGAAGAAGAAGAAGAAGAAGAAGAAGAAGAAGAAGAAGAAGAAGATGCCATCAGGTAGCTAGCCACAAGGGCAGCTTCACTAGGTGACGATCAGAGGGCCCGCACAATTCAGCCCTCGGTCCTTTGAGCCGCCGAAACTCGGATAATCCGGTCTTGTGGGGGGAATGATTAGTTCAACAGGAACACAATACAATTTAACACAGTAATAACAATTGTATTGATAAACTTAACAAGGCATAATAGAAAACAAGTGCAACAATAGTGAAGATAGAAAACAAAAAACGTGCTCTCACTAACAAGCACTCGGCCGATCGTGTTTCACATAATACAGTGATCGAGCCCATCGGCTTACGTAAGTTTACCTCGTGGATCTACCAGTACACAACGGCCGGTTCACGGCAATCACAACACAATGATCCAAACATCGGCCTCTTGTAAACTTACAGAACCATAACATGTAAATATGGGCGATACAAAATACGCATTACAATAAGCCAAGCAGTCGGCCACACATAACTATTATCGTGCGTAACTAGAATACAAACAGAGAGTAATACAGTAACTAAACATGGGTGTTTGACTCTTGTACAAAATGATACATATTACTCACGGGAATGTACACCCGTATCAGCCCCTATTCGAAGCACGACCAGACAGACGCCAGGGGACATGTTCAAAGAAAACGAAAACGTGAATTCAAGAAAGTACAAAGACCAAAACTAAATTTTTACCTTCCGTACATGCTCCGACGTCTGCGTAGGTCTCTCTTGAAAGAAACAGCTAAAGAAGGAGCTCCTCGCTCCTGCCCCGGGCAGAAGTACCGTCGGAGAATTGAACCCAAGACGAAAAGATCAGAACAGGAGTTGAAACAAGAGTGAGCGAGACAAAAAAACATTTCCTCAGAGGAAACCTCGGAAAGCTATGCCCATGCCTTTCACTTCTCCTCGATGGCCAATCAACAGACGATAACCTTATCAGGAAAGATAAAGGGGAGGAAATGAAGCCTCGAAGCAGGTCCTCCAAGGCAGACGGCTCAACGGATAGGAAAAAAATGGAAGGACATTGTTCGATAGGCCAAAGCCCACCGTTGGCTGTAGTGCCAATGGAAGAAGAAGAAGAAGAAGAAGAAGAAGAAGAAAAAGAAGAAGAAGAAGAAGAAGATGATGATGATGATGATGATGATGATGCCATATCTCAACAGACAGGCCAAGGCTTTCAGTGGTCTTAAGCATCATCATTCATATTTCTAGAAAATGAAATCAACGTTTAAATCTGCTATATTTTCCTTGTGCGAAAATCTAATTTAATACACCATTCTTCAAAACATTTCGATTAAAGTTTATATGCCTTGCCAAGGTAAATATTTATAATACGTTCCATTTTGTCACATAAAATCCACCATCCTTTATAAAACATTAAAACTTATGGAGAATATTACAGTAGGCACCGCGAGCTTGATTTCTTCAGCTGATTTTATAAAGTTTCTTCTACGTAATAATATTTCTAAGCAATGTACAAAGTTCTGAATACATCAAAGAAGCACTTCATTACAGAAACTTCAAATACAATACGTTTTACACCACGGCAGGAAAACAACAGGCAGACATAATTAAATAAACTGAAGCTCCATTATATTCCACATTTCACAAAGAAAGCCTCGAAATTTGTTGTCGGCTTCAATTTTTCTTAAGCATAGCAAAGATCCTGCATTTGCTTTAATGAATTCATTATTCAATCTAGATGATACGAGTGCTCAAACCTTCACAAGTTTTCATTTATTACTTCTAAAACCTGAATTCATCTGCCTTCCTTTGTGTTTACAGTATTAAGCCTGTGTTTTATGATCCACTTTTATCACTGCCTTCTTCCATAACGTTTTCAATAGCTCCGACTCAATTAATAGGGCAATTAGTGAATAATGAATTGGAACCAGAAAGAGGTATTAGCCCAAGATGAGGTACTACGCCTTCAAATTATTCGGAAGAAATGAGGAAGATAATAAAATCATCGATCCCAAAGGCTGTTCTACGGGACGTATTGTCGGCTATGAAACGATCAGCACGGCCTGCTCGTCAGCGACATTCGTTGCTTATTATGATCCCTTACCAAATAACTAAATTTTGAATCATACACAAAAGGCTTCTGTCTGCTTCTATATCCATGTAAAAATATTTGGCCTACTCTCTTATTCAGTGATTTAGAATATTAACCACTATGTTTCCATAAATAAACGCTACTCTTGGAAGACTTGGAGTTCTTACGGCGGTGTGATGGACACCACTTCATTGGATCCTTGGAGTCTTGCAGTTCTTACAGAGGTGTGCTGGCCACCGAGTCACTGGATGATTGGAGTCTTACTGTTCTTACAGAGGTGTGCTGAACACCGCGTCACTGGATGACTGGAGTCTTGGAGTTCTTCCGGAGGTGTGTTGGACACCGCGTCATTGGATGATTGAAGTCTTGATGTCCTTCCGGAGGTGTGTTGGACACCGCGTCATTGGATGATTGAAGTCTTGATGTCCTTACGGAGGTGTGGTGGACACCGAGTCACTGGATGATTGGAGTCTTGGAGTTCTTAAAGAGGTGTGCTGGCCACCGCGTCACTGGATGATTGGAGTCTTGCTGTTCTTACAGAAGTGTACTGAACACCGCGTCACTGGATGATTGGAGTCTTGGAGTTTTTCCGGAGGTGTGTTGGACACCGCGTCATTGGATGATTGAAGTCTTGATGTTCTTACAGAGGTGTGGTGAACACCGAGTCACTGGATGATTGGAGTCTTGGAGTTCTTACGGAGGTGTGTTGGACACCGCGTCATTGGATGATTGAAGTCTTGATGTTCTTACAGGGGTGTGGTGGACACCGAGTCACTGGATGATTGGAGTCTTGGAGTTCTTACGGAGGTGTGTTGGACACCACGTCATTGGATGATTGAAGTCTTGGTGTTCTTACGGAGGTGTTTTGGACACCGCGTCATTGGATGATTGAAGTCTTGGTGTTCTTACGGAGGTGTTTTGGACACCACGTCATTGGATGATTGAAGTCAAGGTGTTCTTACGGAGGTGTGGTGCACACAGCGTCACTAGATGATTGGAGTATTTGAGTTCTTACAGAGCTGTGTTAATAATAATAATAATAATAATAATAATAAATATTATAAAGGGTTTCTACTTTAAACGTGTGATGTGTTTGAGGGATTTGAAACCGAAGTCTACCGAAGTGTTAATTACAGCAGCTGAGTTCTTGTCTCCATCCGTTTCGTCACGTTGCACCCTGAATAACAAAGAATGTCCGCCAGGTCTCAAATTATACATGCAAACTTCGTTCTCTGGATCGTAGCGCCGAAGGCTGCCATTTTAAAGAGTGCGTGTCGGGGCACGTAATGCAGTAATTCTCGGCAGTCAGTGCCGTGACGAAACACAGACATCAGTCAAGCAGAAAATTGTGTATTTCAGTGACTGCAACCTGTTCTTGTGAAACAGAAACAGACGACAGGGGCTGTAACACCACATTCATTACGAACACGAGCAACTGTTGACTTGTGACAATGTAACATTTTTCTTGTCCCAGTGGTCTTAAAATTCACATGTGACATTCAGCACAGGTATAATGTTCAACTCTGGGTTATATACTTAGTTTAATCTAATGAGTTAGTCTTAAGAAATATATATCCTGTCCCTGTCAATTGAAGCACCGGTCTTCGGAATACATAAGATAAAAAAATACGCATAACTAAATTATTTAATGAAGGAGGATAGGATGCCCAAAAAGATCTTCACTCAAGAACTGGAAGGGGCGAGAAGAAGGAGAAGACACAGGAAAGGATGGAAAGAGGAAGTAGAAAGAGATCTTCAAGTGCTGGGAGTGAGAGGATGGAGAGAGTTGGTGACAGATAGGAAAAAATGGAAGGACATTGTTTGACAGGCCAAAGTCCACAGTGGGCTGTAGTGCCAACGGAAGAAGAAGAACTAAATTATTTGATTGTTTATTGATTTACCTACCAACTTACATAAGAACTAGTGCCGATTTTGTGGGGTTCCGTTTGGTCTGAACGGACGCGCTGTTCTCAGGTAAGTTTCTATGCTAGGCGCAGAAATCAGATGAAGTGAATCTCTCTGCGTGCAAACGTTTCGTTCAAGCAGTACTGCGCTTCGTCTGCATCACAGATAAGACCACAGATTCAACGTCACTTTAGCCTTACATGCGTTTTTGCTTCTTGAACGAGAAGAAAGATTCTGATATCTTCATAAAGGAAATTAACAGCGGATATTCTCTTATTGTTCAAACTGTTCTAGTATTGTGTACGTTGATATTCTAATACTCTGTCGCATAACTCACACAGTACGTATTTAAACAATGTGTATATCATATTACAATAATGTGCTTCTTTCCTGCTTGACAGAGAAGCACCCGCCCGACTTTCCGCTAGCGTTACGTCCTACGTCGAGTCTGGGGATGTTCAGCAGTCGGTAAAGAGAGCAAGAATAAAATACACTAATAACCTTTAGACAGTCTACTAAAAACTCGCTAGTGCCAGAGCAGATGCGGAAAATGCTGCCTTCCTGACCGAATAGAGTCCGTATATAGGCGGAGAAGGTTTTTTACTCTCTGGGGTCCTTCTCCGAAATTTGTTGAAACCTCAAGTCGCGTGTTGAACTTTAGTTCTTCAAGAGTGTGCAGATTTGTTTTACAAACATTATCTTTCAAACGTACCCACAAATAAAAGTCAAAAAGGTGTTAAATCGGGGGAGTATGGTGGCCAAAGATGCCACCTAATTACGCGGCCATCGAAGATCTCTGGCACTGTATCGAAAGGGGGTGTAAATTTAGCTGTAGGCAATAACAGACGTGCGCCATCAATCATCGAGTTTGCTGCTGTTAATGTATTTCTCACTAATTCGGTGATGTAATGAAACCCCTCTAGTCAGGCACATTGTTGAACATCGGTTGTTTTATGTGTAATTGTCTTGCAAACATGACTCTGCTTGAAAAAAGGGCAGAAAATTTCGCAACCACTTCCAAGTAAACAAAGTATGTACAACGTGGTTAGTAGGCCGAAAAACAACAGGCTTGCTACTAGACAAGAAGCCAGATTAAAATCAACTGTGCTGACAGAAGAGACATTAAAAGATATTCGTCCTATAATTGAAGCCTCAACAAGAAAATCTCTTAAACGACTAGCTCAGGCGATGAGAGTCGCGAAAACGTCTGCATGAGGGGCAATACAATTGTCACAACTTCGGCCGCATACGAAAACGGCAGTTCCTACTTTGAAGGAATAATTTGCGGCTTCAAAAATACATTTTTGAAATTGGTTTCTTCAGTCTTGTACACACTGGAAAAGTTCCACAGTTAGTGTTTCTATCAGACGATGCCTGGTTTTCCTTACGTTTGCGGTGAATTCTCAGAACATCCTGTACTGGAGTGCAGAAAATAGAGGACTTATTCACGAACTCTGTCTACATGACGACAAAATTGGTGTTTCGCGTACGGTAAGTGTATGAAGTGTAACTGGGCCCATGTTTTATGATGGAACAATTAATGCCAACATGTACGTGAATGACACACTACGTCCGTTTTAATCCCAAAATAACAGAAGACAAAAGTATGCGGTTTTTCCAGCAAGATTCTACAACACCTCATAAAGCTCATGTAAATTTCGAAGTTCTGCGATAGGTTTTCGATGGCCGCGTAACTAGCCGCAGTCTGTGACCCCTCAAGCTCCCCTGATTAAACAGGCTGTGACTTTTATTTGTGGGAGAGTTAAAAAAAGTAGTTTGAAAAACAAATCCGCGCACTCTGGAAGAACTCAAACACAACATCCGCCGTGACATTTCAACAGTTTCCGAGGAAGAACTCCAGAGAGTAAATAACGCCTTCGAGGGGTTGTACTGAGTGCATTCGGTCAGGAGGGCAACATTTTCAGCATGTGCTGCAGCACTGGTGAGTTTTTGCTAGACATTCTAAAGGTCACTATCACAACAAATATTTTTCTCGCTTCTCGCCGACAGTTTAACCCCACCCCCCAACCCCCCACCGATACTCGGCGTATGACGTGACGCTGACGGAGCGTCAGGTGGGAGGTTATTGGTCCAGCAGGAAAAATAAATTCTTTATGTGCGTAATCACATGTTCTTAATTTTCGTAACACGTGTATTCCGAGCTTCATGGTAATTCGAGGCAACCTTAGTCCCGTTCACATCCAACTATCGACATTTTACTATATGCATATAAAGTAGAATCCTTCTTAAACACACAACAGTTCCTCAAGCAGTGAAAAACATAAACCCCAATTTCTTCTCACATTTAATAAAACCTAAACTACAATACGTCGCATCCTACAACCTGTAATCTCGGGGTTCAAATTCATGAAGGAACGTGACTGGATGGTCAAAATACCTGCAGAATCGTGATATTATGGTTAAAATGACTGCAGAAGCGTGATCTTATATTTAAAATGACTGCAGAAGCGTTATCTTATGGTTAAAATGACTGCAGAAGCGTTATCTTATGGTTAAAATGACTGCAGAAGCGTGATATTATGGTTAAAATGACTTCAGAATCGTGACCTTATGGTTAAAATTACTTCAGAATCGTGATATTATGGTTAAAATGACTGCAGAATCGTGCTCTTATGGTTAAAATGCCTGCAGAATCGTGATCTTATGGTTACTTAAACCAAGCGTTTCATTTACTTAATTGGAATGTTCCTAGCACGAGTGAAATTCCAGACTACTGACACAGTAAAGGAGTTAACTTTTAATAAAAGTGATCAATCATAAGGTGTAAACAATAAGTCTCCAATTTGTATTACGAATTACATTGTATAATTTTTCCTATTACGTTTCGGAACGACCTAAACAAGGCACAAACCCTCTCAATTAGTATCAAGGAGATTAATGCGGAACATAATAAAAAAACAGTGATTCTACACTAATTGCAATGTAGTGTCAGTTCTTCTGGGACGTGACACCGTGTCACAGGATATTAGGCTCACTACGTTTCGAGACACCATAATAATCTCATATTCAACGGTGTGAAGCTCTTCATTGTCATTCTTCGTGGATCTTCATACCCTTGAAGATAAGACCACTAGCGGTCTCGAAACGTCTGGGACCAAACATCGTGTGACGCGGCGTCACGTCCCAGCAGCTATGTTATGTTCCCTCACCCACACCGCTGCGAGAACATTACAACTCGCAAACTGCCAAGTGTTTGTCACCCTATCGACATAGAAGATCAGCACCTGCACTGCTCACGACATGTTATAATACTTGAGACACACTCGAGCCGTCCTATGGGAAGTAATATGTGTCACTTGTGTTCCGCCAGTCACCTGCATATTGCTACTCCATAGTTCAGGCAAGGTATGTATAAGGAATGTGAGCCGACAAGATGAACTGTTTCTAATGTTTTCAATACAGGGACCAGTAGTAATAATAATTGTGGGCCGGGTAGCTCAGTCGGTATAGTGGCTGAGTTACGGACTGGACGGTCCGGGATCGAATCCCGGTGGGGACGAGATTTTCCGCCCATCCAGACCGGCCCTGGGGACCACCCAGCCTCCTGTAAAATGGGTACCGGGCCTTTCCCGGGGGTAAAGTGCGGCCGGGGCGTGCTGTTGACCACTCACCTCCTTCTAGTGCCGCGGTCATGGAAGAGTAGAGCTATAACTCTACCCACCATCTGGGCCACACCAGGCCTGTAACGGGAATACTTTACCTTTACCTTTAGTAATAATCATTACAACAATGCACCTAAATATAAGGTAATTATTGTACAATGTAAAACAAGAAAAGAGCGAATTGAGACATCTGTGTTAAACTCTTGTTCTTGTGCCTAAAAGTAGTCAAGACCTGGAGGTGACACTTCGTTCAGAGAAAATTCCCTACTTCACCAAGAACAGTGGACGAGAATATCTTTAATTAACAATTAAGAACATCGTAACACTGCGAAATTAAGAGGTTATACTTTTCCTTCTCTCTTTTTTAGTCTTTGCCACTGTTTACCTACCCGTTGTAAGTATAGAGGTTAGGCCTACTGTCGCACTTGATCGCTCTCGGTGACACACACACACACAAAAACACACACACACACACACACACTGTTTGACTCCTCTGTACGAGGGATCAGACCGTCGCAGCTACTGTTACCCTATTACCGTTACTCTACTAACCCACGTTCTACCCTACTGCTATTACTCTACTAACCCACGTTCTACCCTACTACTATTACTCTACTAACCCACGTTCTACCCTACTACCATTACTCTACTAACACACGTTCTACCCTACTACTATTACTCCACTAACCCACGTTCTACCCTACTACCATTACTCTCCTAACACAGTTCTACCCTACTACCATTACTCTACTAACCCACGTTCTACCCTACTACCATTACTCTACTAACACAGTTCTACCCTACTACCATTACTCTACTAACACACGTTCTACCCTACTACCATTACTCTACTAACCCACGTTCTACCCTACTACCATTACTCTACTAACCCACGTCCTACCCTACTGCTATTACTCTACTAACCCACGTTCTACCCTACTACCATTACTCTACTAACCCACGTTCTACCCTACTACCATTACTCTACTAACACACGTT
>Ga0123355_10020453_pt1 | contig 10570 bp, 12 predicted proteins | sample TergutEmb28metaG_3_FD_89872 | JGI IMG/M metagenome (GOLD analysis project Ga0123355, IMG submission 89872) | Embiratermes neotenicus P1 segment gut microbial communities from Petit-Saut dam, French Guiana - Emb289 P1 | ecosystem: Host-associated > Arthropoda: Insects > Digestive system > Gut ... | reverse complement strand
TGCCTCGCAGCACACCTTTATCGCATCAAAATATCCAGCCATAACTACTGCACAATATGCAAACAGAAAAACACAATAATGGACAAAGAGCACCTACTGAAGTGCCCAAAACTAGACAACACCCCTAGAGATCTACCAAAACTGTACTGGGATGCCAGAAGACTAATTGAATAGACCCAAGATCTGCCATTAGACAACAACAACAACAGTTCAATGCATGGAACAGTCTTGTACGTTTTTGGCGGATGCATGGAGTAGGAACTGCCGTCATATTGAATGTGCTAATGGTGTGTCTTTTGTGTTTAGCTTTCACTGGAGAAGGAGGAGCAGGAGCGCCAGGAACTGCGGAAGATGATCATGGGCGAGGGCGGTGATCAGGACCAGAGGAAGGGCAAGGACAAGAAGAAGGATGATGATGATAACCAGTCCCTTACTGGGTACAGTTCACAGCCTGGTGAGGATCCTGTGTTTGTGTTAAAGTGGAGTTGAACTTAATCAAATCAGAGCACAGATTAACCCTTCAATTAAGATCATCAGCTCTTTGTTCCATGTGATTTAACCCACTAGTACTTTGTGCCAGAAACATGGGCTTTCAGTGTCCACATGAAATTTTCCAAATGTAGATGGTGTTTTGTTGTAGTAATACCATGCCATCTCAAATACCCCTCAATTCCAAAAGGAGTTTGATCAAAAATTTTATCTGAAGCTTATTTGTGACAAGGTTGGGAACAGTGCACAGTTGAACGTTTTATTTATTATGAACCTGGTCACAGTGTTCAGTTATTTGTAATGAAGTTGGCAACAGTGTTTGGTTTAGTTTTGGGGTTGGCAGTGGTGTGATGTTTTCCGTGGGAAGGTTGGCGGTGGTGTTAAACCATTTCCTTAGAAATTTGGCAGCACCGTTTGTTCCGAATGTGCTTTAAACTTGGACAACTTTCTCTTCCTTTTGCATACCCATACACAGCTGCAGTCTGCATTATAGAAGCATATATTAACCCTTTAATTCCAAATGGCCACTAAAGTGGCCGCACGGTGGGCCCTTTAAATAGCCGAATGGCCACTAAAGTGGCCGTGCAGTGAGCCCTTTAAATAGCCGAACGGCCACTAAATTCTGGCATCAAAGGGTTAATCTCTGATGTATTTTATAGTCTCTGTTTCTCAGTGTGTGACATAATACATGAAACCCCCTGAAGACATCCCTGCTTAAGAAGGCACGTACATTGCAGTTGTTAATACATTGCGCAATTAAAAGAATTTCCTGCTTAAGGAGCTTGAAAATTTCACGACACAACAAATTCCTACTCATTTCATACATTTTCATATCTGAATCTTATATCAGTTTCTCATTCATTCTTCTAGTTTGTTCCCAAGATATGAAAATTTCATGACACAACAAATTCCTACTCATTTCATACATTTTCATATCTGAATCTTATATCAGTTTCTCATTCATTCTTCTAGTTTGTTCCCAAGATATGAAAATACACTGATGTACTGTTTGTGAAGATTAACCCCTAAGGTTGTTCCCACCATGGATCGGAGGTACAGATAAACGACTCAGTGTTAATCCATGGAGACATGCCTAAAAATGATGTCAAATATGACTCTGCTGCTATAAATTTCCACATGTGCTTTTTCACACAGTGTGATACTATGTCAAGGTGTGTGTGTGAGTAGTCTGCAGTGTGAATAAGCGTGGGTTTTTGATGAAGGGATTTTGAACTGTAACTGTTTTACCTTTATTTCAGTAAGTTCACAAATATTTTGTGCTGAACTTAAATGTATTTCTTGTGTTCACTTCAAGTTGGATATGTGTTCACAGTTTTTATCATGTAGAACAGTTGCTTATTGAGTACATGATAAGCATGGCTGCTGCAATAAAAAGTTTCATAATATATGGGCTGCTGTCAATTCATGAAAAGCTGGATAATATTATAGACACACGGTATGATATTTAAAATTTTCCTTGCAAAAGTGCTTCTTGAAGAACTTTACATTGATTTCATAGTGTATGTAAACAATATATTCTTACATCTTGCAGGCCGGGTATTGAAAATATACCGTACATTTCGTAATGCTGAGGGTAAAGAATTCACTCGAGTGGAACTCGTACGTAAACCTGCAGTTATTGACACTTACATGAAGATTCGAACCACCAAGGATGAAGCATTCATCCGCCAGTTTGCCACACTTGATGAGCATCAGAAAGAAGAGATGAAGCGTGAGAAACGTCGCATCCAGGAGCAGCTGCGGCGTATCAAACGTAACCAAGAACGTGAACGCTTGATGGGAATTCGTGCGTCAAGTCACAGTAATCCAATAATGGGCTCTACACCTGAAGGAGTCATTCATGCACCAAGTGGTATCACTAGCATTGTAGGTGTGCTACCAAACCCATTGGCACACCCACCTCCCACTGCACATCCTTACCATCCACCACACACCAACACACCCAAGAGGAAGAAACCAAAACTGAAGCCTGACCTCAAGTTGAAATGTGGAGCATGTGGAAATGTAAGTTCATTTCCTGACATATTTTAACAAAGTAACAAACAGACGTGGAGCTTGTGTAGTCCCTGTAGTCCAGCCATTTACTAAGTCTAAAGAAATCTGGGATTACATTTTTTGGTGGTTACATGATCTTTGTTAGTGCAAAAGGAGAAACAGTACCTTCTGTGGTGTAGCTATAGCATGGTACAGCTAATGCTTGCATGTACCCATTTAGAAAAATTGTTTAGAAATTCCCTGCATTAAATATGATTTTATAGTTCTTGGCTGTGAGTTGCAGTTATGTCAACTGCAATATTATTTTTTCCGGCATCACACTTTCAGCATTCTTGAAAAAATTTTGCATAATTTGTGCATATACTAATACAGTAGCGCATAGCTGTAATCTCGTCCCCATAGTGAAATTGTGGGACGTTTATGAATTTGTGATGACAAGTTGTATAAGTGCCCCTGTTAGCTTCAGCATGGCTGTCCCTCCATCTGCATGTAATAATCAAGAACTTTTGAACAGTTTTTCTGAAATTTGATGTTGGTAAGTTCTGTTAATGTTTATTTGCACATAGCAGGTTTAGTTTAGATTGGATTTTAAATGAAGACTTGAATGAGTTCCATCCTGCACCTCACATTAAATATTTTGTTAGAGCATAATATGGTTTGAAGGGCAGTTGTAGGGAGAAATGGAACATTTCTTGTATGTCTGTATGGTTTTCAATGTACAAAATGTGTCAGTCAAACACAACAATAACACATACAAAACATGTAATGTGACAGCAGGGCTACATGTTTCGACTCTCACTGAGTCATCTTCAGGCCCTCATGATACAGATACATACAAAGAAAGTACTATGCATTGTGGGATCCCCAACGCTTATAATAGCTGTATATCGTGAGCGTTGCGGATCCCACAATGCATAGTACTTTCTTTGTATGTATATCAGCTTTGGTGGTCTAGGGGTAGCGTGCTGGCCTTTAGTACCCAAGTTTGCGGGTTCAAACCCGGCCGAAGCCATCGGATTTTTAGGGCGAAAAAATCCGCAGCACGCCTTCTTTCGGAGGGAAGTAAAGCCGTTGGTCCCATATCGTAGATTTGCGGCATGTAATAGATCCCTAAATTTATGTGGAAGTCGGAATTCAGGCAAAATTACTGTTGGACATCTTTCTCACCCACAGTTCCACCTTGCCCTGCTAGGATCTCTCGCATCATTGCAGATGGAGGCACCTGGCGGCTAAAGTGGGAACGTCTAAAGGCAGGGGAAAGCAATGGCAAACTACCCCCAAGAGCTTGCCTAGGATGCAGTATGCTAGAGCCATACCAGTCACATGACTGGGCTCTGGTTCCTGCCAAGCCCCGCCTTCAAGGCCAAATACTAATTAATGAATCTGTATCATGAGGGCCTGAAGATGACTCTGTGAGAGTCGAAACATGTAGCCCGGCTGTCACATTATATGTTTTGTATTTGTTATTGTTGTGTTTCACTGACACATTTTGTCCATTGTATTCTGTAAACACTTCGGGATGGAAAACATCAAATTTAAAACTATATGGTTTTGCCATTCAGCTTGTGGTTATTGAGATAATTGAACAGAAATTCTTGCCTGTGCCAGAACTGTGATGCTGTCTGTATGTTTGTTGCCTTGCTGTACTAAATATTGAATTAGTAGGACAGTTCATGTGATAATCTCAAGTTGTGGTACGTCTTGTTTTAGGTGGGCCACATGCGTACAAACAAGGCCTGTCCACTGTACCAGCCGTCTGCTCCAGCGCCTCCAGTGAATGTTGCCATGACAGAAGAACAGGAAGAGGAAATTGAGAAGCAGCTCAACGCAGATGATGAAGATCTTGTGAATGTGGATGGCACCAAAGTTAAACTGTCCGGAAAGTTGCTCAAGGTATCGAGCAATACTGTTTATGGGATGGAGAACAAGTACCATATTTACCTGAAGATAAGACTGAGAATGTTTTCCAAATTTATCATTCGGGAAGTAGGAGGGGCGGTTGCCTTATAATCCTGCAACAAAATTGACGTTTCACTGTTTTTAACATAAAATTACAGGAGACCTAGATGATGCTCTGCTGGTTTTGTTGTAATGTTTCTTTCTGGTATATTGCTTAAACTTGTGTATGTTTTTGCCACAGTATTTAATTTTGAGGAGGAACTTCGAGAGCTACTGCAACATATGAGAAGAATTGGATCTGTCTAAAGCATTGCTTATGTCTAGCTTGCTCAATTTATTTCTGATACACAGAATTCAAAGAGTCAGGGGAATTAGAACCTTGGAAGGGAGTACTGCTGTCAGAATAGAAAGAAGTAATGGGTCAGATTTGTTTTCTGTACCTACTTTACCTGGAAACTGAAGCTTGTAAAGGGGATAGTTTGACGGAGGAGTTTATTTGTGGTTGGGTAAATATGGTAGCTTTGAACAGAACTGGTCAAGCCTACTCTCCTATTGCACAGATTTGTAGTGATATAGATTTATTAGTGTTATGGTAATGTTTTTATATGTATGATTAATTTATTACTTAAATACAAAATCTGTGTCAAAATTTGTCATATATACCTCAAGTCATTCCTTGTCCCAGTGGGGACAATTTAAAGGACACTTCCAACTTCTTTTTATTCCTGCATTTTGCTTTCTGACATTTTTGTGCATCATCTTTAACAATCTAAATTAATATCATTAATCTTGTGTGGCCCCCTTTTCATGCTGAATGTATACCGCATCATTGCCATGGTCACCATACTTTCCATATCTGCATACTTACCACATTTGCTTTAGTCAGCAATTTCTTGTGTCATAAACATTCATGTGCTCCATTCTGTTTCCTTTGTTTGGTTGTGAAGCTCCTTTCCCTTGAATGTTGAAATGACCAGATGTGTTGTTTATAGTAGATTTAAAATTCAACTGAGACTGTTACTCCAATGTAACTTCCTCTCATAACTTAATCACGGATTCTAGAAATATTATTAATGCTGACACAATCACACTTACCAGCTTTTCCTCTCAGATGTTGAACCGAAAAAGTGTTCTTATTGGAGAGCAGTGGTAACATTAGACAATATATAGCAGTGTGCACTGTAATCCCACTCAGCAGTTCTGACCCCACAAGACAGACTATGGCATGAAAATTGGTCACCTGGTTGAGAAGGGTGATAAAGCCTGCTTTCATTCCTGAAATACATAAATCAGGCTAAAAGTTGGACTGTTCATGGAAGCCATTCTCACTTTTCATCTTCAATACATATAGCACTCATGTTATAATTTTTCTTTAACAAGAAAGCCAATTTTCTGTTATTGAACTTTCATCTTGTCATGTGCTTGCTGACTTTGTGTATCACTGAAATAAGTTCTTTATCCCAGAAACTCGTGTATTTCATGGATCTAACAAAACAGACTGGCAAAACTAAAAAACTCCATAGAGCAGGATGCTTTAGAACTGTTTGGGTCCTCAGCTACTTGAAACATGTCCCACTTTATATGATGCTCGAGACATTTGTTACCATGCCCATGTGAGTCCACCTGATCCATGTGAATCTGATGCACATACTTCAAACCCATTTCTCTAAGATCCATTTTAATATTACCTCCCATATGTTCGTAAGTTTTCCAGAAGTTTAATTCTCTTCACCAAGTTCGATACTATTTCTCATCTCTCTGATGCTGCTGCTGTTCTGACCCATCTCATCCTCCTTGATTTAATAATTGTAATAATATTTGAAGTACACAAATTATAAAGCTTATTGTCCAGTTCTGCCCACCTGCCTGTTATTTCCTGTCTCTTAAGACCAAATATTCTCCTCTGCTAGCTGTGTGGTGTATTAGAAGCAGAAAGTTAAGTACCACAGGCACAAAAGGCACTTTGGTCTGGGTCATTTTAGTTCACTTCACATCTCACAACCTGTTTCAACCTATTTTTGAAACATCCATTTTCATGTACCTCTCATTTCTGGTGCACTCTTTCAAACCTTTTGGCACCGGAATTAATTTTTTAAATTTTAACACATCCTGTACATAAAATGTGAATAAAACAGGAACCAAATACATTAGAATTATGAAACAAACTGCATTTTGAAGAGGAAAAAACGGAGAGTATATCCCATGTTTAAAATATTCGGTAACTGTATTTGTTGAATAAATATATAAAATGCAACGTTTAGAGGTTAGTGGTGCGGTACGACCACTATAGGGGTCGTTAGGCGTCAAAGGGTTAACAATTGTACACATTTCCAGCAGTTTGCATGTATGTCATATTTCACATATCACGTTTGATGTCCAATTTATCCGAAGTTTGTAACTTTGGTTCCAACTTCATATCTTTTGGATGCACATTATATCATTAGTGCTCATTTTATAAAAACAGTAGATTCACAATTTTCAGCTGTAAGAAGAACTTCTCCCTCCATCTTTAGGGTGAAGATGGCGGCAGTGTGGCTTTCTCATCAGCTGTGCACACCACCTACCAGACTACATGGTGTAATGCAGGAGACCTCATATGAGACATTTACCACCATGAAAACTGGAGAACCCACCATGAACTTCGCTTTATAATTCTTGATACTTAAATATGTGTTTACTTATCGTTCTAGCATGCTGAAGAGATGAAGCGCCGAACTTTATTGCTGAAGGTGCCTAAGGATGCTGTTAATTCGAAGAAGAAGCGCCGTGCTGTTAATGAGATGCACTGTGACTACTTGAAACGTCAGCAGCGACCGGCAAACAGACGACGAACAGATCCAGTGGTAGTACTCTCTACTATTCTAGAGTCCATACTCAATGAAATGAGGGATCTCCCAGATGTACAGCCTTTCTTGTTCCCTGTGAACGCCAAGGTACGGTCAAACTTTGTGAGTATAAGTTCCAAGCACCCTGAAAATTATTATCATAAGTACCAACATAACAGCTCTTTTTTTATCTAATCTTGTTAAAACTAGAAAACATGAAGAGAAGATACTAGCTTATGGACTCTGGCACCATGTATTTGGGGCCTGTTTACCGAAATGCATGGCATCACATCCCGGCAGCCTGTAGTGCTAATGCTCACCACCAGGAGAATTTCGAGTATTGTGTACAGTGGAACTCCAATTTAATGTTTCTCCTTATAAGGTTTTTCCATATTTTATGATAAATTTCATTGATCCCAAGTCAGTACTGTCAGTGTTGTTTTCCCCCGTGTACGATTTTCCTGAATTTTATGTGCACTGCCACGCAAAGAAGCTGTAAGTAGGGTTTTATTACTTTACTTAGGGAAAAAAAAATCATTGAGACACAGCGATGGATATAGTAGAGTAATATTACAATTGTTGTTAGACACACAAATTGTGAGGATGTAGACTGGGTGAGCTGAGAAGGTTAGAATAATAAGACAGTACTATTAATATCAGTTGTGCACATAGAACAAACCCACTGTTTGCACCATATGAGAGTCAGCAGCTGAGACAGAGGACATACTGCAAGGTGTGTTAGTTGTTAGTGTTCTTGGTGTAGCGGATGGGGATTATATTAATACATGGAATGCAGCTCGCAGGTTACACAGATATGTGCAGACAGCCATTAGATGTTGCGTGAAAATACACAAGGAGAAAAAGGGGAAGGAAAAGCAGTTGAACTCATCTCTGCTTCAAATTGTTGTCCAGTATTACACTTATTGTGTTGTATTTCTGCCCTGCAATTTGATATGTTGTTAGTGGTGAGTAGGCAGTTACCAGAATGTGTTCTCCTTAAGTATGGATGGGCATTTCATTGATTTTGTGTGGAAAAATGTTTTGAATTTATGCAGATTTGATTTAGGCAACAGCTTTCACAAACACATTAACTGGACAAATTTAGATGTATGTGTGTTGTCTGAACTTTTATAGTCTTAAGACAATACATCACTTTCACTTTGACCAAGATGTGTATATGGAAAGAGTGTTTGTTCTTCTCCAGCTGCTGTAATTCTTCTTCTGCCTCATTCAGATATCTTTCTGTCAGCTGAAAGTATGCCAAAATATTGTTTGGCTGCTTTGTGCATGCTTTATCATTTGTAATTTGGAGCCTAGACTATACAAAAATCCTTGTTTACAACACATACAGTACGAACAAATTTATCAATGTCCAGAGGAGTGTATGCTACTGAGTAAGTAGTATAAGGAATAATGAGGCTTTTTTCCTATCTTTCAAAGGATGAGTGATGCAACTACTGTTATCCCTCCCATGAATGTACTTTGGATGTTACTGGTGTACCTTTGGACTGTAAGATGCAGGAGAATTTTATACATTATTTTCCAGTGAAAAAATTTGTCATAGTCCAGAAGAACTGGCATTTGTAGTAGAAGCATTTGCTTTTGTTGCTTGAGTAATCCAGGTTTAACAATGATTATGCCACAGAAGCATTGATCTCAGGCATTACATACCAAAATCTTTCTATACAATCATTTGTGAATCATGTGCATCACAGGGAGTGATTGTTGCACATATTATTTGTAATATCATTTGGCTGCTGTGCTGGTCAGAATGTACATACCAGATCTCACATATCACCTGCAGTGAAGCGTTATCCAGTCTGTAATTTTTGAACTTGCTGCACATCAAAAGAAAGTTTGTCTTGCCCTGTTTCATACTGTTGAAACTATGGTAGCTAACCCACAGGTATTTTGTTTTATTTGCCTCCTCCTAGCATCTAAGAATAGATTCACAGTTTTGTAGGTAAATGCTGCAAAACTGCTACACAATTCCTTGTACATTATTTTCCCAACAAATTGTTTCACCTTCCATGTGGTGACATTTCACAGATGTCAAAGCAGCTAGTGTAACACACAGTTCTAAGACTCCTCAGCTGTTAGCATGTGCCAGTACAAAAATTAGTTAGCCCTTCAGCAAGTGTCTTTAAATCTTGACTGTGGCAGTGTGAGTGTTTTTAAAATTGCTATTGAATTTTTGTAGAGTGAGTTTCATGTTGTTATCCCTTTGCATCAGCATGATACGGTGAAGGATTCTGTCATCACTGGGGCTAATAAGGCTAATTTATAATCTTAACTTACAATATTGCATATTCCATGTATTTGTAATTCAGTATTTATTAATCACTAACAAAGTACACTTGCCAGGTAAATGTGGATACATATTATTGTATATCACAAATTTCCAAACATGTATCAGTTTTAATGGAACCATCACTTTGAAGGGAAATGAAGCATCCATGCACCATACTTTTCTATTTAACACTGATGAAAGTATATGCAAGTATAGTTATTGGATACTTCTGTTCCCTTGAAATTGTAATCTTTGGGGTAATGTTTTATATATATATATGACATCCCGTTGTGTTGAGTTATAAGATAAACAGACTGTTTATATCTGCCGTCAAACACAACAGTATATTTAGTTTTTAGTTTTCTGTATTTTAATGGTGACACGTTTCGGTCGTTCTGACCGTCATCTGACCGTCTTACAGAAACTTAACTTAAGGTGCATGCAGTGCAGTTATGTTGTATATATTTTAATATAATTGTAAGTATTATGGGATGCCATACTGCATTATTGCTAGGCATGTACCTTAAGTTAAGTTTTTGTAAGATGGCCAGATGACGGTCGGAAAGACCGAAACATGTCACCATGAAAATACAGAAAACTAAAAACTAAATACCGGGTGTATCAAAATGATTGGAGCAGTTTTGAAGTTGATTATATTCACAAGTATGGTGAACTGAATTATAAATACTAGTAGAAATGAAAGAGTGACTCAACAAGTTTATGACACATACCTACAAATGTTCGATGTACGCACCCTTCGTCACACGGCACACGGACGTGGCCTGCACGGTCCCCCGATTTAACCCCTTGTGACTACTTCCTTTGGGGTTACGTGAATGACAAAGTGTTTGTGCCACCACAACCCGTGAGCATACCTGATTTGAAGAACAGAATTACCGCGGCTATGGAGACCATCACACCTGACTTTCTGAGCAGAGTATGGCAGGAATTGGACTATCGCCTCGATGTGTGCCGTGTGACGAAGGGTGCATACATCGAACATTTGTAGGTATGTGTCATAAACTTGTTGAGTTACTCTTTCATTTCTACT
>Ga0123355_10020452_pt1 | contig 10570 bp, 6 predicted proteins | sample TergutEmb28metaG_3_FD_89872 | JGI IMG/M metagenome (GOLD analysis project Ga0123355, IMG submission 89872) | Embiratermes neotenicus P1 segment gut microbial communities from Petit-Saut dam, French Guiana - Emb289 P1 | ecosystem: Host-associated > Arthropoda: Insects > Digestive system > Gut ... | reverse complement strand
TGTTTTGGGTTATATCGGTATAGTTTGACCTAAGGAACACCCTCCCGAAGTCTGGCACATTCCTCCTGGGACACCCTGTATATTACAATCTAGCTTAATGCACCATTTGTAAGACTAGGTATTACTTAATTATGTACATATTCATTCTTATACTCTACTTAGAAGAGGTACTTTTAGTTCAATATGTATAATCCAACCGACAACGAGATCTGGTTGAAAGTTTACAATATGCACCTATACTATGATCATACTCTGTATAGGTTTCCTCTATATACATTTTTGTGACCTGAAGAAGGCCCACAGTGGCCGAAACATGTCGTCGTCAGCATAATAAATAGGATACAAGACAGGTGTGTTTTGATGTGCCCCACCCCCTCCCCTAATTGCTTTTAACACAATGGGGATGATGCACCTAAAGAGGACAACAGATATATTCATTCAAGTATCGTTTATTTAAAGATGCTGGCAGCAGTTGAGACAATACAGTGTTGAATGGTTAGTGAATCAATGGGGAAAGATGTGAGAGGAAGCAATCACAACCTACTTCAAGATAATACCCTTTAAAGTGCCTAGAGGAACAGAAGAATGCTACGATACATCCAAGTTAAGATCACTGAGTCACAGCCAAGATTCACACCAGGAAATTCCCAAAACACAAGTGAGAAGTATTACTGCCTGAACCAACTAGCTGGGGGAAAAAGCTTTCCTAGTAAACCACTGGAGACTGGACAGGGACAGATGGCGGGCACTTGTGAATACAGTGATGAACTTTCGGGTTCCATGAAGTGAGGGGAATTTCTTGACTAGCAGCAGAACCAGTTAGCTTCTCAAGGACTCTGCTCCATGGAGTAAGTAAGTAAACCACAGATACAAGATTGTGTGGATTCCAAGACGGCCTTGATGGAGTGGTGAAGAGAAAAATTTGGGGTGTAATGGGAATCAAAACCGCATTCTGCAGCCTTGTCATGACAGTGAAAGACCTGGCTTGACATGTTTCATATGTTTTTAAGACTTATACACCACCTCCTATAAAACAATAAAATTCATGAAAAAGAATTTGATTCTGTTTATTACACAGAAACCAAAAGACCATAACCGTCCTGCTTTTGTCCTGCAACAAAAAGCAATCCCTGTACAAGCCTGGAGAGGCCCTGAGGGTTCTAGGAGGTTGAGGCTCCCAGATTTAAAGACAATAGTCACATGAAGGTGGTTAAGTTTGTCATCCCTACACACCGGCTGCCTTTACCCCCAGAAAGTATTCCTGGTACTCATTTCTGTTAGAGGCTGAGTCGACCCCAGGGCCATAGTGTGGCTGGTAGGATTATGTCAATGAAAAATTCCAATGACACCATTGGTATCCTACAATAAACAACCAATATTAATCAATGGAAGTTGTGAGGTATTCCTGCTGATATCAAAAAGTCAGGTCAAATACACACCTGTGTCGACGCATTTACAATCTTCACGATACACTGGGTGTACAGTGAATTAGTACCCTTATCCAACTCAGAGACAGCAAAATCTGCCAGGCCGGTGATATACGGATCGCTTGTATTGGCAGGCGATGTACCTCCTACCAATACGTTACCAACATTCCGTTTCTGCCTCAGTTTTTTCTCAAGAAGTATACTTTCTTCTGCAGCACACTCAGACTTCACAACCTGCAACAAAAAATATTCCTGTAAGCAATATCAGATGCATGCATAAGCCAAATAAGGTTAAATATAAGATGGAGCACTACATCACACACCTAAAACATAAATTAACCCATTCAGGATAGGCACTGCAATGTGAACATCCATCAGCCATGGTCTACAAAGATATCAATTGTGTCACTAGTGACATACACACTACTTTTTCCATATGTAGTGATTTTCCAACTTGAAAGCCAAGCACTGTATTAGTATGTGTGTAATGTACTGATATGGGCCTGCCCTGATAGTTGGAAAATCACAACATAATGGTATGGGACTTTAAGGTTTACACGTGCACAGCACTCAGTACAGAAACACAAAAAATATGTTGACATGAATGGTAGCCAGGCAGAATATTTGCAACACAAACTGTCCTGGTATGGTCGCCAGCCACAAACAACACCTTCCGTGAATGTAAGTGTAAAGCAACTACCCTGAAAGCATTTAACACACATTTACTGATTTGAATGCTGGGACTGCAAAGTCGGAACCGTGACTTGCTACAGGATTTAATCCCAGTATTAGTGAGATATTATGCACCCGTACACACTGGCCCTGTATGATGGTACTGGGTATCTTTCCCAGGGGCTAAAGAAGTCAGAGAATGATAATGACCACCCATCCCCCGCTTGTGCTGATGTTACAGTTGTGGTGCTCTACTTCTACTCCCGCTCTGGGCCTTCATGACTGGTTCTAAGGTGCATTGTACATTTACCTTCTACTGATTTCATCATCGTCATCATCAATCATGAGTAAAGACTTTTTTTTAAATAGGCCTGTTTCAGTCTTATATAATAAGTCTCTTCAGAGGTCTTCCCAGTCATCGTCAGTCTGGTTTATAATTCAGAATTACTTCCGGCATCCTGTTGCTGTTCATTCTTGTTACATGCCATACACAGTTTGATTTGTATCTTCTCAGTTTCTTGTCAACCAGTTCTACTTTCAACTCTTCCAAAATTTCTCCATTCCTTTTGTGGTCAAAAAGTGTATATCCCGCTATTATTCTGAAAATTTCATCTTGACTGATGTCAATCATTTTTTATCTTTCTTCTGTCTGTTCCTATGTTGTGGAGAAACATATGGCCTCCATCTTCATGCCCACAGAATTGATCTATGTGAACGGTGAAATAACAAAAGGAAAAATTATGTTGGTTGCAGAAACAGAATGTATGGCCAATCATGGCTACACAAGGCAGGCAAAGGGGAAAGGGTTGTCCCAAGCCAACAGGAGTTATGATTTCAAGCATAACCCTTTTTTTGGACTTCACCAGTGGGGAGACAAGCAAACCCTGAGGACACAAACTGTGGCCTTATCTCCATCTGTCATTCAGCTACTCTGGGAATGATCAGCACCTGGAGAGGTAACAACTGTATTTGTGCCTCAAAATGATGTGATGTACATTGCTGGAGAATACCTGTTGCCTTCTGTCTTTTATGGAATGGGTTTGAAGCTCCGTCTACTCAGGAAGAATTCATCCTCCTACATCATGCTGTTGGGATGTAGTTTGTTCTATATTGCAAGCTGATAAAATTATACTACTTTTACATGTACATGTATACCTTAGGGATCCGACCAGTAACAGCAATTTTATTTACAATGAACATAAAACCACAGTATCACCTGTCTAGAACAATATGAGAGTTACTGATTAAGATGTCTTTACAGAATCTCTCTGGTACGCAGGATAAGCGTAAAAGTTTGCACAACATTCAGCAAGAAGAAAAAAAAAATAAACCATTAAATGGACAAGTTACAGGAAGAATTTAGTGGAATATAATCTGCTTCAGTATTCAGTGCTTTCTGTGCATGTAATTTTGTTCAGTGATGCTTCCTGGAATTCAACTGAAAGGAGACACTTCCTTTGCAAAAAAGAGAAATGGAGTCTGAATGTCAAACAGCAAGTGCAGAATTACTGAACTCTTTCAGGACAAACTCAGAGAACACCAACTTCAAGCCTCATTCAATTTTTCTTCTTTGTACCAATGCTGAATACACTTGCTTTATGTTGAATGAATGTCTGAGGTTTAATGCTTGTACAAGGAAAATTAGGTGAAGAGGCAGCTAACCCCAAGTAAAATTGTAACAGCAACAGAAAGTACAGAACGTGAAATACCGATAAAGGAATTGGTCTGGAAGGTATATCAATGTTTACAAAAGGTTTTAAAGGTTAAAGGATTTGTGGACTGCTGGAAGACATGTAATGAAGGATATCTTTGTAATCTGTTCCTTTTTGGGTAATTCCCCGGCATCTGAGTTCTAATTGCCGACGTTTCGGAACTCACTGTCGGTTCCATCTTCATAGGCAGGTGAATGAAGTATGTCAGTGGATGGATTGTGTGGTGTATTTATACCTGGTTGGGTTGGAGCGGGGAAGTGGCAGAGAAGACAGCCATCCACTACACAACAGTAATCCCACCCGCACACGCACTTATATACACCCTCCCCCCTCCACTACCTGCTGGACTTCTACATGCCCCATACAGGCACACTACTTCCAATTGACTCTGCCACTTTCCTGTTCCAACTCAATTTGGTATAAATACACCACACAATCCATCCACTGACATACTTCATTCACCTGCCTATGACGATGGAACCGACAGAGAGTTCCAAAATGTCAGCAATTAGAACTCAGACACTGGGGAATTACCCAAAAAGGAACAAATTACATTTAGAACACGGCAAAACCTTAAAAGCATGAAGGAGATCTTTGTTCTTCCGTTATGTTATGCAGCATACTGGTTCCATCTTCAAGGTGCAAGCAGTCTTGGACTGACTGACACTTGCAAAATGAAATCGAAAAATAGTCCAGAAATGCTGGTAACAAACAACCAATCCATGCTGCATAAAAACATCTCTTTCACATTGTAATGGAAGATTCAAACCATGAAATCAGTCAAGGAAAAAAAGTTGTGTGCTGCGCAGGAAGTTAAATGGACTTTATGTGCTATGCAATTGTTATCACACAGAGTATTATTTAATGTTTCTAATACACAATTAAGTACCTGTTTTAAACAGAAAATGTCTGGAAAAGAAAAGAAATGTTCTTCCTCAAAAACCTTCGAATTCCATTATAAGAGTGTTTAAGTGTATAATATTATCACGGTATACTCACTTTGGCATCCAGATGGGCGTTATCAGTAAATGATCGATGTAACTCCACTTTACATATTTTTACAGGAGATGAGTAATGTTTCATACAATCTGCCTTGTTGGCTCCATTCTCACTGCATGACGTGGATACCACTCTCAATTGCAAGTGATACATCACACCATTCACAATCTGTAAACAAGGTGATTCACATTTGTGCATGAAAATACCACCATGGAAGAGAGAGAGAGAGAGAGAGAGCATTCACGCACGAATGTGTGTGTATATGGTCAATTAGGAAATACATGTAAAAGGTGCATAATTTCATACCCACAGAACTATACCAACTAAGACTGTATCAGGGGCATTCATCACCATGTCGTTATCACGTTTCTTGTGTTGAAGCAAAATCCTGGTGGCTGCAAACTCAAATAAGACTGCAAGGTGGCTACAGTTCTGACATGATGGCCGATAACACAGGGCACAGGCATCAATTACGGGGGAACAAAACAGCTCCATCCATCCATCCATCCATCCATCCATCCATCAATCTATCTGTCTGTCCAGTTTTTTAACAGCTGTCGCCGTCTTCCAGAAACCAAATGCCATTCCTCTCTGTTACTCCACTGATCTGGTTCTAAATTTCTTATTGTCATGGCTGCTTGTACTCCTTCCATCCACGTTTTTCTTGGACATCTTCTTTTCCTTCTCTCCCGTGGTATCCATTCCGTAATTAATTTTAGTAGTCTCTCCTCTGGCATCCTTTAGATGTGGCCATACCATTGTAGCCTTTTCTGCTGTATGATACCTACAATGTCCGGCTTCCTTTTCACTCCCATTCTACATCATAATGAATGCCTCAACTGTAAGGACTATGCTAGAAAGTAATTAGCACTGAAATTAAATCTGAACTGGTGTTATTAGGTTGGAATATAAATAACTGAATACATTAAACATATGATTGTGAAACTTGTTTTCCGACTCATCCTTAAGTACTTCTCAGTCAACCCATCCACATTATCCTTGGTATCTCAGAGTAACAATTACTGCAGGTGGGAGTAAAATGAAACTTGTTTTATGAAAGAAATTTCAGGAAAAATAAAACCTGTTTAACTTTACTGCTACATGCATTCAAGTCCAGATCTATTTTTGTCCATTACGTTATGCAATTCCTGTCAGACTCCAGGAAAACCATACAGGCAAATCCAATCACACATCAACGAATAGCTGCGTTTGGAAAAATCATTAAGATCTTCTGGTCTAATCTTGTCTTTATTGAAGAAAGGTAGATGTGAGCAAAACAGAAACCAGTGATGGTGTGCATCAAACTGCAGAAATGAAAGTGGATCAGACACACAATAAACAAGCATTCCTGTCCCACAATAAAGCAAGACTTCAGCTGGAACCCGTACGGACAGCATAAAAGAGGAAGAATGAGAAGGATCTGGTGGCCACCATCACAGGAGTAAGCTAAAATAATGTGAAAACCTTGGACAGATGCCAAGGCAACAGCTGATGAAGAATGGAACTGCTCTGTGGAGGCCCTATGGCCCGAAAGTGGAGTAAAATGAATTGACTTGGCCTGTCAATTCCTATCATCCTGTAGGAAAACCTTAACTCATATCTTTGCTAAGACATGGCCAAAAACTGTTAACACAATTTCTATTATGCCCATGAAAACTGCAAACCTAATTTTATTAAAATTCTCCCAACACACAATTTCATGAAAAATCTCTTCCTCTGTCCTTAAGCTAAAGGCACAGGTTTCTAAGTTTTTCTAGTGATCACACCCAGCAGGAAAGATATGGAAAAAATAATGGCTTGAACACACAATGTGCATCTGTATTCCAGAACTACTGCAGCAAAAAGAAACATATACTGTACATGACTTACAAGTTATGAATCATGTTGTAAGAAACCCACCAAATACAAAATACATGAGAGTTCTTACCTGTTTCTGGGCACCCAGGACTTCTAACACCACGCGCTTCTTGTCATCTTCATCGATCTCATCTAACGTTTGGACAGCGATCTGCGCAAGTTTGTTCACAAGTTCAATTTCTGAACTGTCAATATCCTTCAAACCTCCAGGAGTAGACCTAGGTGTGATCTCCCTTCTGTCACGGTCCTCTCCTGCAAAATATGCCGTGAATTTCTCCCTTATTTTCTCTTGCCTTTCTTCAAAGCTCTGGTCACTTTCATCGGAACGATCTTGGACTGTCTGACTTTCTGGCTGTTCAGTTTCAATAGAGTCATCATTCTCTTTTTTGGGTTTAGATATTCGGTCTTCATCACTAGTAGATTCAGAGCTTTGGTCATCAAGTTGTAATTTATCAGACTTCTTATGAATCTCACCAGAATTCCTAACATCAATTTGCTCAGCATCACTTTCAACAGGATGATTTTCTGGCTCATTCTCAGGTAAATACAATCCATCTCTTCCGTATGAAGAAGGCACTTTCACAGTGACGGGATCTGGTTCAATCATTGCGTCAAGATAGTCAAATATATCCTGACGATTAGCTTCATTATCTGGTAAATACTGAGGCTTAATTTCATTTTCAAGGTCATTATTATAGGAAGTACAATTATTGTTGACGATCTCACGACTAGAATCCAACCACGGCTTCTCCAAGAACTCAACCAAGCATGTTCTTACATTATTCAAGTCTGGCAGACAAGAAGCTCTATCCGGTGTTGATCCTTTCAAACACGATGTTTCTGCAACTTCTATGTGAAGTATATATTTAACACCATTAATAACCTAAAAAGTAATTGAAAATCTGCATAAACATTTGAAGGTATAAGGCATGTTCAAAACTTAATGTTCCCCAGCCTGCAGCTTCTGTATTAACCTTTTGGTGGCGGAATTATTTTTTTTAAATTTTAGCACACCCTGTATATAAAATGCGAATAATACAGGAAACAAATAAGTTAGAATTATGAAACAAACTGCATTTTGAAGAGGAAATAATGGAGAGTATATACCATGTTTAAAATATTCAGTACCTATATTTGTTGAATAAATATATAAAATGCAATGTTTAGAGGTTAGCGGTGCAGTACGGCCATTATAGTGGTCGTTAGGCTTCAAAGAGTTAATCATGCATCTTATCTTTTGGTGGAAGTAGCAACTGCAGTAGGGGTAGCATGCAAGAGACCATTTGTTTGAGCCAATGAAGCAACTCATGGCAGGTCTTCCATTCCACAAAACCAATGATGTGGAAACGGTTATTCCTAAAGTTTGTACCGAGATGGGAAGATGTATCAAAGTGCTCAGGGACTGCATTAAAAAATAACACTTCACTAGAATAAGGGAGTTACACTTAACGCTGTAATAAGAGCTCAATTGTTTCATGACACTGGAAACCTTACTAATTGAACATGCTTTGTATACATGGAATCCCTAATATATATATTAATGCATGATTTGCGGAAAATATCTTCAATCTTTGATAAATATTGTACACGCCTGGAATAACAAACTGACACTAGTGCAAGCTATAAGAAGGATGTTGGGTGGACACCTATTTCTCCGAGAAAACTACAAACACACAATTTTTCATTCTCGGTTCTATCCAAGTCTGTGCCTCACCCTTTGATACAGCTACTACAAACAGAACCAATCAGTATCTATTTCATTACCAGAAAGTACACTGCAGAACATAAACTGTACTAAACGGTATGGTAAAGGTAAAAAAAAAGTAAAGTTCACCCTTGTACAGGCACTGAGGCTCTGTACAGGCTGTACGGCCCACAGGGGGAGTAGAGGTATAGCTCTACTCTTTCTTGACCATGGCACTAGAAGGAGGTGAGGGGTCAGCATCACAACCCAGCCGCTCTTTACCCCCGGGAAAGACACAGTACCCATTTTACAGGAGGCTGGGTGGGTCCCAGGGATGGTCTGGACAGGCGCGGAAAATCTCGCCCCCACCGGGATTCGATCCCCGGACCGTCCAGCCTGTAGTCAGTCGCTATACTGACTGAGCTACCTGGCCCACACTAAATGGTATGAGCGTAATATAAAAAATTAATGAACAATTACGATACTGTACACAATCTACTCTCACTAGAGTCTTAACATCATTCATCCTTGAAGAATAAAAGACCAACTTGATGTCACTTGCTATTTTATTTCACTTCTTGTGTGCTCAACATGTTTCGGACATTAATACATCCATCATCAGGAGCTTGCAACTATTCTGTTGAATTACCACATTGGTGGTATTGTTCTTGGTTCGATGTGTGTTGGAGTTTCGGTGTGGATGGGTTGGAATGGTATCCGTGTTGCAGGCTGAAGCACTGCTTCAGCCTGCAACACAGTTACCACTCCAACCCAACCACACCGAAACTCCAACACACATCGAACCAAGAACAATACGACCAATTTGGTAATTCAACAGAATAGTCGCATGCTCCTGATGATGGATATATTAATGTCCGAAACATGTTGAGCACACAAGAAGTGAACTAAAATAGCAAGTGACATCAAGGGGGTCTTTTATTCTTCAACTATCAGAATGATGCACGGTCCAATAAACATAAGACCATTCATCCTGTTACACTGTAATATTAAAACAATAAATTAACTAAACGTCAAACACAATTTATATTTGTGTTAAGATATAAACCCAGTTACATGTTTTGGCTACTTAACTTGTCATTATCAAGATGTACATAAGAAGATGAAAAAGATAAAATATACATCTGTAATAAATATTCTTTCAAGGCTGAGACCTCAACCTTGTGCTGCAGAACGTCGACTTAACTTGAAGCGCAGTGAGGGTATTTAAATCAGGCTCACAAGCGAATGTTGACTTAAGTTGACGTGAATATGTGTCGAATTTGGAAGGACTTTGTTCACCCCTGCATGTTACAAAGCTGTTTTTTTCCAAGACGTAGTTTGCCTGGAAATGTCAAAGCTGCATTGTGTGTGAGATTTCTTCATCTCCGAGCCAAATGTGACCTAAACTGCATGCCATTTTTTTTTATATTGTCTCTGCAGTTAACTACATGCCTGTATCAACAGTTCTAATTTTAGAACACAGCTCCCTTCTCTGTCTATCTGCAGCAGAATGTAGGTCTGTTTTTTCAACAGTGAAATAAGAAATGTTTTCAGTGGCATACGCACAAAAACTGGAGATATACACGAAAATCGATGTTTACAGCTACAGAAGGGCTCACAGGCGTGCCTGTTGTAGTTCTGGGACACTCTGTAGGGACCGTGGGGCCCTAATGTGCAACACACAGTCGTGAAATTTAGTGAAAATGACGTGGAAACCCTTGACTAGAGGAATTTTACCCAGCATTCAAATCGCAGCTTTAGATCTGTTTTGCTCTCACCCTATAAGCTTACTCCATTTACGAGGCATTGCTTTACTCCATCCATGGTAGCAGTTGTACAGAACAGTCTGAGTAACTGTGCAGTACATTTTGTGATGGCGGGAAAGAAAATAAAGCTAGATGAGCCAGCCATAAGTGAAATTCTGGTTGCTGACACAGACTCGGAATCAGAAGCTGAGGCTAGCGGTTCAGAAGATGAATTTTCTGAATCCGAAGAAGAACAGGAAGCCTCAGCACGAGAAGACGAGCCCCAAGCTGCAACAAGTGGCGGAGGATCACCAACCTGGGGACCGCCTCAAGGAAGGTACATAAAAATCCACCCGTTTGTTGGTCCAGCAAAAGGCTTGAAAAACAGTGAGGCTCCACACATCAACAAAGACAGCTCACCACTGGCTGTGTTGATGCTGTTTTTCACAGAAATTTTTTCGCTGCTGGTGGAAC
>Ga0123355_10020451_pt1 | contig 10570 bp, 8 predicted proteins | sample TergutEmb28metaG_3_FD_89872 | JGI IMG/M metagenome (GOLD analysis project Ga0123355, IMG submission 89872) | Embiratermes neotenicus P1 segment gut microbial communities from Petit-Saut dam, French Guiana - Emb289 P1 | ecosystem: Host-associated > Arthropoda: Insects > Digestive system > Gut ... | reverse complement strand
CACTGTTTTATCATGATACACCTTATTCACAAAGAGGGTAATATGTTACAAGTTCACTTTTGTGTGATATTCCACGAAACAAGGCACCACACACAGGCCCACGTCGCATCAGGTGCACTTACACACTGTACCCATTCTTTGGCCGCGAGCAGAACACAGGCAGCAGTATAGTTGGTTTGATGATTTTGCTGCCCAGTGTTTGTTATGGTGACATCTGCTGAGGTTTGCTGTTGCTGTTGTTGTTGTTGTTATCCATCTTTTTCTTCCTCAAAATAGCCTCAGCACCTGATTCTGAGTTGGTGTCAGCAACCAGAATTTCACTGATGGCTTCTTCCTCAAGTTTTATTTATTTTTTTTCTGGCCATTGCTCGATACCCAGATTCATATGCCTTGTTTCAACTACTATGTATGACTGAGCACTGTTGCAGAAACGTAATACCAGTCAGATAAGAGCATCTTCTGCAGTGACAGAAAAACAGATCTAAAGCTACTATGTGACTACGGTAAAAAATTTCAGCTATTCGAGCGTGCCCAAGACATCACTAGATTGACAGCTGAATGTTGCATGTTACCCCACAACCCCTACAGATTACCCCAACACTACAAGAGGTGTGTTTCTGGGCCCTCCTGTAGCTGTAAACATCGATTTTTGTGGATATCTCTGATTTTTTAGCATTAGATTTTTTTAATTATATGGGTACAGTACACAACTGACATCCTTTCTGATCAACAACTAGATTTTGTTTCATAGGCCAATGTTGATATTTCAGTCCACAGTGAACCCCAGTGCAAGCTATGAACCAAGATATTAGTGTCTGAACCATATTAGTCAGCTGGGACAAAATGTGCAGTTACCTTGTATCAACTTATAAATTGTGGTTTGTGGAGGGGTTTAGGAGGTCAAAGATGTACATTCTGGCGCCATAAAGAAATCCTGACTTTCAAAGGTCCTGCTGCTTAGCAAATAGGAGTGAACAAAATTCCTCCAAACTTTGACACACTGTTTGCAATGTCTTTATAAGTTGTTTGGCAATTTAAAGTGTTCACTGCATGATGTCGTTAGAAGTTGTTTGATGTTAAAGGGCTAATCTGACAACCTCAAATTTAGCAACTGTGTCTGTGGTGAACAAATTTGATGAAGTTTAATTGCTGGCTGATACTGCGCTAAGATTTATCAGCCATGTAAAATTACTTTAATTTTTAGTGGTTGTGGCAGTGGTGGTGATGATGAAACTGCCTCTAATGGATCGATATTTCCAGACAATCATATTGTTTGTTATGGTTCTCATGCCCATGTGATTAAAACAGAATTCATATTAAATGAAAAATGTAATTTCATTCTACTCCATTTGCATAGTCTGAGCTAAAATTTGATGCAGGGTATTCAGTTTTATAAATTGCAACTGTGAGATAAGAATCCTGCTTCAGAACTAAATAATTAATGAGCTAGTGAAAGAAATCCCCCATGTGATTTGTAACCAGGAAGTTAATTAGTTTTCAGAAGAGCATGTCCTTAGTCCTTGTCCTGACCCAGAAGGTTAATTAGTGTTCAGAAGAGCCTGTCCCTAATCCTTGTCCTGAACCAGAAGGTTAATTAGTGTTCAGAAGAACCTGTCCCTAATTCTCATACTGAGCCGGAAGGTTAATTAGTGTACAGATGAGCGTCCCTGGTCCTTGTTCTGAGCTAGAAGGTTAATTAATGTTCAGGAGAGCCTGTCCCTAATCCATTTCATGAGCCAGAAAATTAATTAGTGTTGAGAAGAGGCGGTCTCTAGTCCATGTTCTGAGCCAGAAGGTTAAGTAGTGTTCAGAACAGCATGTCCCTAGTCCATATTCTGAGCCAGAAGGCTAATTAGTGTTCAGAAGAGCCTGTCCCTGGTCCTTGTCCTGAGTCAGAAGATTAATTAGTGTTCAGAAGAGCCTGTTCTTTGTACTGAACCAGATAAATTCAGTCTGTACCCTCCTATCTATTGTGCTCTATCACTTTCAGAATTTCACAGTGAAGAAATGAGTAGTAAACAGTTTACATATGTCAGAGAATTCACAAAATATGGCTACATATACCACTTAGTGTGAGAAATAACTGTGTTTTAAACATGTATTCTGAGAGATAAATTTTTGTCATGGTGTTTTAACTGACTGATCTTGAATATTCCAGTGTTCTAGAATTTCACACTGTTTTACTGGGCAAGTAGTTCTGTAAGGTTTTGAGGGATCATAGTGCCTTCATCTTTAGCATTAACTGCCCAAGTATAAAATGAAGGCACTACAGCCATTTCAAATTTCAGTAACATCAGTATAGTGTCACATCCCAGAGGACTGGAATCTACATCAGCACCACTGTGAGAACCTTAAATCTTACATGTCTGACCTTTACGACATAAGATAGTTCAGGTAAAGCACCAGTAAGCAAACAGACACAGAACAAATCTGTTACATCGTGTTTTAATATTATCCATCCCTGTGTTTATAGGTCTTGATGTTACAAATTTGTAACAGAATATATTGTGTGTAGTTAACACTCCATCATTTCAGACACTGCCGTAAGTGAGGCATCTAGTTTCCGGAATGGTTCATTCTCTGTCCATTGGTCATGGGGTGGACACCTGCAAAGTCAGGCTGTGGCGCGACATCCACTACTGGAACTAAGCTTGCCTGTGGAGGCAGAGATGCTGCCGATGTGGAGTGAACAGACTCTTATGCTTGGCGATGGACTGAGCAACCACATGCACTGGACATACAGCCTGATCGGTGATGTCCGAGCCCCAGAGCAGACATTACACAGGGAGCTGTGGGTAAGAGTTGCAGCTGTTATCACCACTATCACTCCAAATGAATGTGTTGTGAGTGTATAATGTAAGATGGCTCAATTGATAGTGACTATGCGGCAGATTGGGCAAATTAGCTAAACAATTAAGTATCATGTTGCACTCTCAAGTATATTTCTCTGTATATTACAGTCATTTTAAATTAACTTTAGCCTTGTACCAGTGTGTTTGGGTATGGCTATACCATCATTATGCGTGTGTCACAAATTGCTTCCTGCACTGTGCATCCATTGTTAAAATCACTGATTACTCTAAAGTTGAAATGCAGTTCCATTTTAATCATAAAATAATCAGTGATGGAATAAGAATGGGAGAGTATTTGATGTGCTGTGGCATTGTGTAGTTTGGTAGAACCTGATCAACATCTTGGAGGAACGTGCTGCCTTTATATTTATGACACATGTTATTACTGCCATTGAAACCTCAAATTTCCCTTAGAAAAGTAACTGATCATGGCTGTTGTTTTTTCAAATGTACTATCCAGTGGTTTGCATGTGAGGACAGAGTAACACCAGAAATATATGCATATTGTAATGTCTGGGTAATGGCATTAGTTGGAAAGGTTGGTACCATATTTCTGAAGAATATACTGACTAAATGTTGATGGTTGGAGTGAACCATTATGTAGAAGAGGTGACCAGAAATGGGTAGTGAAAACAGTATGTAGTAACTTGATAATAATATTGAGTGACCAACATAAAATGAAAGTGCTCTTTTGTAACTAATTTGGACATGACTTAATATCTTATCAAACAATTTTTGGGGAAGGTGGAACACATGAAACCTTAGTTTCCTCTTTTAAAAATATTCTATATTGAGGAGGAGATTTTTTCTTTCTTCACAGGTGAACCAGTCACGTGTACTAGGGGTTGAGTTTGACCAGGCTAATGGACGTGAGACATTTTATGACCGAGATCGACAGGCCCTGCTTACTGTAACATTCAATCCCGATGGTCTTCCACAGTCTTGGGTTCCTGCTAATAGTGGCCAGCCTGTAAATATCACGTATGACAGGTGTGAAAATTTTGAAATAATTTATAGTATTGCTGTAACAGTATACTAATGCATTTCAAGTATGCACATCAGAGATATTTTTGGTGAATATAGAGCTTATTGTCTCTTGAATAAGCTGATTGAAGTAAACTTAAACTTGAATAAAGTGTATTATATATATATATATATATGTATGTATGTATGTATGTATGTATGCAAACATAATTTTAACTGAATCAGTATGGTGATGGGACAGTAGTCTGAATAACTGGAATTCATTTCCTGAGGGAAAAAATTTTTCCTTTTGCCATAGCATTCAGACAGGCTGAGGGGCATACCCTACCTCCAATCCACTGGGTACTAGGTTCTGTTTACCTGGTGGTAAAATGGTATAAATATCAATTGGAGCATGACACAGTATTATACAAAGCGCAGGAAAACTTTACCTAGTCTTTTGCAGTTATATTTAACTAGTGGAATACTAATAACAAATTACAATAAAAAATTTGACAAATTCCATTGCTAGCTAAAGCTTCCAAAGATAATTGTGTGATTAACCTACATATACGTATGTAATAGCTCTTGAGGGACACTGATATTATGATTTTACTAAATGTGTACACTGTAAATCTGAGACAGCTTGATTTATTGAATAAGCACAACAACAGTAATCCAGGAAACAAGGAAGTGCCCTGCTCAGACTGATTATACTTCAGAATTAAATGGCTCAGACAACAAAATTTACAATATTATATAAATAATGAAATACAAATGACAAAGTGTTTATTCATTGCTGAACATACAAACTCTTTGAAGGATGAAGGTCATCCAAGTAATATTTAAAAATTTCCTACCTCACAAAAAACACACTGCATCTACATTATAATGACCAGTTGATTAATGCTGTTTCTAGAAAAAGTAGATATTTAGTTTGATAATCATATGTGCTCTGTGGTTAAATTGCATGCTTTCTTTTAATAATAAATCAGTTTGTAAATGCAGTAGTCAATGGACTTCAAAAGATTAAGGCTTAAAACATATGAAGTGTAATAAATGAAAGGTGTGATGTTCATATGGTGAATTGTGGATTCAGGTTCAACCGTGTGGATGGGTGGCACTGGGGATCCCAGAGTGAGCGGTACAGCTATGAGAGTCACGGATTGCTGGCCGAGATCAGCTCACCACAAGATGGTTCTACCCAGTTCACCTACAATGAACTCAATATGGTATAAACAAGTGCAAGTGCAAATATGTAATATTTTAATTTATAAAGTGGTAATTAATTTGCAGAAGTGATTTATTAAGTAGTAGTAATACATATACAAGTAACCTCAAAAAGTATAAGGTTATTGAAGTTTAATTGAATAAAATACAAATTTCGAGTAAAAAGAAGACAGTAAATTATTGAAGGAGATTCTCATTTCAGTAACTATGAAAGCTGTCAATCTCACATTATGAAAGACAGAGCTTGACTTGCTGAGAGTGTGGGAGAAGCTGACTCTCCAGGCATTTGGGCTCATCCCAATTCATTGGAACCAGTCACAGAAGGCTGAAACAATGGTTTTGAAATGGGTGATAAAGAAAGGTCAAAATTTTGAATGTTGAAGTGTATGAACTCCAAGTATTTGGTGTGAAGATGAAAGCAGAGACAGCTTATGAATGATGTGTGCTTTTAACAGATGTACACTGGTGGAAAATGCTACATTTGTGTGTCACCTTTGTGTACTAGTTTCCCTATCATAAACCACGTGGTAGAACAGTGCTTGCACTCATACAAAGGCAGAGTGTGTATTTGTCTCTTTTAAGTAGTGTCTTACTGTTAAATATTGATTTCAGCTGTCCCACATCACACTTCCGAGTGGACGTCGATTTAGTCTTCAGTATGATGAAGATGGTGGCTTGCGCCATGTGATTCTCCCCAGCAATACGAGGCATTCCTTCTCATGCCAGCCATCTCTTGGTTTCCTCCGTGTCACTTATACTCCACCAGGTTCATTACGCTCCTACATTCAACATTATTCACACTCTGGGGCCCTTCTGCAGACAGTCTTTCCTGTAGATGGTGCTAGGGTTATATATCGCTACCATGGTTCAGGTCAGCTTGCAGAGGTAAATAAAGAGCATTATGTTGATTGTGTGATATAGTATAATGTATTTGGTTGGCTTATGAGATGAGCTTGTTCTCTGTTATCATAGCACTATAGATGAATTATTTTCTTCAAGCTCACAGCAGGGGTATCACATTCAATTTGTTAGCACACAGCACCATGTAAAATGAAGTATTTCACTCATCATTTTTGGGTCCCATATTATCATTAATTGTACATGTGGATGAGGGACACATGATATTAGTCTGTGAAAATGGCATTGATCAGCATTATTGTTTATGATACACTGTGAAAATTCTGGGTTAGTTTGAACGTGATGCATAGATTACAGAGATGTATGACCATCAGACATACACTGAGGAGCTGAAGTTATGTACAGATTTTAAAACATTAGTAGTTTTATGGTGCGACTGTACAAGTAAATATCTGCACATATATTTTTGTATGTATTTATGTGTGTGTGTACATGTGTTTTTTAAATTTAAATTTTTGTGGGAAAAAGATTTTATGAGGCACATTTAATAATTTCCTTAGGTAATGTGAATATTCTGAAAATGACTGAAAAGTACTTCAAATGTGTGTGGTGGATGTACAATGAGTTCATTTTCACATACAAACATAACACTGAGGCATGTTCATGGAACCATTGTTGCAGTGGGAAGTAATAAGTATTACATATTACAATTGTGTCTCTGTAGTGCTATTTATCCAGCATACAAAGTACATGCACCATGTTGCAATCTGTGGCATTTCCGGTGTTACAGTGTTTTTCCACATTATTTCATAAAGGCACTTTTTTGGAAAAAAAGTTGTTGAACATAAAATGTGTCTTTGACCTTCTCTACAAATTTTTTCTAAAATATTTCTCATTCAAACAAAAATTAAGCGAGAGGTTATCATAAATGTACACAGTTCTTCATGTCAAGTACCCGTTATTTGTGTCAGATTTTAATGAACTGGAATTTTCTGGACAAATTTTAGAAAAATACTCAAATATGAAATTTCGTAAAAACCGGTCCAGTGGCAGCCAAGTTGTTCCATGCAGACGAATTGACAGACAGACATACATGCACATGCACATGTGCTCACACACACACTCTTGCACACGTATGTGATGAAGCTAATAGTCTATTTTTGCAATTTTGAGTAAGTGCCTATAAACACATACTTCCACTGTGGCAAGATTGACTATCTGTAGGAAGATATGCAGGGCATGGTCCTTTAGTCCTGGATAAACTATTGCAGTCTATGAAAAAGTCCTAGCACTCTAGGTTGCATGATTTCTGCCTTTGTTTGTACATCTGTTTATTCCTCAGTCTTGTGTAATCAAAATTCATTTCCTGTAAAAAATGGGCTTACCATTTTTAAAAATAAGCTTGTCATGTATAGTTGAAAGGCTTGTTTGATATTATTAATTGCTCCACATCCTTTACCATTTCAAGTAAGTAACTTCGGGAGAATGTCCTCAGATAAATATTCATAATTTTTATTGATACACCTTGCCTGTGGCAAATAAAAAGTATTTTAACTGGTCTCTCGAAATTACCCACGGGTGTAAGGTAGTGCGTATTCAGTATAATGCAGTGTCAATGGATATCAATATCAAAATTGTATGTATACAGTTATTTATGTAGAAGTATATGTTATATGGCACAACTGTCTCTTTTATTAATAAATATAGATATAAAAGAAAAGGTAAAGTGATCCCGTTAGAGGCCGGTGTGGCTGAGAGGGTGGGTAGAGGTATAGCTCTACTCTTCCATGACCGCAGCACTAGAAGGAGGGGGAGAGTGGTCAGCAGCATGCCTCGGCCGCACTTTACCCTGGGGAAAGACCTGGTACCCATTTTACAGGAGGCTGGGTGGATCCCAGGGCTGGTCTGGAGGGGCAGAAAATTTCGTCCCCACCAGGATTCGATCCCGGACCGTCCAGCCTGTAGTCAGTCGCTACACTGACTGAGCTACCTGGCCCACTAAATATAAATATAATAATTGTAAAAATAATAGCAGATTGTCTCTAAAACAGACCTGAGTAGGTCACCTTCAAGTTTTTCTCTAATGCAGCAAGGTCACATTTATTCTGGATAAGTCATGAAACTGATAAAATAACAAAATAAACTTTGTATTCACCTTGTTGTGACCATTCTTTTTTAAAGTAGTTACTCTGTTTTGTTTTCAGGTTCTCCATGGAGATGGACGCAGCCAAATAAACTACTCGGCCCTGACAGGCTTTCCTAGTGAGCTGCTCCATTCTGAGAGGGAGTTCGAATATCGGTGGGATTTCCAATATGTGGCAGGCCTGCTGATGGAAGAGAGGCTCGACTTTGGAGCCAAGACTGGGTTGAGCAATGCCAAGTTTACATACGAATATGACAGTAATTTTCGCCTTACTGGGGTCCAAGGCAGGATCGGTGGACAGAACTTACCAGAGCATGCACTGGGCTATAACATACGTACAGGAGCCTTAGAACAGTTCGGCCAGTTTAAGGTATGATGATGTGTGAATACTGAGTTTGAAGGGATTTGCTAGGAAGGACTGTTGAAAAATGTGAAAACCCTGTGTCATATTAGACAGTCCACTTGCCTGTACTTGCACTCAGGATCTCCTGAATATGAAGCACGAACACTATTTGCTCAGCCAATAAGAAGTATTATCATATTAATTATCTTCTACACCTCATGAGCTAAAGTGCCTGTTACAGCAATTTACGCATGTTATCAGCTACCTAAAACTTTAAAATCAGCACTGAATGTTCATTGTCTGTCAGCTTGCTTTAAGTCAGTGGTACTTATTGAGACATATAAGACATATCAGTTGCTGCTTATACCACTTTCATCGCTCTTGACGTTTCTTTTTTCAGGTCTCCCAACCTCGGCCCAATGAAACATCCATATTTGATGGTACTGCAATATTCTCAAGATGGCATGATGCTCAATATCACGAAACTCAAGTTGCTGTCACAATTCACCGAATGGAAGTATTCCGTATGGAGTTCACATACGACTCTCGAAGGTTTGTTCTATTGTATGTTTTGCATTTCTGTAGTTTTTGATTAAAGTTACTATCGTAGCCCTTAATAAAATGTGTGTTCTACATTTAATTCTGATCAAAATGTAGTATCTCAAAACTTAAGCTGAAGAAGCACACAATTTATTTACCAATTAAATGTACATTCTTGAATTAGTACAAAAAGTAAATGAGCTCCTCCAACATGTTTCAGTACATGTGGACCATCTTAAGGTTTTTAGGAATTGGCATTATGTTCTCCCTGAAGATGGTACACATGTACCGCAACATGTTGGAGAACCTTATTTATTGTTTGCGCTAATTTAAGAACGTGCATTTAGTAGGTAAATAAATGGTGTACACTGATAAAAAAAAATTCACGAGATGGACAACTTTAAAATAATTAAGCCCGAGTACTTTCTCGTACATATTTCAGCAAATTTTCCAGTGCAAATTTCAGTAATCCTTGTGCTGTTGTATTTATAAACATGTTATTTTGTTACAGTCGTATCAGTCAGACACGAACGTACACCCGAAATGTTGGCGTCAACACTTACACAAATGTGAAGAATTATACATGGGACTCCGACGGACAGCTGTCAGGAGTCGAAGCACAAGAACCATGGGGGTTTCGGTATGATGCCAACGGGAACTTGCTGTCCCTTACATACAAGTAAATATGACATTAATCATACTATGTTTTGAGGTTTTGAAATTGGATAATTGAAATCCTTTAGTATCTTAGACAATTAGAATGCAATGGAATTGATTTTATTTTCAGGGGTAACACAATACCAATGGAATACAATGTGATGGACCGTATTGTAAAGGTTGCGGAAGGCTTGTATCGCTATGACAACCGTGGCCTTGTTGTTCAAAACGCAAGAGAAGAACGCTTCCACTACAATGCCAAAGGCCTATTGGTAATTTATTTTTGTAAATAGTAGGACATAAGATACAGTGAGTGCACCTGTATTTATTTAGTAATGAGAGCATTAATTAGGACCAGAATGAAATGTATGTAAGGCTGGATGAAGAGTATAGAAGAGAGAAAATGCAGACAGCAGGACCCTCCAAAATTTGGTAAATTTGTACAGGACTATATGGCGTCACCTCCAACAAGACAGTATTCTTAACATTAGAGTAATTTGAGCATGGTAATTTGATGACAGGTTTCAGAGTGTTAAAAAGTTGTTCTGTGCATGACTTTTCTGTCTTCTTAAGGTGCGTGCTACTAGGCGTGGCAGGTTCGATGTGCGCTACTATTATGATCACCTAGATCGCCTTGCCACTCGCAAAGACAACTATGGAAATGTGACACAGTTTTTCTACACTAATCATCAGCGTCCCAATGAGGTATGCCCTAAAATACGTACTTCTAAACGTAGTACATTCAGTATACTGTTGATGCCAGAGTTGTATTCAGTCTTGTGTACATTGTGTACAAAGTGTGTGTGTGTGTGTGTGTTTGTGTGTGTGATTATGTGCGCGCGTGTGATAGTTTCCGTGTGCATGTGTGTGTGTGTGTGTGTGTGTGTGTGTGTGTGTGTGTGTGTGTGTGTGTGTGTGTGTGTCTGTATAACTCTTTTATATATCTGGCCAGTAACCCAACACACTCTATTATTTTATCTATCT
>Ga0123355_10020450_pt1 | contig 10570 bp, 6 predicted proteins | sample TergutEmb28metaG_3_FD_89872 | JGI IMG/M metagenome (GOLD analysis project Ga0123355, IMG submission 89872) | Embiratermes neotenicus P1 segment gut microbial communities from Petit-Saut dam, French Guiana - Emb289 P1 | ecosystem: Host-associated > Arthropoda: Insects > Digestive system > Gut ... | reverse complement strand
GATTAGGCTGGCCCAGGATGGAGACAGTTGGCGGACGCTTGTGAGTGCGGTAATGAACCTTCGGGTTCCGTGAAATGCGGGGAATTTCTTGACTAGCTGCAAACCAGTTAGCTTCCCAAGAAGGACTCTACACCATGGAGTGAGTAAGTAAGTAAGTAAGTAAGTTAGTAAGTAAGTAAGTAAGTAAGTAAGTAAGTATTAACATAATTATCGTCAAAGATGTCACACCCTGTTTCAAAACTTAGTTTAAACATAAATTCTGTCACGGAATACTCATTAATTTTCATTATGCTTTGACATCTATTATTGTGTAAATGAAAGTCAATATCACAGATCTAAATCAGCTGAGCATCATGGTCCGATAGGCCTCTATAAAGAGGGTACATAAAATAATTTCCATTCTTTGAATGATCAATAATTATATTATCAATCCAGAGATTGAATTATTTTGAAGTCTGGTTAGGAATTTAATTACATAATTAATTTTAATTAAATGTAAGAGATTAACAGATAATTTTATTCTTTCTATAATTATGTGTGCAGTAATGTATGTGTATATAACTACAAATAACAAATTCTATTTTAGAACTATATAATGTCTTTAGGATGTTGTCAAATTTATTTAATTAGTAATTTATTTGTCCCTGTATTGAACCAGATCCACCTAGTATAAGCTGTCCCTTCCCATTTCCATCGAGGTATTTTAATTTTGAATAATTAACACCTAGGTCTACCAAGTTGACTCCCCTTCATGTTTACCCACCTAAACACTCTATGCATTTATGAATTTTTCTTCTCCCACCTACTTCCCACATGCCTCTGCCAGCACATTCTCCGTGATTTGTTCAACCCAAGAATATTTGATGAGTACAAATCATGTAGCCCTTCGTCAGACATTTTCCTCCTGTCTCCTGTTCCTTCATTCCTTCAACACCTCTCACCCTCTTTTCTCACCATAATCTGTACAACCAAGTTTCACTCCTATATAATACAACAGGCAAAATAATAGTTCTGCATAATTTAATCTTTATATTTTTGAATAGCAGACAAAAAGGACCTAAGGGTCTGGATCAGATGGTAAAACACATTCCTGAAATTTAATCTGTTTTTAATTTCTTCATCCACACAATTTTCATTTGTTAGTTTGATTCAAAATTATTTGAATTTTGCCACATTTTCAGATGCTTTATTTCCTGTCTTTAACAAGGTCATCTTGTTGAGTTAACCAAGTAAATATAAAATAAAATCAATTACAACACATATAATAATTTTTCAAGTCCTTGAAAGAATTTAAAGAATATACATCTTTTTCAATTTAAGTAAAAAGTTTTTGGGGGGCGGAAAGGGGTGGGGGGACATGACATACTTTCTATTCCATAGAGGAATATCTGTATTACAATTTTGTATCATGGAACATGTAATTGGATATATGATGACTTATTTTAAAACATGGAACCTATGTAAATCTATGGAAGTGTTTAAACTTTGAATTGTTGTATTATAATATGTGATAAGTATGATGATCCATATAAACAAATGTTTATATCAAGATTGTAGTGATGTGTCCAATAAAAATTCTGTCAATAATTTAAATAAACACTGAAGAGATTCATTACAGGTACTTTTTTTGTGTGTTCATTCAAAGACATGGAGATATAAATGTTGTTATTCAAAATTAAGGCTATAACCCATTAGCTACAAAATTATAACTGCATAGTGTATACCAGTGCTGTCAGTTATTGAGATTATATGGTGTCAGTCAGATGGTGTTTACAATTCTATATTTTGGGGGCAAGGAGTGGGGTGTCTCAGCTTGCCTATCAATTAATTGAAAATGAATAAAACCAGCAGTAAACCTCTTGCAACTTCTAAGCACAAACTACCAATTCAGGAGTGTGTTAAAATGCCACTGTAGCTAAAATTTCCCCAATACCAGTTATATTTCAGAGTAATACAACCCCATCAGAAAGCCTCTCAGACAACTGGATGGACAGACCTTAGAGAATAATTGTATATAGATAGAATACTTTGTGGTGTAAGGGATGCTGTTAAAGTAACTCTAACCCATTTTTTCCTTTAATACAAATTCAATTTCAGTATCTGTAAGGAACACTATTGCCTATGTAAGGAACACTATTGCCTATGTAAGGTACACTATTGCCTATGTAAGGAACACTATTGCCTATGTAAGGAACACTATTGCCTATGTAAGGAACACTATTGCCTATGTAAGGAACACTATTGCCTATGTAAGGAACACTATTGCCTATATAAGGAACACTATTGCCTATGTAAGGAACACTATTTCCTATGTAAGGAACACTATTGCCTATGTAAGGAACACTATTTCCTATGTAAGGAACACTATTGCCTATGTAAACATACACGTAAGGTCAAAAGTCAAAGTGAAGGTTTCAGTTAATAGATACAAAATTTCCTTAACTGTATTCACTGAAGGATAATCAACAAAATGTGGTCTCCATGTACTCATGAAGTATATGGGACAGCATCTGAGGGTTTGGATAACAGTGCATTCACTTGTACAGGCACATCATGTTGGTAATTGTAATGTGCCACAGATTTACTGCATTAGGTTAAGATACTTGTGAATGTCTCCAAGTAAAGAAATTCTTGTATTTGCATGGAGAATCTCAGCCATGAATTTAAGATAATGTTTGTTTGATACTGAAAAAACACCCACTTGCAAAACTTACTGCTTATTTCCAATTTGAATTTTGTCAACCATTAGCAACTCTGTAAATAAACTGAGGGTGTCCAATCATAATAATGTGTTGCATATTCTGTATCGGACTTCCACCTGGTGTCAGACAAATCCCAAAACATATTGAAATGTGTTAACAGTAGGATTTAACATCAGCAAAGGCTAATGCTGAATTCATGATATTGCATGCGGTGGACATAAAGACTTACAAGGACATGGTGATTGAAATAAACTCCATATGACAGCAAACAATATGGCGAAGCATGCGAAATCTTCTTACCTCACAGGTATTTACAAATTTGACATGAAACACTTATTTACTCAAAACTGTAAGTATATTAACCCTTTGACGCCTAACGACCACTTTAGTGGTCATACCGCACCGCTAACCTCTAAACGTTGCATTTTATATATTTATTCAACAAATATAGGTACTGAATATTTTAACCCTTTAAATGCCAAGTTAAATTCCATTTGCCATTTGCTGGTATTACTAGAAGCTCGCCTTATTCTCCACATTAGCAGGATAAGGGTTAAACACGGTATATACTCTCCATTTTTTCCCCTTCAAAATGCAGTTTGTTTTATAATTCTAACGTATTTGGTTCCCGTTTTATTCACATTTTATATACAGAGTGTGCTAAAATTTAAAAAATAATTCCGGTGCCATAAGGTTAATACCTTAACATTTCAGTAAAAGCTGTGCAAATTTATTAACATATAATAATATAAGCATTAATTTTTAAACCTTTTTCTATGGATGGAGGTACTTAATGTCTGGATGGTGTATTTTAACTCTGTGGTAAAAGTATTGCTATTACTCAGGAACTGGGACATGGGCATGTTGTGTTAGAATACTTCAGCACAAGGGCAGAAGTGGTCATTGTTTCAAAGGAATTATGTCTGCAAGATCAAAACTTTAAAGACAGGCTGGGATTTCATACATCATATTCATTTAATGGAGCTGTACACTCTGCCAGTTCATGTCACTTCTTGTGGGTGGTGCAAGATGGAAAGGACAGTGTGCTGGAGACAGGTTTCATTTCTGTCCTGAATTTCTTAATGGAAACTAACTATTTTTGCAATTTTATTTTAAAGAAAAGTGTAAAACTAATACAGGAAGATATGGTGAGCAATTGAAGAATTCAAGATATCTGCCATATTCAGTCTGCATTACAGTTCTGGTTCAAGATGGTCTGAAAGCTGTGACTGTAACAAATTCTTACACCTGAAATGAAGAAATAAGCGCATAAATTAATAACAGTGTGATGAAACTCTCTGTTTGACAATCTGAAAGAAGCTAAATGTAGTCTTATGGTTGTATATTTCCAAATATATTCTACAAGTTTAACAAGTTACTCACTGGTACATCATGGTAATTATACTGAGACTGTGAAAAGAAGTCACATGGATGGTGGGAATAATGGTGCTCAAAGCTTCTCCCTCTCTGCACACTCCATTATTCCCCTGCATCCCCTCTGGTCTATGTTAACAAGCCCAAAATAAATGGCACTAATCTAGTTTTCACATTTGTGCATTAATGAGCACTTTAAAAGTTAATACCAACAAATGCACAAGTATTCAAAATATACTTTCACATACAATTCAGTCTTCTTCATATCATCCTCAGGGAGCTTTACATCAAACAAGCATACATAAAACTCAGATAAATTATTAAACAGATGAACATTTGCAGTCCTTAAAAGTTGTAGATATCAAGAGGTTCATATCAGATGTATGAGCAGAAGTGGTCCACATAATGTGGATATCACAGCATTATAGAATTACAAGTGCTGGATCAGAAGAACGGCAAGTGTGTATCAGATACCAAAACATACACTGACTTACACAGATACACGCATGCGCACATGCGCGCACACACACATACACACACACATACACACATACATACACACATACACACACACACACATAAACACATACATACACACACACATACACACACACATACACACACACATATATACACACACACACACACACACATGCAAGCGACAAGATACAAAAGACACAACAAAATGCACTACACAGAAATAGGCAATAAAATACTCTCCTTCAGTATGGTAAGAAATAGTTGATTCAGCTATGTTGACTGTCCACAGTTTTGTCCTCAGCTACTTAGACAAGAAACAAATTCTGTATAAGCCTAAAACTTTCTATAATGTTGAAACAACTATAATATAGGCAAATGTAAAGTTCGCTCCAAAACATGTCATTGGAGGCAAATAGGAGGGAGCAGAAGTATAGCTCTACCCTTTCTAAACCTCGGTGGTAGATTGGGGTGTGTGGTCAACACCAAGCCCTGACCACTTTACCCTGTGGAATGTGCCCTGGTATCCACTGTACAGGAGGCTGGGTGGGACCCAGGCTGGTCTGGATGAGTTTGAAAAATCTCAGGGCCCCTTTGGGGTTCGAAAACCGAACTACTATAATAGTTTAAGATTAATCAGGGAGCTTAAAACTATGTATACAAAAATCCTGGCCAAGATAAGCTTTAGCTGGCTGGGTGTATTGTCAAAAAAAGTTGAAGAGCTCCTACAAAATGACTTTGTTGAAATCCTTATTTCTGTTACTGTACATTCTATAATTTAATGATATATTTATGGCATTATCAATGATGAATCTAGGATGTGGGGCAACATGTTACTGGCGTATTTTTATGACACTATACTGAATTCTATGGTAAGAAACTAGGAAAATCATGACAAACCTCAGTCAGGATAATCTGTATAATGCAGTCAGGAGAGCGGTTATGTGGCAAGAGACTACAAGTCTATGGAGTGAATTTATTGGTAAATGGCCTCATTGTTGAGTTTATTAGCTAGAGATCTGTTGTTTTCACAGAATGATTGGCCACTTACTTGGCCATATTTACACATTTTTAGACATTCCCTGAATCCAGCACATGGCCAGAGTGACAAACCAATATAAAGTAAGTAATCAAAAGCAAAATATACAGAACTAGTACAATACAAAAATATTGTAATGATTCCACATAAAACATTCAAATGTTATACAAACATAACATATGGAACATAACGAAGATTATGAGTCTTTTTAAGCATTTGAAATTCATTAGTGAAATAAAAGGATTGTGTACCTAAAACCTCATCTTGATGATACTGTAAACTGAGACTCTTCATTGAAATAAAAATTTTATGCCATCATACTGTGTAAGTAATGGTTATATAAAATGACATTGTTTAAGTTATCACCATTGAATTTTAATCCTTTATATAAATTGTGTCAGGCGTCACACAAGATTGACATGCACAGAAATTTTTAATGATTTAGTGCATAATGAATCACTGCACATCAAACACATCTGTTTGTTGGTATGGCCAACATATGTAAAATAAATTCCACAGAACCCCTTTCAAATAATGCACAGTTGAAAAACTGTGACAAAGTTCAGTATAGTTAACCAATATTAAATTATTCTGTGTGATTATATTTTGTGTTGCCAACACATGGAAACACACAAACCACTGTGACATTACTAGTAGCCAGATCTTATGCGCACAAAGGGCCTGTAATTAAGGCCTAGGTGCATCGTGACCATAAGGTCTCGAACCCAAATGTAAATCAATCAGTCAACCAAGCAGTAGCCAGATCTTAATCTTTCAATGACAGTGGAGTGGGGGGGGGGGTTAAATTTGTAGTATCTTTAAATGCATTCACACCCATATGGTGCAATGAGGTCAGCGGTATATGAAGAATTAAAGGTCTGTAATTGGCACCAAGGCTGGCAATGAAGGATTAACAATGTGATTACAGGCTTTGTAATCTCTAATCACATTGTTAAAATATTTGGTTATTAGAAATGTCACAATTACTTGTGCACACTGTACAGACATTAAACGTAGACTAATACTATGCACACTTAATGTTAGAAACCAAGCATGAAGAATGTTTCACTATGCTGTTGGCTGTAATGACAACTGATTTCACGTTACCTCCTGCCTGCAAGCACTTATGTAGGCTGCTATGATTTTCTGTTTCTTTCACTCAATTCCTTTACTAATGATAGCTTGTATTTGCTGCTCTGAACAACACAAAGGTAATTCTCTCATTAATGTAAGCTAGTCACCCACAACAACTTCAAATCTTCCAAATATGTTACAGTAAAACGTTGTTCCTAATGGCATAAATACTTCTTTCTCAAATGAAATACTCTGGAGGTCTGAGCAGAATTTTGAATAAAGCTTTCACAAGAACACGGAACTTGAAAACCAATGGTACAAGACAAGATTTCTCAGACTTTTGTTACTGACCCTTACATTAATCATTTGCAGTCTTATGTGTATTTCACAACACCACATCAGTTGTTGAGGATATTTTGCACAATGATATGAAATGATCATGTATGATGAACTTGAATGAATCTGGAATGATGAAGTTGTGCTGTTTTCAAGGTACTACCAAGGCATTTGCCTGAAGTGACTAAAGAAAACCATGACAAATAACAGCACAATTATCAGTATCCCAGCTGAGATTGAAACCTGGCACCTCAAGTTAGAGATGTTACTGTCTCCATCGGATTATCTTGCTTGGTAGTTCCCAGGCATTTTGGTACTTTCATTATTAGCAATGGAAATTCATATTTCTTGAAATGTATAGAGAGGATAACATTTCTGAAGCCACTTTAAACCATATGATGCACATGATAATGAATATGAAAGCTGCCAAATTATGATGAATTTACTGTATTTAAGCATGCCTGACTCTTTGTCCTGTATAGATGTTATGTGCGCATGCTAATAAGCCACCTGGTCCCATACAGGCAAGAAATTTCTTCACTAGCTGCGTGATTGTTAGCTTATCAGGAAGAACTCTGCTGAATGAATTTACTTTTATTTCACTGCTTCATTACAATAACCACTGAGGACTTGGTTGATCTCTGTAGCATTATTAGTCTGAAAGGCAATTTAAATACTGTGTATGTGTGTGTCTTTTTTGTTTTAGTTTGTTAAGTGCAGCACAGGACAAAAAGTGCTACTGCATTGGATGTGGTCAAGGGTTACATTGCAAAGACTTATTTAAGGATCTGTTTCCTGCATTCTTAATAATGACCTCATCTGAAGACAGATTACACATTATCAATTCATATCAACATCCAGAGAGAGGAATACATATCATGTCGTATGTAAAATAAAGATACATGTACATCAGCAAGTACCAGTATTGTTAGAGTTGTTAAATGGGTGTGCGAAATGTACTATATGTGGGAAACTAGAAATATTACAAAACCTAGATAAGGTACAGTACACAAAGATTACATTAAAATGGGAACAGGTTATGAGAATGAGTATGGGATTTAGGTGTGTCAGTGCTGATCCCATGACAGGATACTGTGTTTGTGTCAATACGAGTATTAGCATTTGACCTCCCATCTCATCCTTTTACTAAGTAGTAGGGTAATCCAAAATACTCACCAAGAGCTTAACGGTAGAAGTAAGAACCATAGGTGTAGGGGTAGCCATAAGCACCATAGTAGCCATAGGAGATGGGCAAATACTGAGGAGCAGCAATTGTGCTGGCCAGCAAAGCCAAGAGGGCAAGAACAAGGAGCAACTGAAACAAAAAGTGCCTCTTAATCCCTTTACCAAGAACAAAAACATTTTTAAAGCTTGTAATATCTATAGATCAGACTTCTGACCAAGGCAACACTGCTATTGTGAAGGTACGTCACTCAATATTTATGTTAAATTAATTTTGATTACATTTATTTTAAAATTTGGTTTTTAGGCAATTGTTATTTTGACAGACATGATGACAGTGATGCTGGGTTCATTTCACAGACATTCAACTTCTTTACAGGTTTTACAGTTTATTCTTCTTAATATTCTAATACAAAAATTCATAGTAATTGGTAATATAATATTCCTTACTCATAAAAATATGTTGGAAATAAAATTAACAGAGAAGGTGCATGGAAAGAATAACTTGGTGGCATACGTGACTACAAACCACGGCTTAAGTGCTGACAGGGGTACACGATTTATGATTTGCTGCCACACCCTGACCAACCTTATATACAAAATCGTAGGCAGAACTTGCAGGTGCAAAGAGGGGCAAATATCACTCAAAATTTCTTCTACCTAAGAAATGTTTTTCTGGTTATTGTATTGAAAAGGGGGAAAAACAAAAAAAAAATAGATATTTTCCAAATGATTGTCAGGATGGTGTAAAGACAGAAGAAAGTGAAAAACCTGCATTGTATAGAATGCAGAATAGAGGCATGGTCGGTACCTCCCCAGTGCTATTAGTCAAGGTACACCTACGTACAAAAGGTACCACAACCTTTTTTCCAGGCATAGAGTAGCTGGAGTTTAAATGAGACAACTTACCTGCTTAGTGCCATGCAAGGTCAAAAATAAGGAGTCTGACATCTATGATGTAGTGTTTACAACAGGGAGATCATATGTAAATTTCACATTCCAGCACACTTTGCTGGATATAATTAATGCCCAGAAACACAAATACTTCAGTAAGACTCTTTCATCTCTCAGACTACAGGCAGTCATCAGGCATAAACAATTTGTCCACTCTTGCTCCATGCTGCATATTCATATCACAACAGCAAGACATTAAACACCACTGTACGTTACACACAATGGGCATAGAGTAATTTATCTCTTGTTCCTGCAGTAAGTTATAAGAATGTACAAAATATTATACCCTTGATGATTGACTTATTCAGTCTCTCCCTTCCTCCCTCCCTCCATTCTGCACAAGGTTGGTCCCTGAGGTAAATGCAGGCATTATATCCATATATTGTATTATTTGATTACAACTGATCCCTGTAATCTAAACATGAGCATAATGTGGCAGAGCTTCACGTCTGTACTACAGTTAGTATACAACCTTTACCCTTAAAAAGAAAACTTCAGTATACTTTGTTCTATACAGGCTGACAGAAACATTTTCTAGGAATTCGGCTTCTACCACCACTCACTTATCTGATGCTTCCAGCTGTGGTATGTCTCCTGTCTGTCAGGGTCTGAAATCGAGTCTTCCTTACCCTTAAATTACATGGACAGTATTTTATCTGACAACTCGCATCAGTATTCGCTCAGACCGTTTCGCATGACGGGAGCACCGGAGCGTATCCCGCTATTACAATCTGCGGTGAGTCGGGGTCCACGCGTTTTAGTTCAATATACTGCAGTGAATGTCACCTTTTACATACTATATTTAAACATATTTAGGACAAGAAAAACACTGTGCTTTGACTCACAGATACGTGTCACAGTACATGTCGAAGTTACGCGAGCCTACGGGAAGTGACAAGCGACAATTGTCAGATAAAATAATGTCCCTGTTAAAAGGTTGATTATATAGTGGGTCCACCTGATACGTACCAGCTTGATCATGGTGTTAGGTTGTCTTCCGCAGTTGGTTGACGAATGTCGTGTCTGGATAAACCAGTGGCTTATATAAGCACACCCCCAAGCAAGTGACCTTCAGTGCCAGTCCACACCTCACCTTGAGACCTGCTGCGTAGTTCTTCCACCACCGGTCCAAATCTTCCTTCCTGCTTCATCACACTACGAACCCCGTAAAAAACAATCCAGCACCCTTGTGTAAAATGATTCTTTGCTCACACCGTGAATTTCTACCAAAACTATCCCCTTCTGGCCCTCTTTGAGGCCAGCCTTGCAACCACTTGGCATGTCCTAAACCAGCTCATTTCAGTAAGTAAGTAAAGAGAAAACCAACTTGATGCCACTTATTTTATTATTTTATTCAATGCTCATTCAATGCTCAACATGTTTCGGCCGTTAATACGACCATCTTCAGGAGCCTGCTTCAGACTGCATAAAG
>Ga0123355_10020449_pt1 | contig 10570 bp, 9 predicted proteins | sample TergutEmb28metaG_3_FD_89872 | JGI IMG/M metagenome (GOLD analysis project Ga0123355, IMG submission 89872) | Embiratermes neotenicus P1 segment gut microbial communities from Petit-Saut dam, French Guiana - Emb289 P1 | ecosystem: Host-associated > Arthropoda: Insects > Digestive system > Gut ... | reverse complement strand
GACTACACATGGGATGAAGCCTACTAATACATGAACTCAATATTAAACTTACTTATGTATGGAACTTCAACAATTGTAAATGGAGAAACATGTCTATGCAGCATTTAGGCAGTACCTCTTGTTTCACAGACAAAATGTAACTTCAGTCTTATCATTAAACATGTTTCCTACTCATATCCTTTTTTTCACTCCAAGAATATAAGTTATCACTAACATTTCTCCAGTACTCATTCCTGCACTTATGTCCAACACTTCCAAATTAATCAGTTCTCATTTTCTACTGAATTAGCACAGATACCCAATATTTCCAAAGTCTTCTGGACCCTACACATCCTATTATTTACAAAGTTACCTACCGGGATATCTCTAACTAATAATTTGCCTAAGAAGAACTGCATACTGTAGATTGATGACTGAGGATGTAGGCAATATACTGCAGTGATTATGTTTCACCTGTCTAGAAGAAGGCAAAGGAGAAGAAAGGATCTGTAAAAAAGCCTTAGTGATAATACCAGCAAACTGAAGCATAAAATATAGATATATCAGTGTTTATATTGAATACAATGACTGTATGGTGGTTTGTGAATTAGAACCACAGTGCATTCTGGATTTATGCAGCTTAGATAACCTGCCAAATAATTAAAAATATCACCTGAGTCACAGAGCTGGATGTCCATTTAATCTTTCTCTGTATCCTTGTTATAGCAGCCATCTCAATAAATATTTCAAAAATTACTTGAGTTCCTGTTTAACACATGTACTTTGCACTTTATTTATCAAGCATTTATATTCCATTAAAATGGAATTCTATTTTTATGAGTCCAATTTGAAGACACAAATATACCATCTATTAGGTAATGAATGATTTTTGGATTATTCAGTCACACTTCCCCAACTGCCTAGTTTATGTAGCACTGAGTGGTGTGACAACTGTATGATGATAAATTGGGAGGATATGGATTGAACCAAACATGTCCTGCTTAAGGTATCACCCTGGCATCTGTCTGGAGGAAATAAAGAAATTCACAGGCAGCCTCACCCAGGACAAAGAGGCTTTAAGTCAAGATTTAAACCAAGAACCATATGAATTCAAGTTAGCAAGTGCCAGCAACTCAGCCATGTTATCTGTTCAGTGAACAAATAAAATTCTTTTAGCTAGAAACAAATAACACAAACCAGACTGCACTTCAAATCTGCATCAAGTGCCAGGCACGACAATTTCCTCTTTACCATTTCACTCAGCTTAGTGTATTCAAAATTTTCATTCAGTTTTCAGCAATTAATGTGATGTCCCCATATTTTCTTAAAGTAAGTTCTTTAGATTTATTTCCATATTCAGTTGCTTAACTTTAAAATTACCTATGATTGTCTTTTCCAAGTGAAAAACCAACTTTTAATGGTTGAAAACTTTCATATGTCTGTCTGGAAAACAATATAGGATGTGAATTATGTACATGCAACTACAGGGACAGAAAATCCACTGGACCTGCTGTTTATGTACAGTATACATATACACATACAGAGGCAAAATGTAAATGTGTTCTTAGTATTGTTTATTTATACATGTGGTTTAATCATAATTCACATATTAGATTAATTAGTTACAGCCAAGACTCCTAACATTTAAAGCTAAAGCTGTATACAGTCAGAATGCCTCATTACTAACTTTGCCATAAAACAAAGCATTTGAGCTCTACCTAATTTCCTATGGGGCAGTCACAAAATTAATAGTGTGAAGAGCAATGGCAATTATTGAAGTCTCTCGGTACAGGCACTGTCAGTTCTTTACATCTCTCAAACCACAATTCTGTGCATTTCTGAGCAATGCTGTACAGTCCTCGGTGATGAGTTTCACCATGATGATTGTAAATAACTGTCAAATATTGTTCTATCTCACATGCACAAATGGTTTGAAGCTAATCAGTTAGTTTTAAATGTGGAAAAACCAATACAGTAATACTTCAAACAAATAATCTACCACATTATCCACTGATTACCTGTTATGAAGAAAAATTTATAAAGGAAACAACAAGTATAAAATTTCTTGGTATAAGAATTGATATTCACCTTCATTGGAAAAGTCATGTAGGTCAAATGATTCCAAAATTTGGTGCTACATGCTACCCAGTTAGAATGATATTTCATGTTAGTAATATAGACACTCTTCAGATGATTTACCTTGCATACTTTCTAACTGTAATAAAATATGAGAAAATTTTATGGAGAAATTCTGTTGACAGAGGCAGGTATTTATGTTACAGGAAAGGAAATTTAGAATTATGGCTGGAGTTGGATCTAGAGGTTCATGTAGAAGGATATACAAGAAATTAGATACCTAGTCCGTATCATGTCAATATTTTCATTGATAATATTTTTGTGGATAAGGTGTAAAATTTTCAGACTAACTCAGTGGTGTATGGTGTGACTACAAGAAACAAGACCCAACTCAATAGGCCTATTGTCAATCTCTTATGTTTTCCAAGTAGTGTTTGCTGTGTCACTACAAAGATTTTCTACCTTCTAGCATTTCAGGTATTGGAAATGACAAAATACACTTTAAGGCTCACTGTAAAGGTAGGTCATTACTCATTCTTTCTATTCTCTTGAAGAACTTCAGGCAAACAGAAAGGATGATATATGTGAATAAGAATTATAAATTATAATATGTAATTTCCAATTAATAAATTGTGATATATTAAATATAAGAAATTTTAAATGGTCTAGTGTGTCTTTGTAGATATGTGTTCTTATCTTATGGTACACCAATTTTATTTTTGTGTATGTGCTGTAATTTGTGTTGTTCCGATTTATTGTTTTACTGTGAATATATTTCATATCCAACTGGCTTAGGACAGGTTTTCTGTATTTAATAAATGTAGATGTATTTATGTATGTATGTATGAATGTTTGTATGTATGCATGTATGTATGTATGTACGTATGTACGTACATATGCATATGCAAGGACATTGTATGTATGTATGTATGTATGTAAGTACGTATGCATGTATGTATGTAAATTCTAGAAATGCCTGTACCTACAGAATGTAACATCATTTTCATGTTCATAAATCTGATACTGTGCGATCACAATGGACCTGATGGACCAGTGGTTACTGTATGTACCACCAGCCCAGTGATTATCACATGTACCACTCCCTTTATCATGAAAAATATCTGCTTTTTCTCCACCGGGTATATTTATGTGTTTAGCGTGATTCCACGACAAACAGCAATTACTTCCTAATCAGCATTAATTGGTCAGAAGAACAATGTGTTACCTGTGTAGCACAAACTAAAACTTGTAACACGTGTTCCACATAACATGTCCCAAACATCAAGATGTTATTTTATGAATCATTTTGAAGAAAATATGCTATATCAATATATAACCAATTATCATTCATTACAATACTATGAGCATTTTCTTTTAATACTGTATATGGCCATAAGAAGTGGGTCCCTGTCACCAAGGCATGGTGCATTCTCAGGTTGTGGGTGGAGGAACGGCCTCTGATTTAAAAGGTGACTGCAAGTGTATTGAATAAGCAGTCACAGAAAGATGAGGGCTGGTCCTCCAGCTTGGGGGTTGGGCAAGGCACTAACAACTCGTCAATGTAAAAACTGGCCTGTTGCACAATGGATACATGTGCCTCAGGCCTGGAGTGATCCTTTGGTAAGACCTAAGCAGAGGAACACGAGATTTTGTATGTAAGGACCCTGTATAGGTCAGGTTCACTTACAACAGTAGCCAGAGAATTAGCAAGGTATGAATTAGATTTAGTGGGCATACAGGAGGTAGGGTGGGACAAAGGGAACACTGTAAAAGCAGGGGATTATATTTTTTCTATGGAAAAGGAAAGGAAAATCATCAATTGGAAACAAGTTTTTTTGTACACCACAGAATAGTATCAGCAGTTAAGACAGTATGATTCATTAGTGATAGGATGTCATACATAATTCTGAGAGGTCGCTAGTGTAATATCATTTTTTTGAATATGCATGCTCCAAGTGATGATTGAAAGACAGTTTTTATGAGGTACTGGAACAGGTTTTCAGTCATTTTCCTAAGTACCATATGAAAATTCTGTTAGGAGATTTTAATGCAAAATTGGGGAGAAAGGATATTTTCAAACCGACAATTGGGAATGAGAGTCTTCATCAGGATAGTAATGATAATGATGTTAGAATAGTAAACTTAGCCAAATCAAAAAAATTAGTTGTTAAGAGCATGACATACCCACACCAAAACATTCATAAATACACCTGGACCTCTCCTGATGGGAAGACTGACAACCAGACGGATCACATATGAATAGACAGGAGATGTCATTCGTGTACACTTGATGTACAATCTTTTAGGGGATCTGGTTGTGACACCGATCACTATCTGGTTGTTGCAAATTTAGGGAAATACTGGCAGTAGGTAAACAAGCAGGACAGAAGTTTGATGAGGACAGACGTAATCTCAGGAAGCTAAGTGAGCTGCAGGTTACGAAACAGTAACAGACTAAAATCTCAAACAGGTTTGCAGTTCTGAAGAACTTAAATGATAGTGAGGACATATATAGGACTTGAGGAAACATTAACAAGAATATCAAAACCAAAGAAAGTCTAGGTCATTATGAATGGAAGCAACATAAACCATGGTTTGATGAAGAATGTTTACAATTCTTAGATCAAAGGAAGAGGACTAAAATGCAGTGGTTACAGGATCCAAAACAAAGCAATGCAGATGATCCAAACAATGTATGACATGAAGCTAATGGACATTTTAGGAAAAAAAGTAGGAATGTCTGAATGCTAAAATAGAACTCGCAACTAAAAATAAGATAAAAAATATCAGAGATGTGTACAGATGCCCCCATTGACTCTAAGTATGGTTACCAGCCCAGACCTAATATAGTAAAGGATGAGAAGAGTGGTTTGGTTACAGACTCCCATAGTATCCTGGCTAGGTGGAGGAACCATGTCTCTCAACTACTGTATGTACATGAAGTTAATGGTAGGCAGACAGAAATACATACATCAGACCCACTAGTGCCTGAACCGAGTACCTTTGATGTTGAGACAGCTATGAAAAAGCTAAAGAGACACAAATCACTAGGTATTCATCAGATTCCAGCAGATTTGATTAAAGCAGGAGGTAGAACACTACGTTCTGAGATCCAAAAACTTTTTAATTCTGTTTGGAAGAAGGAGGAAATGCCTGAGGAGTGGAAATAGTGGACCATTGTACCTATACATAAGAAGAATGACAAAACAGACCGTAGCAATGATACAGGCATATCAATTTGGTCACCTATATGCAAAATTTTATTCAGCATCCTGCTGTCAAGGTTAACTCCATACGCAGAGGAAATTATTGGGAATAATCAGTGTGGACTTAGACACAACAGGTCAAATACTGATCATATATTTGGCATTTGTAAAATACTTGAGAAAAAATGGGAATACATTCAAGCAGTACATCAGCTATATATAGACTTCAAGGAAGATAATGATTCAGTTAGGAGGAAGGTCTTGTATAATATTCTTATTGAGTTTTGTATCCCCTTGAAACTGGTAATGCTATTAAAAATGTGTCTGAATGAAACCTACAGCAGAGTCCAAGTTGGCAAACATTTGTCTGACAGGTTTCCTATTAAGAATACTTTGAAAAAAAGGGGATACTTTAAAGCCATTGCTTTTCAAATTTGCTTTAGAGTATGCCATTATGAGGGTTCATGTGAACCAGGATGGCTTGAAATTAAATGGTACACATCAACTTTGGTCTATGCTGATGATGTTAATACTTAGGGCAAAAGAAAAAACATAGGTGCTTTAGTAGCTGCTAGTAAGGGGATTGGACTATATGTAAATGTTGATAGAACTATGTGCATGATCATGTCTCAAGATCAGAATGCAGGACGAAGTCACAGTATAAAGATTGATAATAGCTCCTTTGAAAGGGTGGAAGAGTTCAAATATTTGGGAACAATCTTAACACATCAACATTCTATTCAGGAAGAAAATAAGAGCAGATTCAAGTCCAGGAATGCTAGTTATCATTTGGTGCAGGATCTTTTGTCTACCAGTTTTCTATCCAAAAATATAAAGATTTAGATATACAGAAGAATAATTTTGCCTGTTGTTTTGTGAAACTTGATTGCTCACATTCAGGGAGGAACGTAGGCTGAGGGTGTTTGAGAATAGGGTGATAAGGGGAATATTTGAGCTTAAAAGGGACGAGGTAAAAGGAGAATGGAGAAAACTACATAATAAGGAACTTATGATCTGTACTCCTCACTAAATAATAATCAGGTGATCATATCAATAGAAATTCACATTACAGTTTTAAGGTGAGATAGTAAAATACAAACCTTCTAAAGCAAAACACAGAACAGAAGCTGGATTTCATGAAGAAGATTTCAAATCCAGGTTACGAGACTACATGAAACAAGGAAAAACTTTTCAAATTTTAGCATCTGCCTTTGAAGCAAAGAATGACACAATAATACCTGACAAACTCCAACTGAGTTCACAGATGTAAAGCAGTTATAAAATGCAATCAAATTTCTGAACTTCTTTCTTCTGGAATTTTACAAAATCACACGTCTTTGCCATTACACTTACACCATTCCTCAGAAAGATGCACAATAACAGGCAATTGCGTATTTTCTAAATTGAAGCATTTCAAATCCAAACTGAGAATAAATTGTAAAAATACACATTTGCAAAGTATCCTTCCATGTATGCCTAGGTCTTCCAAGTGTCATCTTCCCTTCAGGCTTTCCAACCACAAATTTGTACAGAGTTCCCCTACTTCCCTCATACATGCTACATGCCCCACCAATTGCATCATCCTCCATTTGAATGTTCTACTACAGCATCCAGGTCAAACCAGAGCCAGCTCATAGAAGCTACAAACCTGTTCATCTTCTGAATGACTCTACCTATCTGTCAACAACAGAAGAAACTTTTCCAGGTTGACTTAAATATTCAGAAGTGAAGCCTCTACATTAATAAGTCATAAATACCGTATTTCCAACAACAAGACTCTTCACTACTGACAGCCTTCTCCAAAATATTTGAAAGAGTTATGTACTAGGAGAACATGAATTTTTAAACTCAAACATTATTATGTCAGAAGAACATTTTGGCATTTGAAAAGGCTTATCATTGAGCAAAGTCCCATACAGTTTCACAGATGAAATCCTATGTCCTATTAACAATAACACTCAGGTTGGTGGGTTGTTTTGTGACCATGCCACGGCATTTGATTGTGTGAATTATGACATACTACTATGCAAGTTAAATTAATACAAAATTCAAAGTATTACTGTTCAGTGGTATAACTCACATCTGCAGATGTCAATGATTACATAACTGAAATCCCATTTACAGAGACATTATACTAACATACATTCAACAGGAAGATAATTATCCTTTATGATCATTTACACCTCCTACTATCATAAAGGAAATGAATATTAGTCACAAACAGAATTTTTTGTACATCAAAGAATCATATCATCAGTTATAAGAGCAGAGTTTGTTAGTGTTAAGAAGTCATATACAGTGCTGAGGGAACACTGGTGTGACTATTGTTCTGAATGTGCATACACAAAATGAGGATAACAATAATAACACAAAGGACAGTTTCCAAAAGGAAACAGAACAGGTACTCCATCACTCTCCTAGGTACCATATGATAATTCTGTTAGGAGATTTTAATGCAAAATTGATAGTAAACTCTGTCATCCCAAAAACTCTAGCTGTTAAGAATACTATGTTCCTACATTGAAACATTTGTAAATACCCCACACCTCTCCTTAAGGGATGACCCACAATCAGGTTGATCATGTACTAATAGATAGGAGACGGCATTCAAGTATACTTGATGTACGATCTTTCAGGGGAGCTGACTGTGATAATGATCACTATCTGGTAACTGCTAAAGTCAGAGAAAGACTGGCAGTAAGTGAATGAGTAACACAAATTTTAATATGGAAAGATTCAAACTCAAGGAAATAAACGAGGTGGAGTTTAGGGAACAATATGACCTTCAAATTTCAAATAGGTTTGCAGCTGTGGAGAACTTACATGACACCGGTGACACAAACAGTGCTTTGGAAAATATCAGAAAGCTTACCAAACTCTCAGCTACACACAGTCTAGGTCAGATGAATACAGCTCCATAAAACACAGTGGCTACAAGATCTAAAGCAAATTCATGCAGATAATCTTAAAAGTGTAAGACATAAACTACTCGACATTTCAGGAATAAATATAGGGTAAAATCAATTAACTTTAAACAACAGTATTAACAAAACATTAGATATTTGTGTTGGAGCATCAGTGAATTTAAGAATGGTTGCCAGCCTAAAACTGATTAGGTAAAGGATGAGAAGAATGATCTATTCTCAAATACCCATTGTATTCTGAGTGAATGGAAGAATTATTTTTCTCAGTTATTGTATATACGTGTTGTTAACAATGTTATGCAGACTGAAATACACATATTTGAGCACTTAGTGTCTGAGCTCAGTGCATGTGAGGTTACAATGGCTATTTAAAAGTTGAAAGATATGTTACCATACAATGGCCAAATGCATTCTGAGATCCATCAACATATTACTCTATTGACATAAGGAAGAACTACCACCCTTTGGAAGGGGTCAATGATTGTACCTCTTCTATGATACTTACTTACTTACTTACTTACCTACTTGCCTACTTACTTACTCACTCACTCACTCACTCCCTCACTTACTTACTCACTCCATTGAGGAAAGTTCTTGAGAAGCTAACCAATTCTCAGCTAGTTAAGAAATTCCCCACATTTTATGGAAACCGAAGGTTGATTACCGCATTCACACATGCCTGCCACCTGTCTCTATCCTGAGCGCCACTTCTATGACACTTCTTTAAAACATACAAAGAGTCACAGAACAGATTGTAGTAATTATTGAGGCATATTACTGCTACCAACTACATACAAAACTTCGCTTTGTTAACCAAAAATTTACAATCAAGAAAAACAGAACTCTAACTCTGCATGTTGTTGTGTATGGGTGTGAAACTTGGTCTGTCACATGCAGGAAGCAGCATAGGCTGAGGGTGTTCGAGAATAAGGCTGAGGAAGACATCTGGGCCTAAGAGGGAAAAGGTAACAGGAGAATGGAGCAGACTACACAATGAGGAGCTTTAGAATCTGTACTTCTCACAAAATATTGAGTTATCAAATCAATAAGAATGAGATGGATAGGGCATGTAGCACATAACAGGGAGAGCAGAGGTGCATAGAGGGTTTTGGTGGGGAAACCTGAGGGAAAGAGACCACTTGGAAGACCTAGGCTTAGATTGAAACATACAATCTAAACTAATATTCAAAAAATATGATGAGGGGCTTGGACTGAATTAATCTAGTTCAGGAGGCTCTTGTGAATGTCATACTGAACCTTCAGGTTCAATAAAACACCGTTAATTGCTTTACTAGCCAAGAAAATATCATCTTTTCAAGAAGACTTATGCTCCATGGAGTTAGTTAAACATTTATGTCTATAAATAACACAAGAACACATCAATAACATAAATCATATCTTAAGGAGAGAAGACAAAGTTATGGTACTAAATCTTCAAATTCAAAATAAGATCCTTTTCCCAATTCCAGTATTGTTAAGCGTGGAGTTCCATATGGGTTAGTACGTGGCTCTTTGCTATTCCTAACAAACAACCAAAATACAAATTCTCAGTTCACACCTATGCTCTTTGCAGATATTACTATTATTATCTACCCTCGAGAATGGTAACATTTTCAGAACTGTCTAAATGATGCCTTTGATCAGCTGAACAAATGGTTTAAAGGAAATAAACTTACAATAACTACTGAAAATGAATAGTTCATGAAATCTGACACTAGTAAAGAGTATCACTTTTAATATAGTTTATGATAATAAAACAGCTGAAAAGGTAACAAGAATAAAATTCCTTGGTTTACACATTTATATTAACTGCAACTGGAATAAGCATGCTGAATATTTTAACCGTAAACTTAGTTCAGCACAATCATTGAACAATCAGCTAAGACACCATCTAACAAAACTGTATGTATTTGTGTACTACAAGCAAGCTATATGTTTCAGCCCTCCTGCACCCTCATAAAAATTGTACGTAAAAAATGAAACAAACAGCGTGCTTATGGTACACAAAAATATATAGTTGTGTTAAATGGTGACTTGTCTCATTATTTGTTGGTCACTTTAGCACAATAGGATAAGTTCCATCAAGTTCACTTCAGCACGAATGGTTATGAGGACAGTCAACATCATTTATGACAAAAGATGTTGTAAAATTCTTTCACTTTGTTTACTTTCATTCAGTTCTGTCATATTAAGTCATTCTGGGGGAAATTCAAGGATGGAAAAGGGCATTCACCATCCAAAAGAAAGATATAAAACAACAGCAAGTGTAAAGGCGAGATTGCCTTGTGGGGAGTTATTCAGAAGTTTTAACATTCGTCCACTAGCCTTTGAATATATATATATATATATATATATATATATATATATATATATATATATATATAT
>Ga0123355_10020447_pt1 | contig 10571 bp, 13 predicted proteins | sample TergutEmb28metaG_3_FD_89872 | JGI IMG/M metagenome (GOLD analysis project Ga0123355, IMG submission 89872) | Embiratermes neotenicus P1 segment gut microbial communities from Petit-Saut dam, French Guiana - Emb289 P1 | ecosystem: Host-associated > Arthropoda: Insects > Digestive system > Gut ... | reverse complement strand
AGATGCGATGGAGTTTGTCCGTGTTAATAATATGTGGGCGAATCCGGGTAATGTGAATCTCATCGACATTAACAAGGCCGGAGGCGCATGGCAGACAATTATCCTTACAGCCATCCTGAATGGTCAAGAGATTGAGCTGATATTGGATAATGCTTTGTTTAACCCTGTCATATTTGGTCTTCAAGCTTTCAATAATGGCACGGATGCACAGGTGCCGGGTTTGGCGGGCACGATTCGTATCTGGACTCAATTGGATGGTGTGAATGCGCTTGTGCCTTATGCTGAGCTGAATGTGGCTGCGACTCTGTTGGACGGCATCACGAGTGCCATGGAGTTCGTACGCATAAACCGCATATGGAATAACATGGATTATGTTAGCCTCTTTGATGTCAATAAAGATGGGGACTGGGAGTATATCAACTTCTCTGCGACGCTGTTCGGTCAGACTGTTGATTTGCTGCTCGTGAATAATAGATTTGTGCCTGCGGCTTTGGAGCTTGAGGATGATTATCTGGAGTACGACTATCTGGAGGCTGAGGAGCTGGCAGAATAGGGTTTAAGTAGTGATTAATATGATATTTAAGTAAAAGCAGCCCCCACGAGTTTTATTGATTCGTGGGGGTTTTCATGTTGATTGACTATAAATACCATAATACTTTGAAAAACAAATTAACAAGCTTCCTTGGGGTAGAGATATATGATATACTCATATCATGTATATTCATCGTTGAAAGACTTTTGCGGTGAAATTTTACCAAATATACGTTTAAGCTAGAAGCTCCTTTAATTGTAGCCGTTTGATGAGAGGTGTTTATGGAAAAAAGTAAGATAGCCCCCAAATACAACTTATGGCAAAACAGCATATACGTAATTCGTTACACATGGGAGCAAGATAAGTTAGTAATATACATTATACTGACTCAGATACTCCTGACTATATTGACTACACTTTTCCACCTCAAAAATATAAGCACTTCATTAAAATCCGATTATTTTGGAATTGAACTCCAAAATAATCGGATTTTCTAGGTCACATCTCATTCAATTGTCATGTCCGCAGGTCAATGATTTACTCTACGCACAAAGCTCTTAGCTCTTCAATCAATTTAATTTTTTGATAGTGCGGGCAATTCAGCTTACGAATATAGGATACGATTGCTTGTACATGAACTTCGGCCACCCTTTTTTGTAATAGTGCTCTGTCATGTTCACTTTTAGGATAATGAACTATTATGTTCAACGTCAAACCTCCTTTTGCATTGCCTTCAGCTGATTATTAAACTACACCTCAATCATACAACTTTTTTACACAAGTCCCATAGCCCATAAGTTAATGTTGAATATGTTGCTCGAGCAATAATCTCACAATTTACAAACTTACGAGTTGTATAATACTTGTAAGTTTGTAAATTGCGAAGAACTTTGCCCGTGCACATTTTCGAAAGCAAGAAGCAAGTGTCGAAATTTTAACTTATTTCTGATTGAAGAAATAAAATTGACTTTTGGCAAACTTTTTATTATAATTAAGAAAAAAGGCGGTGTTTGTATGGTTCAACGTAAAGAATATTTAGAGCTGCTAAAACCGTGGCGTGAAAAACAGCTTATCAAAGTTATCAGCGGGGTTCGCCGTTGTGGAAAGTCAACATTGCTTGCACAATATATGGATTATTTACGTTCTACTGGCGTAGAAGCTGAGCAAATAATATCGGTTAATTTAGAAGATATTGAATTTGAACATCTACAAGATTACAAGGAATTGTATGATTATTTCAATATGCGACTCTGCAAAAACAAATATACCTATGTATTTATTGACGAAGTACAAGAATGTAAAAACTTTGAAAAAGCAGTTGATAGTCTGTTTATCAAAAAAAATGTTGATGTGTATATAACCGGCTCAAATGCGCATATGCTATCCGGCGAGTTGGCGACACTCTTGTCTGGAAGATATATCGAAATAAGCATACTGCCTCTCTCCTTTGCAGAGCATATGGAGTTGGCACAACGGTTTAATATGCTGGCTATGAATGATGAAACCGGAATGCTCCTAATGAATCCTGAAACAGGCATGTTGGTTGCACTAAAACGCACTCCTAGAGAAGAGTTCCCGCAATACCTACGCTACGGCTCGTTTCCATATGTAAATGCACTTGAAAGAGATGACAACATAATAAGAACTTACCTAGATGGGATATACAACACCATTCTCATAAAAGATATAGCCAAGCGCGAGGGAATAACCGACATATCTGTCCTTGAAAGCGTGGCAAAATTCTTATGCAGTAATATAGGAAGTCCGGTGTCAATTAAAAAAATCAGTGACACAATCAACTCAAGCGGGCGTAAAATTTCAGTAAACACGGTTGAAACATATGTAAGGGCTCTTGTCGATAGCTTTATCTTTTACAAAGCAGACCGTTATGATATTAAGGGGCGGCAACATCTAAAAACATTAGGTAAATACTACCTTGTAGATACCGGGCTAAGGAACATGCTGCTCACTGGCTCGTCCGCTGATTTGGGGCATCAACTGGAAAACATCGTGTATTTAGAATTACTCCGCCGTGGAAATAAAGTTAGTATAGGTAAGCTTGCAGAGAAAGAAGTGGATTTTGTTACAAACAATGTAGACGGCGTTTGTTATTACCAAGTGGCAGCATCCGTATTAGATGAAAACACACTTGCAAGGGAACTTGCATCACTCCAAAAAATTCCTGACCATCATCCAAAATTCTTGCTAACCCTTGACGATATAATACCAAACGCTAATCATGATGGCATTCGCCAAGTAAATGTGTTGGACTGGTTGCTTGATAAGAAATAAGATTGTGAATATACAAAACAAAATTGTATGACAATGTAAGAGAATGTCATATCACTCCGGACTGGCTATTGATTTATATGATTAAAGATAACGAATTGCTACTCGAATTGACAAGGACAGGAACTCACAGCGATTTATTCAAGTGATAACAGGAGCCTTTTTGTGGGATAAGTAAATGAGAAAATAATATGAAACCCCTTATAATCATAGAGATTACAAGGGGTTTCTATATTCTGTACGTGATAGGACTTGAACCCATAACCTTGCGGTCCGTAGCCGCACGCTCTATCCAATTGAGCTACACATACTTATAATCGTTGCAAAGCTGATGCAACAAATGTGATTATATCATCAAAAAATATATTTGGCAAGTACTTATTGCAAGAAAAATTTATTTAGTTTAAAATAAGGTTATAGTTAAGCGGCTTCAAAAGAAAACTAAAACTAAGGAGGGTATTATGAAATTTATCGATATGCATTGTGACACGCTCATGCAAGCTGTAAGAGGCAGTATTGTGACGGATTTGGTTGAAGTGGAAGGTTCCATGCTTGATATTAAGAGGATGAAGGCGGGCGGCGCCAGCACTGAGTTTTTTGCCATGTTTTTTCCGCCTGTAAAAGAGAGTGGGCTGATAGAATTTGAAGGGATAGCTCTAAACGATAAGGATTATTTTGAGCTCCTTTACAAATGCTACAAAAACACCATGGAGCGCGGTAAAGAGTACATAGCTGAAGCCATGAATGCCGATGATATCATAAAAAATGAAGCAGCCGGCAAAATGAGCGGCATTTTAACTTTCGAAGATGGACGGCTTATAGATGGCAGTCTTGACAAAATGAAGCAGTATTATGATATGGGCATTAGGCTCATTTCTTTGACATGGAACGGGGAAAATTGCTTTGGCTATCCGTGTTCAAGGGATGCAGAGGCGATGAGCAAAGGCCTTAAGAAGTTTGGCAAAGAAGCAGTTGAATATATGAATGAGCTTGGCATAATCATTGACGTGTCGCATCTGTCTGACGGCGGATTCTGGGATGTGGCTGAGTTAAGCAAAAAGCCTTTTGTGGCGTCGCATTCTAATTGCCGAAGCCTAAGCCCTCATCAGAGGAATCTCACTGATGAGATGATTAAAAAAATGGCTGAAAAAGGCGGCGTGTCAGGGATTAATTTCGCACCGGCGTTCCTTGATGCTGATATAACAGCAAAAGATAGCACTTTGGAGCTTTTGAGCTTGCATTTAAGGCATATGATAGATGTTGGCGGCGAGGACTTCCCGGCGCTTGGCAGCGATTTGGATGGAATTGGTGGGAATTTGGAAGTGAACTGCATCTCGAAAATGAGCATGATATTTGATAGGCTGGCGGCGGATGGCGTGAGTGAGAGAATTATTGAGAAAATTGCATATACGAATGCATTTAGGGTGATTAAGGAAACGATGAAGTAGGGCGGAATTAATCCTGATTGGAGTCGAGTATATGAGGGGCGGCATGGGTGTTGTTTTACATTGTACAACATTTGTAGGGGCGGCTATTATTAGCCGACCCTACAAATCAATGAAGAGAATGGTTATCACTCACCGCCCATAAGCTCTGTTAATTCACCGATTCGTTCCAAAGGGAAGGGTGGACTACTGAGCGGTTTTAAGGCAATTGACATCAATTTTAATGGGCTGTCATCAGCAGCGATGCGGTTGGAGCTTATATGCCCGCATACTCTGCAGCGATGGATTATTGCCCATTCTCCGCCTTTTCTTATCCAAACGCCTATCGCTTCCATGGCTCCGCCACAATCTGCTTCGCGGTCTCCCGGTTCAATGTCCAAATGCTGGCTTGAAAGGCAATAGGGGCAATGGTTTCTATGGTCACTAGCCGCGCCGTCCGGAATCACAAGGTGATTGCATACTTTGCATTTGAAGCTTTCATTACAAGCATTATGGCGATAATAATTTTTGATATATTTTTTTCTTTTATTTTCTCTATTCAATGGTTTTCCTCCTGAAAGTTGTTGTTTTCAACTTTGTGGGAGGTTTTGCTATATCTTAGTTGTGTATGCAAACCTCCCGGTTTGATACACTCTGATTTTTATGTTTCATAAAATATCTCCTTTGATTAGAATTGCTGTGGCCACGAAGAAAGTATAACACAGCAGGTTCAAATAAGCACCCTACTAAACAATTCAGAAATAAAAAAGCGACAGGGTTAGAAACCCATGCCGCGTTTTCAGTTAACTACACTTTTTTAAAGCAGACAATATTTTATATATTGTCTTAGGAGATAAATAATGCTCTCTTGATAGCTCATCAACAGATGTTCCATTCTGGTATTGTTTGAAAATTGTCTGATTGCGTTGATTGAGCTGGTTTTTGCTGTTTTTGAGCTCTCCCCATTGTTTTTTATTTTCAGTCTTTCTGGGGATGTAAATATATTCTCCGTCAACATATTGCTGTATCGCTATAAGCAGGTCATCCGGCAATATGCAAGTTATTTTTTTATAGCCCATTTTGCGCCTCCTAAAAGTTAGAATTAGGGTTACGCAAGAGCATCGTCTTTTTGTATTATGCGATAGCTCTTGCTATGCACAATACGGATTGTGATATATGTCCTTTGATACTGCAAAACTCCTTCCGGATTTAAGGTGTAAATAGTTGTTTTAACACTTGTTACATTACTCAAGATAACATAGAGCTGCTGAATTGTCAATTGCGAGAAAGCTTATGGCCTCATCATTATCGGGTGCAGCAAGCGCGCTCCTACAAGGATAATGTTTTTATCCGTGCTATACATTTGGCGAGATGCCCTAGATGTTCGCTATGCGAATTGGCCGGGCGGCCATTGAGCCCAGTGTGTGTTCCCTACAAAAAAACGTGATTTACTATCTATAATCTACCAGCGGTCATAATGCACTTTTTTCTCATCAAATCTATCAATATAAGGTTTATCCTCTCCTATTCCTCCTATTGCAATGGTTGCAATAGGAATTATATTTTCGGGCAGATTGAGTTTATCAATGTAAATTTGAAAGCAGTCAGACAAAATACTAGGTACGCCGCACCAAACAGCGCCTAAGCCATGTCCATGAATACATAGAAGCATGTTTTGAATTGAAGCCGAGCAATCCTCATGCAAAAAATCATTATACCCTTGAATTTGCTTGTCACCACAAACAACAATCGCTATATTTGCCATAGAAATCATTTCAGCTTCTTGTTTTGCTTCTGATAATGCTTTTAGGGTAGCTTTATCTTTTATCACAATAAAGTGAACAGGCCTTTTATTGCCTGCTGTTGGAGCGTGAAAGCCCGCATTTAATATAGATTTTAGGGTTACATCGTCGATTTGAGTCGGCGAGTATTTTCGGATACTTCTGCGTGTGAGAATTGCCGTGTTAATGTCCATAAAAACCTCCTAAGATGAATAGGCTAATTACACCATTCTCTCTCTTACAAACTCTGCCATAACCTTAATCATGCGCTCGGCGCCGGCTTTGCCATATTCAGCAGTTGCGACTCTGGCATCGCCCAGAATTCCATTTTTTGTGATAGCATGCATGCCTTCTTCGAGCATTATATGGCGTACATCGCCAAAATTGCCAATGAAGCCTTCTTCAGCCACTGACATATCAACAAGATTGGGGTAGAACTCAAGCATGGTTGATGTTTCAGCGCCTCCGGCGTGCGCGCCTGCGATGTTGGAAGGCATGCTGTCTGCTTTTGCGGAAAGCGCTGTCATTCTGCTCATGGTCTCTGAGGTCATGACACTGAAAATCTGCGTGCCGGGGTACTTTACTTGAGCGGCGGCCACAAATTCGTCAACTGCCGCAAAGTTCCCGCCGTGGGTTGGCAGCATAATAATAGTCTTGAAGCCATGCCTTATGTAACAGTCCACATAGTCTTCCATTACAGCCATGAAGGTTGATGGGCGAAGCGTAAGTGAACCGGGAAAAGCCATGTGGTGTTCGGAAAGCCCGGGTCTGATGGTTGGTGCGACCAGTGCGTTTCCAAGTTCTTTGGCGAGTAATTCAGAAAAAGTATAGCCCATCATAGAGTCTGTGCCTTCAGGCAGATGCGGGCCGTGCTGCTCGATTGATCCCGCGCCTATGATTACGGTTTTGAAGCCATTTTCCATTGCGTTTTTAATTTGCAGCCAGCTCATTTCTTCTAATAATACAGTTTTCATGCTATGCCTCCTTAGTGAAGTAAGAATAACCTATCTTGACTATAACACATCCTGACTGTATACTCAATATACAACTAAATTCTGGAGTGGTCATACATATATCCCTTGTATAAAGATGGCTTTATCAGTGCATATAGCCACTCCTCTAAATTCTATCATGGAGGTCTACGTATGAGCCAAACTTTTGCAAAAGCGACAGAGCTTAAGGATTTTATGACAAAAGCCAGGAGGCATTTTCATCAATATCCGGAGCTGTCGAACAAGGAGTTCGAGACGACAAAATATATTAGAAACTGCCTTGAGGAGATGGGTGTACCGCTGCTTGATGCTGAATTTAGCACGGGATGCATCGGCATAATAAAAGGCGAAGGCCCGGGGCCTGACGTTATAACGGCGATCAGAGCGGACATAGATGCTTTGCCTGTAATCGAAAGCACCGGAGTAGAATATACCTCGAAAAATGAAGGCGTTATGCATGCTTGTGGGCATGATGGGCATACGGCATGCCTTCTTGGGTGCGCGAAGCTCTTGAATGAATCTAAAAGCCAGTTCAGCGGTACGGTTATGCTTGTTTTCCAGCCGGCGGAAGAGGGCGGGCGAGGCGCGAATATGATGATGGATAATGGCGCTTTTGATAAGTATAAGCCTGATGAGATTTTGGCGCTTCATGCGTTTCCGCCGCTTCCTACGGGCAAAGTTGGTATAATGCCTATCAAGGCTATGGCAAGCTCGGATTCATTTAAAGTTACGGTGAAAGGCCGCGGCGGGCATGGTGCAAGGCCTGCTGAGTCGATTAATCCTATTTTAGCTTCCGCGTCAATGGTAAGCGCGATATCCGGAATTGTCAGCAACCAGATTCCGACATTTGAAAGCGTTGTAATCTCTGTTTGTACGATTAACTCAGGGGTTGCAGCGAATGTAATTCCTCAAGAGGCAACATTCTCAGGTACGGTGCGCTGTCTTGAAAATAGCAACAGAAAAGTTGTGAAAGAGCGCATTGAGCGTATTGTGTCAGGCACTTGCGAGAGCTTTGAGTGCACGTATGAATTTACGTATAAAGAAGGCGTAGCTGCCTTGACAAACAGCAAAGAAGTAAATGACAAAATATATAAAGCCGCAGGGGACGCGATTGGCGAGCAAAATGTCGCGATTTTGGAGACTGCTACTATGGGTTCGGAGGACTTTTCGGACTTTATTATGGCACTGGACGGAAATGGTTCCATGTTCAGGCTGGGAATGGGTAAAGAGGGGCAAACAACGCCTGCTTTACACAATCATTTGTATGACTTTGATGATGAAGCACTTCCGACCGGCTGTGCGGTGATGTGTCAGTATGTATTTAACAAGCATAAGTAAAATGGAGATTTTATGCGACTATTTCATGTGAGTGAAGAAGCGAATATTTCGATTTTTAAGCCTCGTAAGCCCTTAAGGGATGATTTGGATAAGGAGCTAGGGCTGGTATGGGCGCTGAACGAGCGCTGTCTGCCGAACTACTTTACACCCAGGGATTGCCCGCGGGTGACGTATCATGCGGCTGAGCATACGACAGGGGAGGATATCGATAGGTTTTTCTCGTCGCATTCGCGGCACTGTGTGGCGATTGAGCATGCTTGGTATGAGAAAATGAGAAAAACGCGCTTGTTTTTATATGAGTTCGACCCTGCTAATTTTTACTTGCAAGACCTGTGCGCAGGCTATTATGTGAGCGAGCAGGTGGAGCGGCCTATCTCAGTGACGGCAGTTGATAACTTGTTTGATGCGCTTTTTGACAGAGGCGTAGAAGTGCGGATTTTAGATAGATTGTGGCCGCTGGCGGATGCTGTGAAAGAGTCTACTTTGTATTGGTCTTTGTGTCGTATGAGGAATGCCAACAGGGCATAACATTTAAAGAAGCATCATGGCAGGTAAGCAAGCCATGATGCTTCTTTTTGTACTTTCACCTAATTAGAACCTAATCCAGAAGCGGAAATACTTAATATAATGCACTACAACAAATACAACCACAGCAATTGCTATCCAAATGGCTAAATTTGCGATAGGAATAAGAAAATAAAAACCATGGCGGCTGGCAAGAAAGTTAGCTCCCAGCCTGAATGCAGTGGCGCTGATGACATAAGGGAATGTGAAACCGGAGTAGGTTGGGTAGAATTTGATTTTGAGCAGTGAAAACATCATAAATGATACATAGATATAGCTTATAGCAGCAATTGCCAGCATGAAATAAACAAGTAATAGGTTTACCTGCCCCTGTGAGACAAACGAGCTGAAATAATACCCCACAACAAGAAGGCTCATAGGTGCTGTGAAGATTGCTACAGTTTTGCGGGCGGGCTCAGGGAACACTCTGACCTTGTTCATCCTGAGTACAACGAGCGGAAGCATTACAAAGTAGAGGGCGAAGCCCACATAGAAAGCAATTTGCCCCAAGGCCACTGCTCCCATGGTGGGTGCGGTTATGCTTGCTGCAACTATTCCTACGCCTACGATAAACCAACTTGGAAATACCGAAGCCAACTTGAAATCAAGAACAAATATTTTTATGAAAAGCAGCATTATACAAATTTGGGCTATTATCGCGCCATACCAAATACCCACAGCGATTCCTCCGGCATACGGCCTTATGTACGTGCATAACAGCATAATTGCCATGGTTGCGGTTGGCAGAACGCTAAGCGGCACAGGGGTTTTGAGCTCTTCTTTTGCATGAGGATAATCAAAGATGACTTTGAGCAAAAATATGGCTAACACAGCAAAAGAAAGAAGCCCGCATATATAGCGAATTGTTTGGCCATGCGGTAATGGGAGCAGTAAGTTCCCCAATGCAGCCAGTGCAAGTGACAGCCCACAAGTTGCCATTGGTATGCTTTTAATAAATTTCACTTACCGCACCTCCACATCGTCATAAATGACTTTTAATTTAAGCTCTCTGGCTATAAGTTCAGCAGTCTTTCGTGCCATTTCGCCCGTGAAGGCCACACATTGTTTTTTATGCTCGCCGCTTGATAAGTCCATGCCTTTTATATGGATATGACAGCAAAGAGTGCCTTGGTGATTCTTCCTGAAGCTGTCTTGAAGCTCATATGAAAGCTCCATGCATTTTTGATTCGTTGGGTCGTTACCCGTGTTTGGAGAATTTTTTCCAAAGAAATATCCAAGGGCTATTATAGCGCCTGATATAGCGCCACACATGCACTGTGAGCGTCCAACGCCGATTGGGAAGCCGGACGCGGCGGCAACAAGCTCCGCGGGCATATTAGGGTCGATATTTTTTCTTATGGAAGAAACAATGGCCTCGGAGCAATAGAAACCGCCTATGCGGAAGACTTCCTCGGCATCATATTGTACTTGCCTGATGCTAATTTCATTTTTCATAAATGCTGCCCTCCTATACAATGACTTTAGTAAGCGCTGAACAACCTCATTACGCCTGGATTGCTTCAAATTCATTAAAGTACATCGTCGCGTGTATCGCGCTCGTACTATGATTTAGTACTGCGCTCACACGCTCCTCGTCTTTTAAAGAATTTGTGCGCAATTCAGTCTTAAGCAGGTTATTCAGCACTTACTT
>Ga0123355_10020446_pt1 | contig 10571 bp, 1 predicted proteins | sample TergutEmb28metaG_3_FD_89872 | JGI IMG/M metagenome (GOLD analysis project Ga0123355, IMG submission 89872) | Embiratermes neotenicus P1 segment gut microbial communities from Petit-Saut dam, French Guiana - Emb289 P1 | ecosystem: Host-associated > Arthropoda: Insects > Digestive system > Gut ... | reverse complement strand
CAAATACGAATTGAATTGTGAATACTGTAATATAACTTTAGCAAGGAACAAAGCTCCCTGATGATGATCTGACAAGATCGAAACATGTCGGAGTGTTTTAAAGTGTTTTATATGAAATTATATATGCATTCGTTGGTTGATAAATTGAAGTAGATGCCACTTATTATTTTATTGTACTTTTTGTAGGCTCAACATGTTTCGGGCACTGCTATGCCCATTATCAGGAGCTCGCGACTATAATGTAAAGAACAGAACGAAACGACCTATGTGGTAATCAACCTTATAGTCGCGAGCTCCTGATGATGGGCATAGTAGTGCCCGAAACATGTTGAGCCTATAAGAAGTACAATAAAATAAGTGGCTTCTAGTTTGTTTTTATTCCTCAGTTTTTCTGTATGTCTGTCCATCCTTACGTACCAATTGTGAAAATTCTGAACTGATTTTGATGAAATTTGAAACGAGTGACATGCCGTTGGAGACCACCCGTAATTTCTTGTAATCGATAATAAGAACCATATAGACACACTGTCTCTGACAGGTAAGTGACGCTAGCGTTACTTTCGATATGCAGTAATTAAACAGATGTTTCATTATGTGACGCTGCTTAAGCCCGGCGTAAGCAATGAGCTAGTGTAGGTCATCGGCTTTTACAAGCATGTTCGCAGCGTCATAATTTGAAAGACCCTCTGGTAACGTAATATTAGTAGCCATATGAACTATAACAACTAATAGAAGCTGTTGTAGTAACGGAACTCGTGCACTGATGTTAACCTGTAATCATAACCAAAGCAAAGGCCATGAAGACACAAAAAAGGGTTTAAGGTGTAGCTCTGTTTATTGCTAATCTCGGAGCTGGATGCCGGTGGGTAGTTAACGCTATGGTCCGGCCGCTCTATCCCCGGAAAGAGTCCCGTTCACCGAATCTAGAGGAGGCTGATTGGACCCCGGGGCTGGTCTAGACGGGTATGCCAGAGATATAATCTCTTGTTTCCACCTGGTTTCGATTTCCGGACCGTCCAGCCCGTAGCAAGTCGCTTCACCGACTACATGATGGCGGCCTCACCTGGTAATGAGACGCCTATTACATATTAATGACAGCTGTTAATAACGTTAATCCAATTCAGCGACTGCTGCCGGTTGTCTGCGAACTGAAGGCAGAAAGTGAACCTGCCAACGCACCTTCCTACCCTATAATGCTAAGTGAAGCTTGCGGGCTGTTATACTCCTCTTCCCCTGAACTTCTTTATTGCTTGATGCATAATTAAACACAGGGACAAATTTACCTTCTTATTAGCGTATACATGTATAAATTCTGTACACTTTCATTTCCGCGTCTGCCTTCTCCGCATTATTGTCTTTGTGCAAGGTGCCTGAAGGCCACAGCTTTATCAAGCAGACTTGCTGAGTACTAATGCGCCTGATTTGTATTCTGGACCTATACTGTTCGAATCTCTGCAAGGTCATCGGCTATCTTCGCTGATGTACAGGCACTCCCCGACGGAAGCAGTCGGAATTGAGTATACTCTGAGCATATATAGAAGTAAGTCCAGTTGATGTTATAACACACTGGAACATGATCGGACGCAGCATGCCTGGCCCACAGCCTGCGTTGTCGCCCAGCAGTATTCTTCTTTCACCTTCGTGTCATTGCCCTCGGCGCGCTTTCAAAAGTATTATTTTTTTTCAGTTTAATTGTTTTTTTTTTTAAATGGCGTATGTTTTAATGTACGAAATGTTAAATTGCTCTAAGCCGCGCAGTGCCTGTGTTTTACAGACTGTACCGCGTGACATGCCGCTGTAGTCTCCTTGCCCGTCCTTTCCGGTTCATCCTGCTTCATCTTGTTGATGTTGAAGATTCACTGAAGCGAAAATTAATAGATGTTTAATTCTGTCTGGCAGAACCGAAAGTAAACAACTGAGTGCGAATAGACACGGCACATTGTCGAGTTGTGTCGTGTGTGACATTTGTATGTCTTTGTTAAACAAGATAGGCAATGTACGTATAACTAACAATGAGGCGCGTTCGTGCAACCATTGTTGTAGCGGAAAATCAATAAGTATTAAATATTCTGGTGTGTGTCTGTATTCTTGCCTTAGTTATCCGGCATGCAAAGTGCATGCGCCGTATTATATTGTAATATGTGGCCTGTCCGGCTCTACAGTATTTTTCCACATTATCTCATGAACGGCGCGATTCTCGGGAAAAAGTAATTGAATATAAAACGCGCGTTTTGATTTCCTCGACAATTTTTGTCTGAAGTCTGAAGTTGTGTAATATAAGATCATAAGTGCATACTGGTCTTCATTTTAAATATCCGTAGTTCTTTTCGGATTTTAATAAAACTTGAATTTTCTTGGCAGATTTTCGAAAAATAACCAAATGTCAAATTTCATGGACATCCGTCCAGTGGGAGCCCAATCGTTCCATGAGGGCGAGTGGACGGACGGACAGACAGACACGACGATAGCTAATAGTCGCTTTGCGCAATTTTGCGAACATGCCTAAAAATTACTGGCGTTTGGGGCTGCCGGGGAGATTGACCTAGAAGTGATGAGTAAGGAACTGCATCATGCGGCAGTCGCTGCTGTTAGGATGGTGACAAGAAGGGGGATTAAGGGGGAGAGTGGAGGGCCTATGGGAAATATGTACGTAATTTTAGTGGGGAAACTTTCAGGGAAGGAGCCACACAATACATTTCAGTGTAGATTGTAGAACCGTAGGCCGATTAAAACGAATCTTAGATTAACTGGGTGCTAAGATGTGAATGGGACTTCACTAGCTGAGGGCAATGTCGATTTGTGGGATTTTTGAGCGCAGTGATGAACCTGAGTGTCCCATAAAAGCTGTGAATTTCTTGATGGACCGTGAAACTGTGAAGTTATTACTCAAACCCTCATCTTTTGACTTATTTTTTCAATTTTATTACATACCAGTAAGTTGATTTGTTAATTACCCAGTCATTCAGTCAGTAAATTATACAGATACTTGGACGGGTCCTGGCGTTCGAGGAAGAACCACGTATTCTGTTAAATGAATGATGTTTGTGTGTGTGTTTATGTGTGTGAGTGTGTGTTTATGTGTGTGTGTTTGTGTGTTTATGTGTGTTTCTGTGTTAAAGAAATCACAGTGTAGCACTGCTAATCCTCTGCCCTTTGAGCTTGTACTGTATGACAAAAAAAAAATCAATCTCTGATAGGCCTATGCGCCATGCGTATTGATCAATGGTTACGTTCCCCCAAAACCAAAGCCGAGCAGTTAGAAAATCTTGAAAGGGTGTATGTGGGCGTAATACTGGGGGCGGGGGGGGAGGGGGCGGGAAGAATATTTGGCTAGCACCCAGGGTAGAACTTCAGTCCTCCTCCCCGCGTTCCACTACACACACACACACACACACAGCTCTTTTCAAATAACGCAGAAGCTACCCGGCAGTTACCATTTCCGAAATTAAAAAAAAAAAAACTTTTGTGATGAAATCGGTCATGGTTACAGTAACAGATGGATGCCTGTATTTACGTTTTCGTTGGGTGAAACAAAAAGTTTGCAAATTATCCGAGGAATGTGGGGGAAGGAGAGGGGTGACCTGTAAAGCTTTGAGTTTGCTTTCACTGCTGCCCGATCGTTTGACCGCAGTTAAGAAAATACCAGCTCATTTATCGATACTACTGTAAGGTTAGCATGCTGGTGAATTGCAGATTAACTTGCTGTCTCAACTGAACGGTTTTGTTAGCTTCGTCTGTGTAGAGTCTGTAATTGGTAAGTGCCCTAATCCTAAACTGGTGTGTGTGTGTTTGGGGGGGGGGGGGGGGTCCTTCTTTTTTTTTTTTTTTCTATCTTTTGTTTTTGCAAAACAAAAAAAACTTTTTTTTTTTTTTAAATAAATTCATTCTTTTTTGGTTTGTTTGGTGGTGTGGGGGGGGGGGGGGGGGTCACTCCTGTTATCTGAGTTACTACGCTTGCTGATAGCAGACATAACAAAGTGCTTCTCATTGCTTAACGTAATCCATATCTGCTTGGGTTGCTGCGTTTTAAAACTTGCAAAAGTAAAGGTGTCCCTTGCACCCCGTGACGACGTTTTGAGAGTGGCGGTATAGCTGTGCTCATTTTTAAACTTGGCTTCAGATGTAGGTGAGTTGTGAGCTTCAAACCCCAGACGCTTTATATCCGGTGTGAAAGCCCGCACTGTCAGTTGAATAAGAGGCTGGTTGGACCCTGGAGCCGGCCTGTACGTTTTTGGATTGGATAAATCTCTTGTCTATACCGGGAATCGAAACACGATTCCTCCGTCGTACATTTCTAGCATAGTGACTGTACTTACTGCGCTTTCTCGATTTCTGTTAACTTGTTTGTTGGAGAAAACACGTTAAATCATAATTTTGGTAACGTTGGTCAAGATTACATTAATATTAGTATGCTTGCTTTTTAATTCAATTTTTCTGATATATAAGGCTGTGTCATGGGATAAACGGAATCCGACGTCTCGAATGAACGCACAGCCTTCATCTTCCAAGGCCAGAATATAAGGTCCTTCAAAACGCCAGGATCGGATCTCCTGATTGACGCGGCTTCGTATCCCAGAAGAAGGCAGTCTTCGAATATAGGGCCGCTAAAACTTTAAAACTCGCAAACTTACCTTTGTCCTGATTTTCTGCTTAGTTTGGGGTGGGTTTGAAGGACCTTGAAGATTGTATCTCAAACCACTGTCTAAACAAACGCTTCGTTCCTCATGTTACCCAGTAAGGTAGTTCATGTGTTAAAGACAATCCCTGTACTGGCACTGAGGTTTCCAGGTGGTGGAGGCTCCCATATTTCCATACAGTCGGCACTAGAAGGTGGTACGACCGCCTTTACCCCCGGGAAATATTCGTCGTACTCATTTCTGTTAGGCTATAGTGCGGCCGGAAGGATTAAATCAATGAAACATTCCATTGACACCATCGGGAATCGAACACGTGACGTTCCGGCTTGTAGCGCAGTTGGTTGAGGACAGACCACCAGAAGGTTTGTATTTGGAAGTGATTTGAGCCTTGCCCATGGTTATTCGCCGACGGCTCGAGCTCGATCCCAGGCCAGTCCATATGGGATCACAGGTGAAAAAAGTAGCACTGGGACGGGGTTGTCTTTGCGTAGTCCGGTTTCCCTTACAAATATCATTTTACCAATGCCCGTTACTCATATTCATTCATCTTCCACCAACGCTTTATTATCGTAGCCTACGACGGCTCTTCCTCAAAGTGATGTATTGATAGAGGTCAGAAAAACAGGCGATTGGAAACCTACACAGAGCGTTTACAGAGAAGCTCCGTCAAACAGTGTGATTGTTAGAGGAATTTATTATTTTAAACCCTGTAGCTGTAATTGTGTGCAGCGCTTGCAATTTGATTTATCTGTTATATTCTCTCGTGCCGAGTTTCAATGTCACGCGAGTTTCATTAAGAACTGTATCACGCACTCTACCTGTGGCATTACGACATATAATAAATTAATTTAACTTTCATGCCTTACGAGTTCACAGTCAGCATTGCTTTCGTAAGAAAATTGCTTGTAACCACGATCTCTACCCACGTTTAACAAGCTGTGACTAGTCACTGTTTATGTAGAGCAGATGTAGATTAGAGCCGTCAGATATTTCCGTGACATGTCGGTACATTGTTTGAAATTATAAAAATAAAAAGTATCTTGATATTGAATTGATTTAACAAACAAGTGGGGTAATAATTTTACAGGATTATTTATTATTTGTAAATAATACCTTGATATCATATGATTATAGATCTCTGACTGTCGTATCTTATATAAGTTTCAAATCGAAAAAAAGAAACACTATTCGTGCTTTAGTCTACAGTCCATTTCCTTAATTTTGCAGACAGAACAAATCGGATCTGTAGAAAACGTACGTTTTATTGATATATATTTTTAAATGCCCTGGCTATTAACTCGTGTGTTTTTACTAAACAAAGTAATGTTAATATCCACACACTGAGTTACATTATTTCGTGACAAAAATTACTTTTTGATCATCGAAAAGAGAGGCTTACAGATATGAGTTGTGTAAAATGAAGTGAACCTTCCAGTAGCAACACTGCCTTCACACATCGCCCGTTGTTGTACTGGTTACGAGATGTGCCAAGAATGAAGCACCCTTAAGTCCTTCTTTAATAATCGTTTGAGTTTGTTTTGTTTTAATTTATGCCCGTTTATATTGTTTATATGTAAGCATTATTGTTCAAATAGGCCTACTCAGTTTTACGACCATAATCTTAAGGTTTTAACGTATTCATCTTTCATTTTCATGCAAAAATGTAATTGTCGGAGTTCACATTGTGGGGCGTCTCCTTTCGTAAGATGCAACTATTTCAGTTCATATATCAACAGACACTGGCTTATTTGATTGGTTGAAGTTCTACCAATCAAATTCTATCGGCGAATGTGCGAGACTTTTAATCTTGTCCAAGATGTGATCCAGTTTGAAAATTGGTGACAGAAGACCTTCTTTGTGTTTAAAATTCAGCATTAGTCAGTTCCAATTTAAATTTTAAATAAAAAATATTGTATTGTTTGTTGTTGTATGTGTATGTACAGAGTTTCCTTTACGAACGGGAACTTTTCGTCTGATATTAATTGATGATAAGTAATGTATTTTTAATGTTAGTCACTCTACATTTTCTGCTGCCTACACGCAGTAATACAAACTGCCGTTTATTTTGGTAATATTTTATGGTGTCTCTGTTTTTAATTTCTGTGTTGTCAAAGTCTTCACCGTCTTAATTATTCCAGAATAAATATTTATATGAAAACCATCTTATATCCAATAGACGTGGTTTTAAGAACAACTTTCCTTGGTGTTTAATTTTTTTTTCCGGCTGTTGCTGTTGTGTTCCCTGTCTTTGAAAGAGAAGCTGTGTATCACATTCATGACACGTGCCATCTACTTGTAACGAATAGTGTTATATGCAGTAGTTATTAAACTGTGTTTGCTTACGGACCTTTGGCAGCACTGGAATGCTTGAAATGTATTTCACGTATTAGTCAGACGTAGAAAGAACGTAGAAGGCAAGTTATCAACGTTACCAGATGCCAGTAATTCTCACCTTCCCCATTACAACTATACCGTGACTTGTTAATCTACTTGTATTGAAACATCCTTTGACTCTAGTGTGTTAACTCCCTGATATTGGGTTATTTTAAACATTGTTTTTAAAATCAATTGTATACTTATTATAAGCCATTTAATATGTGCTGTGTAACTAACAGTAAGGAAACGCAGTGTGGTGTAGTTGGGCTGGTATAGGCTTGCTAAACAGGTTTGGGTGGTTTATGGTCGGAAAAATTTGAGCGTACGTAACGTGAATTCTCAACTTTTTTTTTTTTTTTTCGTAATTTAAACTTTAAAACATCTCGTATGTCATCGTTACAAATGGGACAGCTGCTAGCTCATAGCGTATACTACATAAACCAACCGATATGGAGGATCTTTCCTTTATCGCTGCGCCGAGCACGGTAGCTTCTTCGTATAGAAAGCCACCATCACCCTGGTTTCACCGTGACATCTGCGGTGGTCAGGGCAGCGATAGAAGAAACAATGTATATTTTGAATTGCGTGACTGCATTCGCGTGAATTACAACTTTGTGTAATGTCAGATTATCCCAAATTTTGGCAATCTTTACCGTGTACCTCCACCAAAGTTAGGGATAACTAGTTTAGCATTAGGGATAACAACTCTGAGATGCCCACATGTGTACAGAGTATGTCTTTCATCGTGTCCGTGAACACGGTAGATGTCATTAAATGTGCAAGCGAATGCAGGCTTTCAATGCGAGGAAGCTGCCGTTCTTGGGGAAACGATTACTGGGACACCGTGTATAGTAAGATAACTAATTGTTAGCAACTGGGTATATTTTATCGCGAAATAAACGCATCATCAGTACTCCATGCAACAACAGTTTCTGGAAAATAGTGCAGAAGCTGTCTTCTATGTCTTCGAAGACGGTAATTTTTTTAGTAATTTTAACGAAATTTTTTGTAACTCACAAGTTTCTAGCATCGAATGACGGGATGGAAGTGAATATCTCGGGGAAGGAGAGCACCCACAAAAAAAAAAAAATAGTTTATCGGCCGAGATTCGGACCACGTATTTGCCGAATACATTATCAAACTCAGGCTAACCAAACCTGATGTGTACCTCCTGAATATGTCAGAAGTGTTACTTCTTGAGCCAGTGTGTTCAGTAGGCATGTAGTGCATAAGACGTCATATGCAGCAGTTTATAGCATTTGAAACGTTTGATTTCGAATATACGAATATACGAATAAGGTTACTGAGATTCCCGAAAATTCGTCTTAATTATATTTCTGAACACATTTGGCAGTTACGTGCTTTGAACAGTATTGCGGGCCCAATTATTTTCAAAATTGGACGCAAATAAAATTTAAACACCTTTTTGTTAAAGTTCGTAATTTAGGAACACAAACACTGCAGAATTTTATAATAATAATAATACGTACTTAAAACTATTGTTGGCAGCTTTAAGATGTCGAAATATGTGTTAAACGTAAAGCATTAAATAATGTTTGTTGCTGTAAGCTACTGGGTCCTGCAGTAAACCTGAGGATCGTCTTAGAGCCTTGTTTCTTATCTTTCAGAAATCTTGAGTGGAATATGTGATAACAATAACGAGAAAGAGGACGAGAGGGGAAAAGGTAAGTTTCATTGTTACGTATTGTGTCTGTCTGTCTGGCTGGCTGTCTGTCATTTTGTCGCCGCTTGAGTTTTAGATGGGGTCAACATGTCGAATTCTATCCAGACACACATGCACACACACACACATACACACACAGATACACACACACGCAAACACATACACAAACATACACACATATACACACATACACATACACACACGCAAACACATACACACATACACACGTACACACACACACACATACACACACAGATACACACACACACACGCAAACACATACACAAACATACACACATATACACACATACACACACGCAAACACATATACACATACACACACAAACACATATACACACTCATACACATACACACATACACATATACACAGATACACACACGCAAACACATAAACACATACACAAACATACACACATACACAAACATACACACACTCATACACATACACACATACACATACACACACAGATACACACACACGCAAACACATACACACACTCATACACACACATACACATACACACACATACACGTACACACACAGATACACACACACGCAAACACATACACACACTCATACACACACACATACACATACACACACATACACGTACACACACAGATACACACACACGCAAACACATACACAAATATACACACATACATACACACACATACACACATATACACATATACACATACACACACAAACACAAACACATACACATACATACACAAACACATACACACACATACACATACACACACATACACATACACACACAGATACACACATGCAAACACATACACACATACACAAACATACACACATACACAAACATACACACATATACACATATACACATACACACGCAAACACATACACACACACACACACACACACAACAGTGACTATATTTTCTACTGTGTTTGTGAAACTCGTTTTTGTAACACTTTTCAGGAGACAGTATTTCAGAATATTACGTTAATCGACTTTGCAAAACTCGGAATGCCGATTTTAATCTCGGAAATATAAAGACTAAGGTAGGAACATAATACTCACAAAAACGGCTTTGAAACAGCACCATTCCTGCTTGTGTCTACCGTCGCACCGCCCCCAGTCTGTGAGGAGGTTTTTATTCCGTAGTGTGAGGCCACTGTTTTGCCTTAGGTCTTGCTGCAGTACGGGGCACTGCTCTACAAGCCAGAAGGTCGCGGGTTCAATTCCCGATTGTCTCGTTGGAATTTTTCAGTGACATAATCCTTCCAGCCACACTATGGCCCTGAGGTCGATTCAGCTTCTAACATTAATGAGCCCTGAGGGTTTCAGAAGGTTGAGGCTTCCAGATTTCGAGACATTCCGCGCATGAAGGTGGCAAGGTTGTCAGCCCTAGACACCGACCGTGTTTAGCCCCCAGGAAATATTCCTCGTACTCATGAAAAATTCCAGTAACACCATCGGGAATCGATCCCGCGACCTTCCGGCTTGTAGCGCAGTGTCTCTACCAACAGCGCTACGGCGTGCCCCAAAATAGTCAATAAAATACCGCCGACAGTACTGTGCATTTGTTATGCAACGGAGAGCTGCATATTTCGATCTCAATAGGCAGTAATATACAACACCATCACACCAGTCGTCCTGTAAAATTTCGTATTACTTCGTATACCGAAAAGCAAAAGAATTATGCTTCAACACGCTGAAGATTTTTTTTTTATCATTTCGCCGTGCATTCTGTAGGTTATTTAATTACACACACAAACACATGTATATATATATATATATATATTATTTAAGAAGTCTAAAATTTACATTACAACATTTAAAACGCTCCTACATGTTTCGATCACACAAT
>Ga0123355_10020445_pt1 | contig 10571 bp, 7 predicted proteins | sample TergutEmb28metaG_3_FD_89872 | JGI IMG/M metagenome (GOLD analysis project Ga0123355, IMG submission 89872) | Embiratermes neotenicus P1 segment gut microbial communities from Petit-Saut dam, French Guiana - Emb289 P1 | ecosystem: Host-associated > Arthropoda: Insects > Digestive system > Gut ... | reverse complement strand
TATAGTAGGATTTTAAGTTTGTTCTCTCAAGACAACCTGAAGATGGCCAGAAAAGGCCGAAACATGTAGTTGTTTAATATAGTCATTAAATACACCTATGTGACACAGTTGTGTTCGACTGCACACCTATCCAAGTTCATACACACACAACGGGGATGACACACGTTCTGGAAGTGACATCAATTTGGAGATACGGGTATTTCCTAGTCATGAAAAGTCAACAAAATTATTTTGTTTTCAGGCAGGGCAGTGTAAAATTAATGAATGTTGATTTTGCAAAATCTAACTAAAGTTTGAAGTGAAATTTGAGGTTGTCACATTGACGTTGCTGAAGATTTAAATCTTCGGAAAGTGACGCCGTGTCGATTGATAAATATTTATATATTTCCGAAGAATTATGTACCCTTCAACTATTCGACAACTCTGAATCAATTTGCCAAGGCGTCACATTCCACAAGACTCGAATCTTTAATAAATCGCAACCTTTAACCCCGAAATGTCTGTTGTTGTAAATTACGTGTATTTGCTCTTAACACCGTGACTATTAAACACCTCACGCTGTCAAGAAAATTAATGTCAAGATTAGCTTCGGCTTGGATGTAACGCCATGTGATTTTCTTGCAAATAATAGGCCACATCAGACAATTAATACTTGTAAAATTTAGAAAGTACTGTCGCTCTGCAGGCGACAGATTATTACAGGTGTTTAGAAATCAAATATTATTCCTTGATAACCGAAACAGGTTTAGGGCTTACATTCTTAAAATTACGTTTATTTATAATAACCTGATAAAACCCACAAGGCCTTTTGGAATTTCTCAAGGGAGTTCTTTTGCTCCGCGGAACATTTTTTAACCATTGTTGTGTATAGACTTATGAGTTTTGTCCTTCTGAGACTTTCCCAGCAGCAAAGAACGGAAATGCAAACTGTATCCATGACAACTCTGCAGTAAAACCAGACAGCTCCTATCTCGTTGCAGAATTTATTTAATTCTGCCCTAGGGGAGAATTTTCTAAGAGCTCTAAGAGAGAAAGAGAGCAATTTAAAACAACAAAACATTTTTACCTGTGTCACTAAGACTTGACACTGTCTCGTACTTTGCCTGACACTGTATGTACTCTACATATCCTGGATAATGTTCCTGTGAGAAATCCAAGCGGAATGCAAATGAAATGTATCTGAAATGGAAATAAGAGAAGGGAAAATTCGGACAAGGATATGTACCTATATAAATCTCCGTGTCTCTCTCATAAGAGCTGATGATAAAACTAGGTTTCTCACTAGATATACTACCATGTATTAAATTCTGACTTTTGACATTGGATTACAACTCCTATTGATGGGAATTTTGAATATTTCTTCTTTCATAAAAATGTAATATTTTAGTACGAGTTTTAAATTGGTTTAAGCGGTACAGGATATAAAAGGAAAGGGCATGGTGGCGATACAGCTCCACTGATTATTAAACTGACAGCTGTATTAATGCAAATGACGAAGCGTAAATAGTGTTTACAACAATGCAACTTACTTGAAGTAAATGTACAAAATACGTGTTTATTCCATAGATCCTTAGATGTATCATCCCCGTTGTGTTTTATGTAAATTAGGAGAGGGTGGGTACGTCAAAACACAACTGTCTTTGTATCTGTTTTATTATGCTGACGACATGTTTCGGCCACTGTGGGCCATCCTCTGGTCACAAAAATATATAATGACGAGAAAATATACAGTATAAGAACATTAGTTGTTGTGCATATTTTGAGCTTTCAACGAGATCTCTTTGTCTTGCGGTTATCAATATTTTTTGTTTATTTGTATAATACTAATTGTTTTAGGAGATGTGAGGTTCTTAATGCAGAGGCGTTGAAAGTCGAAGTCTTTTTTCTATAATTCGCTGCGTAGAAAGGTAAGTAGCTACCGACGTTTCGAAAAAATATAATGTTTCCATTTTCAGGGTAGAGAATTCCGAAGTTCTTCTAACCTTAATTCATATGGCAAGGTATTCCACGCTTACATCAACCGACGCATGTTTATCTACTGATAATCCAACAATATCTCTCGTCAGTTTAACAGATCTTAATCCTTTCATGAACATCACTCCACAGCGTCATTTCTAGCGCCCATCTCAAGCAATTAAAACCAACCACACGTTTAGCTCACTACATCCCATGTCTGTAAGCAGCGTCTCGTTCGGTTTAACACTGAGAACGTCCGATATAGGCACGAGGGCTACAACCCCGCACGAAATGAAAGGTAAAGCTAAAGCAGTCCCAATACAGGCCTGGAGTGGCCCAGAGGTTTCCTGAAAGTTAAGGTTCCCGGATTACATGACAACGGCACAGGATGGTGGTAAGGTTGTCAGCCCCAGGCACCGGCCGCCTTTAGCCCCAGGAAATGCTCCAAAATTCATAAATCCATAACTATGTAAATAGGGTAGAGGCATTTATGTCAAATTAATAATACTGTGTGTATCCCACAGGACATTGATAAATTTGGATAGACGAGAGTGTCGTCCTCATTTCCATGACCTTTAAGACATATGACAACAGATTATAATGTTTCTTATTATACATTTCCTTCAGCCTCCTTTTATCCCTCTTTATTAGGTCACTCTGCATTCAAAGTTGTTGATGCAGAGATTTCAGTATACGCCAACTGACGTATACTCATCCCTAAAGCTCGTAGCAAGTATTCGATCATAAAAAAGTATTTTTTTTTGGCTTGTAACAATCGAATAACGTGCCCAGCTGTGCAGACACATGTGGCGTAATTCCCATAAAAATATCACACAAAGTCCAAACAGCTCTTCATATTAAAATAAACTACACAAAGTTCCGAAATTAGCTTCCAGTAATTACTGGCTTTCCAATATACAGTAAGTGGTATAGCAGTGAAATGACGCCCACATTTAAACGTTTGAAGTGCAGTTACTACTATACATTCGACATCATTTCCAAAACTAACTACGTTCATTTCAATAAATACTTATTTATTCAATTTTCTATTTATTAAACCAAATGAGCAAAGACTACAACCCCAAAATATCTACGGACAAAACAAAAATTATGGCTTTTAAAGGAAAACACCTAGTGCGTTCAAAAATAGAAATAGACGGATCAATATTAGAAGAAGTGAAACAATTTAATTATTTGGAATGCGAACTGAGTTTAGACGGTGAGCCAGATTTTGACAAAAAATAAACACATTCCAAGGAATATGCGGCACTATTAGAAAAAACTTAAAGAAAACCGTACAGAAACACAACTGAAATTTTATAAAGTTGTAGCTAGACCATCACTACTCTATGGCAGCGAAACATGGGTAACCACGCAGACAGACATGACTCGCCTAGAAGCTGCAGAGATGCGCTTTCTAAGAAGTGTTACAGGATACACAAGACTAGACAAAATAGGAAGCGAAGACATAAGAGAAGAACTACAGATCTCTGGAATACAAGACGTGAGACTCAAATACAAATAAATCTGGATCAACCACCTCGAAAGAATGGACAACACCAGACTCCCGAAATACGCCCTCACCTACAAACCCCGGGGAAGAAGGGATCGCGGACGCCCCATGAAACGATGGCAACGCGTCGATGCCGGAACAGGTCAAACGACAAAGCTAACTGGTTTGCAGCTAGTCAAGAAATACCCCGCATTTCACGGAACCCGAAGGTTCATTACCGCAATCACAAGCGTCCACCAACTGTGTCTATCCTGGGCCAGCCCAATCCAGTCCATATACCCACATCCCACCTACTGGAGACCCATCCTAACATTATCCACCCATCTACGCCTTTGTCTCCCCAGTGGTATCTTTGCCTCTGGTTTCCCCACCAAGAACCTATACAACCCCCTCTCCTCAACCATACGCGCCACATGCCCAGCCCATCTCATTCTTCAATAAATAGCATTACTAAATTTGTCTTTGTCGTGCAGAAAGAATAACTTTACCCTAAGGCACGAAATGGAGTTTTGAATATGTTAACACTTGTTAACATGATAAGTAAAGCATCGTGAGCGCTACATATATTTGTGCTAACAATAGCACTTAAATACAATATGCGACAATATGTGCCAATATTACCATTACCGCTGTCTCTCTCTATAGGTTTATATATATATATATATATATATATATATATCACTGCAGTCAATCAGAACATAATCATTACATTTGTAGCTCTAGTTATTAAAATATTTAGTACATCTGAAAACATTTTCATGTCACAATATTTCTCTTACAAATATCACTGTCTTAGTTCTACACCGTCCTAGTGGGGACGAGATTTTCCGCCCGCCCAGACCGGCCCTTGTGCCCACCCACCCTCATGTACAATGGGTACCGGGTCTTTCCCGGGGTTAGAGGCAGGCGGGACGTGGGGCTGTCCTCCACCCCATATCGAGTGTCGAGGTCCTAGAAAGAGTAGAGCTATACCTCTACTCACCTTAAGGGCCTTCGTTGCCTATAAAAAGGGTGAAACTTTATATCTACACCAATCTTTTATCTGATGACACTTTTCCGATAAATGCTGTTCAAGCTGTACGTAGGAACAGATTAAGCTGAAAGGCTGAAAACCAAAATGAAGTTTGTCGGATAAATATTTAGGAACTTATAATGCCAAATTTCATGGAAATCGGTTTGATAGTCTCGATGAGGCGTCCTGTCAACTCATGTATACAATGGCACGATATTCTCATTACAGAATCGGGCTATGTCTTTAGTGTAAATAACACACAAAGACACTTGTAATTCTTACAAAATTCCGTTACTTTTGTTTATGACAGCGGTGAATGCCACTGTTGTGACTGTCTGGAATATGATGCACTGTAATTTGATACTTGGGTACCAACGTTTCGAAGGTAATTTCTTCCACCACTTTTAGACTGACATTGAGTTTCTGTATTTCTACCCTGAAGATCGAAGTACGTGTAATCTCCGAAAGCCTGGTACTGGCAGAGCAAAATATGCGGTGTTATATAGTCCAGTGGTTAACAATGACGCATTTGTAACTGTAGCGAGGGTCAACACTCTCCTGCATGCCATGCTGACCTTGTCCTTTATACAGAATATTTCCATTCACTGAAAATACTATTATACGTACGTGAGTGTACCATACTTCCACTCTTCAGTTTCTTCATTTTATTTTGGAACCAAAAACTGCAATGCGGAACATGGCAGCCACGCGAACATCCATCTCGGAGAGACAAGGATAGCAATTCAGTTGCTGTAAGTAAAGAAAGGCAGAGCTATGAGTCGGGAAAGCAGAAAAATTCCAACACGATATACAAAATGTATTAGAAAGACTAACAGATGCACTTTGGTTTTATGAATATAATCTAGTTATATAGCGACCACTGACATGTTTCGGCAACTAATGCGGACATCTTCAGGTTGGTAGGTTCAAAAATACAGTGTATCCCACTCGCTACCGAACCTGGCATTTCTCTAATAATTCTAACACCAATGAAGATATTGCAACGAACTTTGAACAGGAGTACTTTCGTTGTGTGAGAAATGAAGAGGTATGTGTCTGTAGTCCGCTTCAAATTTCTTTGCAATATCCTTATTAGTGGTAAAATTATTAAAGAAATGCCGGGTTCGGTAGCGAGTGGGACACGCTCTGCAATTATAGTTATAATATGTCGGGATCATTCCACAGCTAAAATCTTACGACTTTGATTAAAATTCCGGTTAAATAGTAAAACACATAACCTTTCTAAAATATTATTTTACACCCTTCATTGTTCTATCATTTAACAGGACTTCAACCGAACTATACTATTTTAATTTTGGAGTGATACTAACACACTATACGTATATTTATATTCTTGCAGCTAATACCCTGAGGATGGCCACATGAGTGGTCGAAACATGTCGTGTTCAAAATATAATAAAATTACATTCATAAAACCACAATTCACTGTTTAGTCATTATAACAAATTTTATACGAATAACAAATAACGGATTTTGGAACGTACCTCAATCTACCGCGAAACTTGATTAATATTTGTCTTAGTAGGCGAAAAATATGAATGATATATTTTATAGACTATTTGCAAAAAGCTGCAGACAGAACTCCGTTTGAAAACCTGCACATCTGTAATAGAATAATATTAATATTCTTTTTAAAAGCATGAGAAGAAGCGCGATGGTTCAAGCCATAGTGCGTCATACTTGTACTTGTACTTCGAAACATGCCAAGTTCGAATATCAGCCGGACTACTATATCCTTGACTGAGATTTCTCACGTTTTACTTCAGTCTCTCTAGACAAATGCCTAGACCATATCAGGAATTTCAGTATCACATGTATGTTCCTTATTATTTCCGATTTTTTAAATAATATGAACCAATCATTCAGTGTTATGCACTCTGATTTAACTGATTTCTTGATAAATAAACTACAACTGAATATATATATATATATATATATATATAGAAATGTCACGGTGTTGGTAAACGTAAAAATTGCGAACTAGATTAAATTCTATCACAGTAAATGCCCTCTCCTGCCTGACACTGAAGATTTTTGGTTGAATCCCTCGACTCGAATGGAGGAGGAAGTGAGTGAAAAGGTACCGGTAGTACCGTAGTACCGGTAGTACCGGTAGTACCGTAGTACCGGTAGTACCGGTAGTACCGTAGTACATGTAGTACCGTAGTACCGGCAGTAACGTAATACCGGTAGTACCGTAGTGCAGGTAGCACCGTAGTACCGGTAGTACCGTAGTACCGTTAGCACCGTAGTACCGGTAGTACCGTAGTGCCGTAGTACCGCCAGTACCGTAGTGCCGGTAATACCGTAGTACCGGTACTACCGTAATACAGGCAGTACCGTAGTACCGGCAGTACCGTACTACCGGCAGTATAGTATTGCCAGTAGTACCGTAGTACCGGTAGTACCGTTGTACCGGCAGTACAGTAGTACCAGTAGTACCGTAGTACTAGTTGTACCGTAGTACCGGTTGTACCGTAGTACCGTAGTACCGGCAGTACGGTAGTACCGTAGTACCGGAAGTACGGTAGTATCGTACTACAGGTAATACCGTAGTACCAGTAGTACCGTAGTACCGTGGTACCGGCAGTACAGTGGTGCCGGTAGTACCGTAGTACCGGTAGTACCGTAGTACCGGTAATACCGTAATACCTGTTGTACTGTATCTATGCAGGTTAGGAGAGTTAATTCAATATTACTTCCAATTCATTATTCACAATTGCCCTCCAGTCAATAATAATCATCCCATACGATGTAGAAAAGGCCCATTAAGTACAGTACAGTACACAATGCACAATATACCACAACAGAGTGAAAATTTATTGTAATAAATGTTTTTGTCTGTTGAACATAATTTGAGAGATAACGGAAATTCGCAAATTTGGGTCATAATAATTATGTTTATAGCCGTTCAACGTAATGGAATATAAATGTAAATAGCTCAGATGATGGTGAAATCCTGTAGGAAGCTGATACAAAAATGTTGTGACTGTTCTGATGCATTTATTTTGAAATTCCATTGATTTGTTTTTATAATTTGATTATATTAAATAAGACAAAATGTGAAGAAATGTAACGACGCTGAGTACACTTTGTATTGAAGAGAAAATGGCCATTGTAAAAAGGAACTTTCACTCTTTTCGCAAGGCACTTGGGAATGTAACCACCTAACCAATATAAATATATATATATATATATATATTTGGCAAGAGCCATAGCAATATATATATATATATATATATATATATATATATATATAGCTCTTGGTTCAGCAACACGTGTTCGTGTTGGCTGTATTCGATTTTCACTACAACCCTTTAGAGTGGCGTAATAATGCCGATGGCAAATTGTGAGCTGTTTCGCTGGTCGCTTGAAATATCAGTGCAGTATTATTTCACGTATCTCAAATACTCTATCTCTCGCGAAATCGGCCGCTCAGTTTCTTTACACAGTAAGCCTGACCACGCTGTAGGCAGAAAGCAGACGTCATAAAGAGTTAGAGGATGGTTAGTATTTTAATGGAGTAAGCAAAATCCGCTCTGCAGGATTGTTAAAATTACGTGTAAAGTAGCGTGCATCACACAATCTCCTAATTTCATGGTTCACTATACATGCTATAATGGAATTATTCTTAGAACTCGGAGCGCCTCTCTGATCCTGCATTTAATATTAAAAGTATTGGAAAATTATCAGATTTCATGTATGCAATTCAAGATCAGATGTGAAAGAAGTAATGACTTACTCCTTTCTTGTTTCATCATTTCCGCCTTTCCTTTCTTTGCCTTTTTCATCTACTGCCGTCATCTCATCCCTCTTTCTTTCGACTTTCAGACTTTTTTTTTGGTCCTTTCCCTTTTTCCGCTCCTTTGTGTGCCTTCTTCCATCTTTATAGAAATTCCGCTTCAAGTTACGGCTCCGCTGACCTTCTGAGGGTTTTGTATCTGGCATCCTTCAGTACTAAGAACTAATATCTGGAATACTGCCTATATTCTGCCATGCCCCAGTGTAAGTACAAACCCCCATGCAGTACAACCTTCCTTATGAATCTAATTCTATTCTAGAAGTTTACTGCCTTTTGTGGACAACACAGCCTCATTATAGTGATTCAAAAGAACCCGCCACTTGTCGCTGTATTACGCCAGACTAATACAGCCTATCGCCTCTAAATTTAAATTGTTACAGTCGTTTTATTATTTCTTTCTATTCACGTTTTCATCCTGCATGTGCTCTCTATTTGAATGTATTTCAACTACAATAAAATTCTAAACTCAGTGTAAACCCGATGGTATATTACCGTATTCGAGAAACAACACTTGTTTCTCTTCTGAGAAAAGTGTATCAAGTCCAAGTCGAATTTCGGTACGCGTTCTTGTTGTAACGGTAAGAGTTGTTTATAGCCACCTCCAGACTTAAAGCAGGATCGCCACTTCTTGTCAGCTATCCGCAACATCACTTCTTGTCGGCTATCCGCAACATCACTTCTTGTAGGCTTTCCGCAACATCACCTCTTGTCGGCTATCCGCAACATCACTTTTTGTCGGCTATCCCCAACATCACTTTTTGTCGGCTATCCGCAACATCACTTCTTGTCGGCTATCCCCAACATCACTTCTTGTCGGCTTTCCGCAACATCACCACTTGTCGGCTATCCGCAACATCACTTTTTGTCGGCTATCCGCAATATCACTTTTTGTCGGCTATCCGCAACATCACTTTTTGTCGGCTATCCGCAACATCGCTTTTTGTCGGCTATCCGCAACATCACTTCTTGTCGGCTTTCCACAACATCACCTCTTGTCGGCTATCCGCAACATCACTTCTTGTCGGCTATCCGCAACATCACTTCTTGTCGGCTTTCCGCAACATCACCTCTTGTCGGCTACCCGCAACATCACTTTTTGTCGGCTATCCGCAACATCACTTTTTGTCGGCTATCCGCAACATCACTTTTTGTCGGCTATCCGCAACACCATTTCTTGTCGGTTGTCCACAACATCTCTTCATGTCGGCTGTCCGTAACATTACTTATTGTCGGCCATCGGTAACATCACTACTTGTCGGCCATCCGCAACACAGCTTCTTTTAGGCCATCTAAACATCACTTCTTGTCAGCGATCTGCAACACCACTTATTGTCGGCAGTCTGCAATTGTATGTACGTAGCACTCGGACGTGTCTCCTCCATCAGATAACTGAATAGGCGCCATTATTTATCCTAGATTTCATTAACTGAATAAGTTCTGTTACAGAAGGCAGCACTGTAGTGGAAAAGAAATAATAGACTCGATCCACAGGCAGGTTACAGCCTCCAAGTTTCCAACGAAAAACCGGGCACCTTACTAGGAAAACGGGGGAAAAAATCCTTTCAAACCCTATAGAGTTTATAGATCTGAATTAGTAATTCATATCACCCCTTAACCTTTACAGATTAAGACTGACGTAATATATTTAAATACTCAGTTCGTACAGCGCAGTAAACATATTTTTCTCCAATGCAGCAGGACTGTAAAAGTTGCAGCCCGTGACGTATGACACGGATTTTACCAACAGCAGTCCAGATTCCATACAACTAAATGGAAAACGCATAACCATTTTATTTACGCCCACAAGGAAAGGACGGCCTTCCACTGCGCTGTTTTCAAGAAAATTACGAATCCTCGACAAAATTAGGTGCATCTATCTTTTACCGCATTCATCCCAAATAGATTTTTAAGTGCGGAATATATGGACAGAAATAAATTTTCTCCTGTAAGTTAAGTATGACTTCCACTGAACCGATTTTAATGAAACTGGCAGTTGCTCAGCACCATTAAATTCGGATCTTCAATGAGCTAATTTTCTCGAAACTCGACATTTTTAAGCAGAGTTTTGTGTAAATTTCCAATGAGCCAATTTTCACAGAACTTGTAGTTGCTCAGCAGCATTTTACGCAAATCTTCCATGAGCCGATGTTCACGAAACTCGCGGTTGCTTAGTAACATTGTGTGCAAAACTTCCATGAACTAATTTTCACAAAACTCGAGATTATTCAGCAGCATTAAACGCATATCTTCCATGACTCGCGGTTGCT
>Ga0123355_10020443_pt1 | contig 10571 bp, 6 predicted proteins | sample TergutEmb28metaG_3_FD_89872 | JGI IMG/M metagenome (GOLD analysis project Ga0123355, IMG submission 89872) | Embiratermes neotenicus P1 segment gut microbial communities from Petit-Saut dam, French Guiana - Emb289 P1 | ecosystem: Host-associated > Arthropoda: Insects > Digestive system > Gut ... | reverse complement strand
TTCAGCAAAATAAGTAGAACGTACTTGAATGGAGGCATCACGATGTGCTTGGATACGTATTGTGATATAATGGTGTACGTCAGCACAACTGTATTTATTACATAAGGTAATTACATAGGCTACTTGTTTCGACTGTTGAACAGTCATCTTCAGGCCTATTCTTTACAGATTAAGTCACAGGATGCTGTGCACACATTGGGATCCCAGTGTGTTTACGTCAGTGAAATACTTAAGCCAGATCATTTGCCCAGGAAAGTAAAAGGCGCGAAATGTGTAACTAAGTGGTTAAAATAAATTTAAAGTTCTTATAAAAGTAGTGTATTGGCGTTTACCAGTTAAAAATAGGTCCCGTTACCACCTAATTCTTCCTTAGTTTGTGAGGTTATACTTGCTAGTGATGCCGCTTAAATACGTAGGTTATTCGGAAAGTAAGTACCGTCTGCGCATATCTCTCGCGCATCCTCGATACTGTCACTTTGAGCATGTGCAGTGACTTCCTCTATCAACTGAGAAGCCACAGACGCCATTTCGTGAAATCGTGTTATGTTTATGTTTGTTCCTGTGCGTTAAAACACGTTTAAGACAATTGAAGGGCTTCCGAATGTGAAATACGGTCTGTAATTTGCTTTTTGAAATCTAGGAATGTGCTACCAAGTGAGACTCATCACCAGATCTGTCAAGTGTATGGTAACAATGCGATGAGTGATGGCATGGTTAGGAAATGGGTTCGGATTTTCAATGAAGGAAGAGAGAAAGTGCACGATGCGGCGCGAATTGGGAGTCCATCTTTGGTGAATGATTTGGTGCGTAAGGTCAATGAAAGAGCGCGTGTCGACAGACGTTTCACAATTTCTGATCTGTCCCTGCACTTTCCCAGATTTAAAGGACTCTACTCTATGACATTGTCAGTAGTGGCTACCATCGCAGGCGGCCGCATTCTATGAGGAGGGTACACATAAACTTGTGCCCCACTACGATAAGTGCCTCAATAATGGCGGCGAATATGTGGAAAAATAGTTTGAAGAATGTAGAATCTGATAAAAATAAAGTTTTATAAGAAACCTTAGCCAAATTGTTTTTAGAGCGAAACGGTACTTACGTTCTGAATGAGCCTCGTATTTCACTGACGTAAACGCACTGGGATCCCAATGTGTGCACAGCATCCTGTGACTTAACCTGTAAAGAATGGGCCTGAAGATGACTGTTCAACAGTCGAAACATGTAGCCTATGTAAATACCTTGTGTAATAAAAACAGTCCTGCTGACGTACACCATTAATATCATAACACGTAGAACGTATATTGAGGTATTCTGTATATCTCATGACGTTCCATGCCTTTTGTTTTAGAAAATTTTGGACGAAGGCAATATTTAGTGAAATATGAAGAAAAATAATTTCTAACAGTGTAATGTTTGCTATAATTTGAGGTTCTCACAGCGGTGATAGTGAAGTTTGGAACCTTGCGAGGTTTAGCGTCGTTTCATTGTTAAATGTCAAGAATACTCCAGTCTTCACAGAAATGAGTACCAGGAGCATTTCCTGGGGTAAAGGCGGCCGGTGCGTAAGGCTGACAACCAACCGCCATCCTGTGCCATTGTCACGAAATCTGAGAAGCTTAACTTCCTGGAACCCTCTGGGCCTGTTCAGTCCTGTAACGGGACTGCTTTAACTTTTACCTTTTTTCTCCAATCTTCATTGTCTTTAAAAACTTAAAATCGACTGTGCCAGGACTTCTCAATCAGTACACTGACTATACTTCGTGCTGGACGTTACGAGTTTCAAATCCCGGTATAAGCCAAATACGTTTCTCTTCTCCAAAAACGTGCACGCCAGCTCTGGAGCTGCCCCCTCTCGTATTCAATGGACGCCTAGTTTCTTTCCCAGCGGTAAGCGGCTGGGGAGCGAAGTTGACGAATCAACTACATCCACTTCCGAGGCTAAGAATGACAGGAGCTCTACTTCTCCTCCACGTGTCTTCGTCATAGCCAGGCAAGGGACTACTTTATCTTTATCTTTAATCGGGGCTGGGATTTGTGTTGAAGAAGTTCATAAGAGACGTGTGTAATTTTATATTTTCATGTAACTTATACTTCTTGTTGATCTAGACATAAATGTAAATGAAAAAGAAACTTATAAAAAGCTGTATTTGTAGTGTTGCTCTTTATGGATCAGAAACATGGACCCTAGGAAAAAATTAAGAAAAGATTATAAATGCATTTGAAACATGGAGCTGGAGAAGAATGTTAAAAATAAAATTGACAGAGAGAATAACGAGTGATGAAGTTTTTCAAGGGGCGAAAGAAAGTAGATTAATGTTAAAAATTTAAAAAAATAGACGCCACTCATGGATAGGGCATACAATTGGGCAAAACGAGTTTGTAGTAAACATCCTTGAAGGAGCAATATTTAAAAAAAAAGCCGTGGGAAGACCTGGACTACAATACTTACAGGAAGTGGACAGAAACACAGGAGCTGACAGTTATACAGCAATGAAAAGAATGGCTTGCAACAGTTGCAGATGGAAAGCTGCCAACCAATCAGAAGATTGAGAGATAAGAGAGAGATCCATAAATGGCTGAAGAGGCCAAATAGAACAGAACAGACGCTGAGCGTTGAGGATTTGGCTGTTGAGACGATGAAGTTTGCTGTATTCTACAATGCGATACTCTGGGGTCTGGAACAAAGTTTCTGCTGTCTCCAGTTGTTTGTTTGCTTTTGGCGCGACAGTTCTCAGTAGGCCAGGGCCTCCTCATTCACAAGGTTTCCAGATCACACGTAACGACTCACTACAGACGGTAGGACTCCTCTGGATGAGTGATCAGCCCTACGCAAGACTTCTACCTGACAATACACAACACTCACAACAGACATCCATGTCCCCTGTGGGATTCGAACCCACAATCTCAGCAGGCGAGCGGCCGCAGACCTACGCCTTATCCGGTACAGCCACTTGGACCGGCGTCTCTCGTTGTGGAGTGGAAGAATTTCTGTCGAATTTTGATAACATTATACCAAAAACACATTTTTAACGTCCCAAATATAATAACGTTCACAATATATTCGTTCGATAGACTGTTTCTCGTTTGTATCAAGGAAGGTGTTTAGATGTTGTGTACACAAAGTTTGTGTTTGTGTTACAGAAGTAGAGTGGTCAGACTGGAGTGAATGCTCTGTGACGTGTGGCACCGGCAAGCAGTCGCGTTATTCACGTTGTGTGGACGACGGTAGTAGACTGGAGTTGTGCATGGAGGCAGGCGGAGAGCGCACGGAGACTCGAACGTGTAACCGAGAAGCATGCACCACCAGCACCAGCACCACCACTGAGGCTGCGGTAGGTGCAACTACCTCGCAGTCACTCCCCGACATGTTCTTTCCTCCCCTGACGAATCACACGTCACCCGCAACCATCGCCGACAGGAGGCAGCCCGGACAACACAAACACCGCAAGTTCCACCACAAGAACTCTGGGTACAAGAGTGTGGGAGCGAACAGCAGTTTGGTGAATGAGTCCGAGTGGGGCCTTGGCAAGTTCAGTGACCTGGCACTCAGCGGCGAGGGTGAGTACTTAGTAAAGTCATTAGCAATTATACTTCCAAATTCTGCGCCCTGAATACAACACAAATGATGTGTTACGCTGTAAATGGTAATCAACCCATTTTCCCGATACTCGCCATCTTCTGGGAGCTTACACCGATGTGGTTAAAACGTACAGCAATACAATAATTTTCCAATAATCTTACATACCCATTCAGCAAGTTTGGTTAAAATATATTATTTAAAATGTTATAAAATATAGTGTAATTTGCTGTCGAATATAAATTGTCTCCTTCACAATTAGTTCCTATTTATACAAACATCAGTGTCTTTCTGATCCGAATTAGATTCTTTCCTGTAACGCTAAACAATAGTTTTTAGTTTTGTATGAACTTTTATGACATAATAGACATTAATGTGCGTATTCGTAATTGCCCCTTATGTTATGTCTTGTTTGTTTGGAGTGCGCTCGGAGACTGTGCTCAGATGTGTGTGTGTGTTGCTGTAGGTATATTGAGAAATAATTCATAGGTCAGACTCTAAAGGCCTGATTTTCAGAACTCAATAGATACGTAAGAACCAATAATCCCAAATGAGCTTACGCACTACATATACTAAACAACAGACAGAAATAATGGAGCCATCCAGGACACCAAGTTATTGATAAAATTAAATGGACAAGGAAAAGGACTTGGCTGGGAAAATTTCTATATACACATCTACCAAAGGAAGGATTACTGATTGAAGCACAAAAGTTCCTGACCTTAAATCACTCTAATATAGCGCAGGTAAGACAAAAACAGGACACAGGTAAACAAACCCGATTGATGTACCTGCAGCTACACAGAGCTCTAAGCAGAGTCTACTAGCACACTTCAAACAAACAAGGCACAACTCAGGGGTAAATATGAATGCGTACATAAATATTTACGTCACGAAAGCTTATTTATAACTAAAGTATATCGTTTACAGTTCCAGGATAGAATCCAGTTCGGATTAGAAAGAAATAAACGTTTGTGGCGAAAGAAAACAGTTGTAAAGTAGGCAAATTTTAATCATATTGTAACACTAATTTGTATATCAGCACAACTGTTTTTATTACACGAGGTAATATGTAGGCTACACGTTTCGACTATTGAACAATCATCTTCAGGCCTATTCTTTACAGGTTAACCTGTAAAGAATAGGCCTGAAGATGATTTTTTATTAGTCGAAACATGTAGTGTACATATTACCTTGTGTAATAAAAACAGTTGTGCTGATATACAAATTGGTATTACAATACGTATCCAAGCACTTGGTTATGTCTTCATTTAAATTGTAATGAACGACAAACTGCATTTTAACCAAACCTGCACATTTGACATATACTGTTATTGTAAAACTGTTTTGTTGTTGTACTTTTTTAACATTGCTGTAAACTCCCTGAAAATGGCGATTTTGCGGAAAAACGTAAAAACGGAGCACATTAATAGTAAAACACACAATTTATAGGTTTGTGTATTTGTTGGAGCAGGTCGATGTTACATTTAATATTCTAAGCAATGCCTTTGATCATAAAATTTGAAATTGCGCTATTTTGAAGAATAGGCAAACCTTGGTGTGTTTGTATTGTTTCTTAGACGCGTATATCTAATACACACCCTGTAAAGATGCGTACTGTGGCGTAGATCGCTTGAGACTTTCTACAGGGTACTGGCACTGCGATAGTTTATCTATCTGCCGTCATCGACCGTGCAACCCCCCCGACACCCGTCATAAGACGCAACGTTGGTACAGAGCTGGGTGGGGCGCTGGGCCAGCAATTATCGGTCAAGCAGGAAAAAAATGAACTTTTCTAGTCTAATCATATATGTTATTAATAACGTGTGAGACGAAGAAATTAATGGAACAAATTAAAGCTTCTGTCATTGTACTTGGAGGGGAGGGGGAGCGCTCTTATGTAGCTTGTTCCTGAACATAAATTTTAAAGCTTTCATGACGGCTGTGTTCATAGCTCTAGCGCTAGATGTGTAGAACAATTTATAGAAGTTTTCTTACTTACGTACTTACCTTACTTACTTTACTTACTTACTTACTTACTTTGTTGCTTACTTGCTTACTTGCTTGCTTACTTACTTACTTACTTACTTACCTTACTTACTTTACTTACTTACTTAGTTGCTTACTTGCTTACTTGCTTGCTTGCTTACTTACTTACTTACTTACTTACATACTTACTTGCTTACTCCATGGAACAGAGTCCTTATTGAGAAGCTAACCGGCTCTAAACTAGAGAAGAAATTCCCCACGTTTTATGGAACCCGAAGGTTCATTACTGTATTCACAAGTGTCCGCCACCTGTCCCTATCCTGAGCCAGCTCGATCCACTCCATACTCCCACATCCTACTTCCTGAAGATCCATCTTAATATTATCCTCCAATCCACGCCTGTGTCTCCCCAGTGGTCTCCTTCCCTTACGTTTCCCCACCAAAACCCTATACACGCCCCTCACCCATACGCGATACATGCCCCGCGCATCTCTTTCCCGATTTTATCACGCGCACAATATTGGGTGAGGAATACAGATCATTAAGCTCCTCATTATGTAGTTTTTTCCACTCTTCTGTTACCTCGTCCCTCTTAGGCCCAAATATTCTCCGCAACACCCTTTTCTCAAACACTCTCAGCCTACGTTCGTCCCTCATCGTCAGCGACCAAGTTTCACACCCATACAAAACAACAGGCAAAATTATAGTTCTGTATATCTTAACCCCTTAAATTTTTGGATAGCAAACTGGAGGACAAACGATTCTACACCAAATGATAGGAAGCATTCCCTGACTTCATTCTGCTCTTAATTTCTTCCTGAATAGAATTTTGATATGTTAAAGTTGTTCCCAAATATTTGAAATCTTCCACCTTTTCAAAGGAAAGTTTTCCACAGAAAGTTTATTCGAAACTTCTTACACTGTCGCCAATGTACAACAAAGCGGGGAACATTACGTCCCGGGCGCAGTGCGGTTCGTACTTTGGATATCAATAGTCTGAACAGAAAAAAAATAAAACAGACGGACGGGAAATGTAAGCAACTAGTAGCCTACTTCGAAAATTTTGCGTGCAACATCTGCACTTCGACACCCACATCCATTTCGACGTGCTGGTAAATGCACTGAGACAAACTGACTTTCACTTTTCGTTATAAGCTGCCTCTATTAAACCCTCAGCTTGTTGCAAGGTTTAATAAATTCTGTTTCACTTGTTCTTCTCTTCATGTTTTGTTTAATTACGTCTTGCATTGCCTCGTCATTTCGCCTTTTTACCCCATCCCCTCTTACCATCCCTTGTTCATCCCGTTTCATCTGAAATGCTGGTGCTCATTCCATTTCATCCAATTGAATGTTGCCCCCCCTTTCCCCCCTTACACCGTGCCCACTTTTCATCTAATCTAACCCCTCCCCCATTCCACGCAAACATTCCAAAAGCATGTCCTTATCGATCGGATACACGGAGACTTTTATAATGAATTCTGTCTTGTTATATCTGACTTCTACCGTTGGGAGTTATCACGATCGAGGAACGATTTTCTGCTAGAGATCCATGTCTTCGGGTGCTTAATGCCGTGTCTGTTGGTAAATTTTTACTGAAGTTTCAAAGAATGTGAGTGTTTCCATTTTGAGGGTCAAACAGGCTTGTATTTTCAGGTTTTCATAAAATTGGTGCAGTAGATCCTTATTAATATCGCAACCTCCAGTTTTCTACAACATTGCTCTGTACATATAAAGAACAGCAGAAAGGACAGACCCTGAGGGTTCCAGTAGGTTGAGGCTCCCAGATTTCTAGACATTCCGCACACGAAGGTGATGAGGTTGTCAGCACTACGCACCGGCCGCCTTCACCCTCCCCCCCAGGAAATATTCCTGGTAAGTAGATCGCTGGTTCGATCCCAGCTGGTGTCATTGTAATTTTTCATTGACATAAAATCCTTCCGATCGCACTACGGCTCTGGGGTCGACTCAGCCTCTAACAGAAATGAGTACCAAGAGTATTTCCTGGGGGTAAAGGCGGCCGGTGCGTAAGGCTGACAACCGTCCACCATCCTGTACCGTTGTCACGAAATCTGGGAACCTTAACTTCCTGGAACCCTCTGGGTCCCTCCGGGCCTGTAATGGGACTGCTTTACGTTTTACCAATTTCTGTTAGAGGCTGAGTCGACCCCAGGGCCATAGTGCAGTGTGAAGGATTACGTCAATGAAAAATCCCAATGACACCATCGAAAATCGAACCCGCGAACTTCCGACTTATAGCGCAGTGCCTCAACCAACTGCACCATCGCGTGCCCCTCTATACATATACTCCCTAAAATCAAATTTTATTTACCTATATCTTTGTTTAACTATTCTTACGTATGTCAGGTTATAATTCAATTCACAATTTTGAGGCGCGTCATCCTCGTTGTGTTGGCTCAATAACAAAGAATTTTTGTGTATTACACATACAGTCGAACACAACCATATTTCACCTAGTGGTACAGTAGGTATACAACTACATGTTTCGGCCCTATGTGTTGGCCATCTTCAGGTTGTGATTTAAATTACAAAGCAGCTATACAAAATGTGTGGTTTTTTGGGGAGTATTTGGAGGTGGGGGAACGAGACATCGTTGTTTCAATAGTGGATAGCATGACCTAGGACTGTTATGAGTAAATTATCATTGGTTGTCTATGTGCATGTGTTAAAGTAGGTTAATATTCCTATGCTGAGAATATGTTATAAATAATATCATTAGTAACAACAAGATGGCCGACATATAGGTCCGAAACATGTAGTTGCATCCAACGTAGTCATATACCCACCGTATTACTACGTGAAATACAGGGTGATTCAAAAAGATGGACTCAATTGAAGAGTAAACGGCGCCTCAACACACGTCAGACGGTTTGTTGCGGCATTCCAAGTTCTCTTCTCACTCTACGGGTTGACATGCGTGGGGCACGCTCAAAATCCTCTTGAATTCATCTCACGTTATCCTCTGATACACACAAATAATCTTTTGCTCTCAACTAACGCTGCCGCACGTCTGTACACCAGGCAAGCGCTCTAGCGGTGGTATTTGAAACTCCAGTACTTCCTCTTTCGAATGTTATGTGGATCATTCACATACCTTGTATGATTCAGGAAATATAGACGTACGAAACTGAGTCCATCTTTTAGTTGTGTTCGACTGTATGTACACTACATAATTTTTTTTTTTTGTTATTGAATTAACTTTTTCTATTGTACAGCCTAATATGTCACAGTAACCATGTAAACGAGATTCCTTATTTTGTGAGAAGTAAGTTGTATATGAAATCCTTTATGGATCACAGCCTGAAGATGGCTTTATGAAGACAGCCGAAACATGTCGCTGTTACGATTTTTAATTATCTTTTAGTTTTATTTACATAATAAAGATTGTGTTAGACTGTAAAATTATAAATATTCTAATAATCAGGTCTGTATCGCACGACCCTAATGCTGACGGTACTACGGTGCTTCGAAACTGGTAACTATGGAGAACCAACAAGTATCCGCAGAACGCAACATATATATATATATATATATATATCACCATCACAATTATTATCATTCATTCATTCACTCTTCAGTTAGTCTGCCTTACGGCAGGTCCATAGTCTCTTCCAAAGCCAATTCTCCACAGATAGCAATCTAGTGATTCCTCTTTCAATTTACAGTACCTTCTCGTTTGCTTAAGGTTTTTCCCCCGCAGCTGCTTACGTCTCTTTCCTCGGCTTCCCCTCCTTTCTCTCTTTTCTTCAGTAACCTGGTTTAGGAGACAGTTTCTATGTATTATGTGAACACTTCAGTCAGCCTTCCTTCGTTTTATTCACGCTACATGTTTCGACTTTTAATGAAGCCATCTTCAGGCTGTAAAACATTTTTGGTTGAAGCCGTAATGTACGCAGGTGCAATAAAGTTGTTTAAAGTTAGGATCTCAGATCATCACATTTCGTATTTGTATATATATCACAGAAGGGGGCGGGATAACTCAGTCGGTATAGCGACTCGCTACGGGCTGCAGGTCCGGGATCGAGTCCCGGTAAGGACGAGATTTTCCGTACCCATCCAGACCGTCCCTGGGGCCAACCCAGCCTCCTCTACGATGGGTACCGGGTCTTTACCGGGGGTAAAGCGGCTGGGGCGTGCCGTTGACCACCCACCCTACCTAGCGCCGAGGTTAAAGAGAGAGAGTAGAGCTATGCCTCTACTGCCCCTTTGCGTCTTCATGGCCTGTTACAGGGTGAATTTTCCTTTTTTTATTTCCATGTATCACAGCATTGATTGTCAAAATAGAAATGTTTGGCGGAAGATTCCAACTAATTTTATGATTTGTAGTCTCTGATAAGGTAGAGGCACACCATGTCAGAGTATAACATTAAAGCTCTTAAAATCACACACAGCGGTCAGAAATACATATCATGTCACGAACGTAAAGTTCGAAGGGGCCGCGTTTGGGGAAGTTTGTCTTGAAGTGCCTTTTGAGTTGTCGGTTTAGGGCGCCAATTTTACGTGTGGCTATATGCGAGAAGTTCTGCAGCATTATTACACCGGCTTGCTACGTAAGTGGAGTTCATGTATTCGGCATTTTTTTTCCCCGCACGATGCCAGCCTACCACGTAACACGCGGTTTCCTAGACCGACATCACGCAACTTTAGAACAAAAACTCCTCCCAACTTTATATCCGTGGGTTACGACATTTCTGACCGCTATGTGTGATTTCAGTTGTTTTAATGTTACAGTTTGATATGGCATGCTGCTACATTCTCGGACAAATAAAACCCCATCAATTTGACAGTGCTACTGAAACCCATGTAGTAATTAACACTTTCAAAATAACTTCAAATACTTACTTACTCCATGGAGCAGAGTCCCTCTTGAGAAGCTAACTGGTTTGCAGCTAGTCAAGAAATTCCGCGCATTTCACGGAACCCGAAGGTTCATTACCGCACTCACAAGCGTCCGCCACCTGTCTCTATCCTGGGCCAGCCCAATCCA
>Ga0123355_10020442_pt1 | contig 10571 bp, 2 predicted proteins | sample TergutEmb28metaG_3_FD_89872 | JGI IMG/M metagenome (GOLD analysis project Ga0123355, IMG submission 89872) | Embiratermes neotenicus P1 segment gut microbial communities from Petit-Saut dam, French Guiana - Emb289 P1 | ecosystem: Host-associated > Arthropoda: Insects > Digestive system > Gut ... | reverse complement strand
TTGATATAATATCAATGGTGTTGTAAATAGTAGAAAGAAGGTTTAAAGCTATGTTAAAAATATTTAAACATTTAAACACAAAAGAGTGGTTATACGCCGCAGTCGGTGTGGTATTTGTTGCCACAGCAGTCTGGCTAGAATTAAGATTGCCAGGTTATATGAGAGAAATCACCAGACTAGTGCAAACACCAGCAACGGAAGTTTCTGAGATTTGGTCACAGGGAATATGGATGTTAGCAACGGCTTTTGCTGCTATGATGGCAACGGTTGTTGTTGGCTATATGGCAGGTCGTGTTGCAGCTGGGTTCGGTCGTGACCTACGGGTTAAAATTTTCGGCAAAGTATTGAATTTTAGCATGGCGGAAATAAACAACTTTTCCGTTCCCAGCTTAATTACCCGTGGCACTAGCGACGTTTCCCAAATTGAGCAGATCGTTACCATCGGATTTATAACACTTATTCGTGCTCCAATCATGGCCGTTTGGGCAACAACAAGAATTCTTGACCACGAACTCGATTGGGCGATTGCCACCATGATAGCCGTCGGAGCACTACTTTTAACCATCCTCATCCTCGTCATTTTCGCCTTGCCTAAATTTAAGATAATCCCGAAATTGACGGATCGCCTGAATTTGATCGCTCGTGAACATCTATCAGGAATACGTGTAGTAAAAGCTTACAATGCAGAGGAATATGAGGCAGAGAAATTCGAAAAAGCGAATCATAAATTCATGAAAACCAATCGCTTTGCCGAAAGAATGATGGCCACTTTATGGCCGGTTGTCGGGTTAATCATGCAGGCTTTGCCCCTAGCAATTTATCTCATTGGTGCCTACCTAGTCAGAGATGCACTCCATGCCCTCGCCTTTGAAGAGGCTGGAGAACTGTTCGCGAGCATGATCGTCTTTAGTCAGTATGCCATCAACGTGGTAATGGCTTTCTTAATGATGTCCATCATGCTAGTTTTCCTCCCCCAAGCCATCGTCTCCGCCCGCCGTATCAACGAAGTATTAGAAACAGAAGAATCATTAACATACCCAGAAAGAGCTTCAGCTACAACCGTTTCCTCAAATGTTGCCGTTGAATTTAACGGGGTAAACTTTAAATACCCAGAAGCTGAGGATTATGTCCTAGAAGACATTAATTTCAAAGTCAATGTCGGCGAAGTCGCCGCTATCATCGGCGCAACAGGTAGCGGGAAAAGTACTTTGCTTAAACTAATTGTTCGAGCTTATGACAGGACATCTGGAGAAATTAACATCGCTGGTAAAGATGTAAAAGCTTACACCGAGGCAGAATTAACAAAGAAAATTGGCTATACGTTACAAAAAGCAACGTTATTATCAGGAAGCATTGCCGCCAACGTCGCCTTTGGAAAAGAAGATTTTAAAGCCCAATTGCCAAGTATCAAAGAAGCAACTGACCTCGCACAAGCTACTGAATTTATAGAAAAGTTAGAAAATACCTATGAGACAGAAATCACACAAGGTGCTACTAACGTATCTGGTGGACAGCGTCAACGTTTGTCTATTGCTAGAACCTTATTTAGAAAGTCAGATATTTTAATCTTCGATGATTCGTTCTCGGCATTGGATTACAAAACTGACCGAAAATTGCGAGAGGCTTTGAAAAAAGAGCGTGGGGACGTTACTAAATTAATTGTTGCCCAACGTGTATCAACCATTAAAGATGCTCATAAAATCATTGTTTTGGATGAGGGTCGTGTGGTTGGCGTTGGCACCCATAATGAATTATTAGAAAATTGTAATGTCTATCATGAAATTGCTTTATCACAATTATCAAAGGAGGAGCTTGCAAATGGCTAATGAAAACGAACAAGAATTTCACAGCGAATTTCAATTAGAAGACCTAGATACGAAAATGGCTGGTCAGAACATAAAAAAATTAAGAACTTATATGAAACCTTATATGGGTTGGATTCTATTGGTTATCGTTGTCACGTTTATTTCCGGTTTCATTTCCGTCTGGTCTCCGACTTTTATTGGCGATATTGTGAATTATATTGTTGCTCCCTTTGAAACTTTAATAGTAACGGGAGAGATGACCAGTATTGATATGGATGCAATCTGGCGAATTGGCTGGTTGTTAGCTGGTCTTTACGGTGCAGTTTTTGTGCTTGATTTTGTTGCTCGCTTTACGATGACCGATATCGCACAGATTTTAAGTAAACGTCTTCGAACCGATTTGAGTGCAAAAGTTGACCGAGTACCACTGGCTCACTTTGATTCGGAAGAAACAGGTAATACTTTAAGCCGAATTACTAACGATGTTGGCACTCTTCATCAGACGGTTAATGAAAGTTTTATCGCAGTTATAGCAGGAATTATCATGTTTATTATAACCCTTGTGCGGATGTTTATGGTCAATTGGATTATGGCTTTGACCGCGCTTGCAGCAGCACTAGTTGGTTTTGTTTTTATGGGTATTACTGCTACTAAAACGCAAAAATATTTTAAAGCTCAACAGGAGGAACTTGGAAAATTAACAGGTCATGTAGAGGAAGTGTTCGGTGCTCATGATGTCGTTAAAACTCATGGTGCTGGTGAGTTAATGATGAACCAAATGATGAAAATTAACGATCGTTTGTATCAGTCATCATTTAAAGGGGCATTTGCTATGAGTGTGCTCGCATCAGCCATGGGATTTATGATGAATGTTAGTTTTGTCTTCGTTTGTGTAGTGGGTGGAGTACTCGCTTTTAATGGGAGTATTGAGTTTGGAACCATTGTGGAATTTATTCTTTATGTAGGGATATTTAATCAACAGCTAGGAACTCTTGGGGAGCAATCAATGACTATGCAAATGGGTGTTGCGGCGAGTAATCGGATCTTTGAATTCCTGGAAGCGGCTGAGATGGAAGATGAAAGTGAGAAGACTGGGCAAATTGAAAACGTTAAAGGGCAGGTATTGTTCGATGATGTGAAATTTTCTTACCTTCCAGAAAAGCCGATTATTAAAAAGTTCACAGCAGCAGTTGGTGCTGGTCGTAAGGTTGCGATTGTGGGTCCAACGGGTGCTGGGAAAACGACGATTGTTAACTTATTGATGCGCTTTTATGAATTAAATAGTGGCGTGATTATGGTTGATGGTGTGGATATTGCAACTATGAAGCGGGAAGATGTTTACGATTTATTCAGCATGGTGCTTCAGGATACCTGGATTTTTGAAGGCAGTGTTTATGACAACATCGTTTACAATAAAAAAGGCGTTACCTATGAAGAGGTGATCAAAGTTTGCAAAGCTGTCGGGATTCATCATTATTTCAAGTCATTACCGAATAGATACGATACAATTTTGACGGATAAAGTCAGTTTATCGACAGGGCAAAGACAGCTATTAACAATTGCCCGTGCGATGATTAATGATGCCCCGTTGTTAATTTTAGATGAGGCGACCAGTTCTGTTGATACGAGGACAGAGGTGTTGATCCAGCAAGCGATGGATAAGCTAATGGTTGGTCGCACTTCGTTTGTTATCGCTCACAGGTTGTCAACGATTAAAAATGCGGATATGATTTTAGTTATGAATGAAGGGGATATTATTGAAATTGGGACTCATGATGAATTGTTAGAAGCTGACGGGTTCTATGCAGGGCTGTATAATTCACAATTTGATTTTGGTGAAGAGTCTGCTTAGGTATATGGTTCATCATGCTAATTAAAATTTAAAACTGCCATGATTTCTTAGTCAAACTAGAAATCATGGCAGTTTTTTTACTCATCTAAATGTGTTTGAACCTTCGGCTCTTCAGAAGCTAGTTTTTTAGCAGATCTTTTCTTTTTGGCTATAGCAATTGCTACGCCTGAGAACAGTATGGTCGACCCACCGAAGACCGATGATCCCACAATTATTCCTGTTTGAGGTAAAACACGCTGTAAAATCGATTCTTCTCTTTCATCCGAAACCTCTGCTGGTTGCTGATCAGGTGAAGTTTGTTCTGGCAATCTCGGCTCAGGTAGAGTTAGTCCACCAGTGCCGTGTCCAGGTTCAGAGTGTTCACCAGTCCCTAGCTCAGGTTGAGTCAGTCCCCCACCAGTGCCTTGCCTAGGTTCAGTTTGCCCCTCGGTTCCTAGCACAGGTTGAGTTACTCCTCCCCCAGTGCCTTGCACAGGTTCAGTTTGTCCGCCAGTGCCTTGCTCAGGTGGAGTCAGTTCACCAGTGCCTTGCACAGGTTCAGTTTGTCCACCAGTTCCTAGCTCAGGTTGAGTCGATCCACCAGTACCCTGCACAGGTTCAGTTTGTCCGCCAGTGCCTTGCTCAGGTGGAGTCAGTTCACCAGTGCCCTGCACAGGCTCAGTTTGTGCATCAGTTCCTTGCTCAGGCTGAGTTGTAGCCGTAGTAGCTGGCTGAGTTGTAGCCGTAGTAGCTGGCTGAGTTGTAGCCGTAGTAGCTGGTTGAGTTGTAGCTGGTTGAGTTGTAGCTGGTTGAGTTGTAGCTGGTTGAGTTGTAGCTGGTTGAGTTGTAGCTGGTTGAGTTGTAGCCGGTTGAGTTGTAGCTGGTTGAGTTGTAGCTGGTTGAGTTGTAGCTGGTTGAGTTGTAGCCGGTTGAGTTGTAGCCGGCTGAGTTGTAGCTGGTTGAGTTGTAGCCGGTTGAGTTGTAGCCGGCTGAGTTGTAGCTGGTTGAGTTGTAGCCGGCTGAGTTGTAGCTGGTTGAGTTGTAGCCGGTTGAGTTGTAGCTGGTTGAGTTGATCCAGTAGTATAAGTCGGCTCAGTAGTACCTTCCTCAGGTTCAGACTGTCCATCGTTACCTTCCTCAGGTTCAGACTGTCCATCAGTGTCTTCCTCAGGTTCGGACTGTCCATCAGTGTCTTCCTCAGGTTCAGACTGTCCATCAGTGTCTTCCTCAGGTTCGGACTGCTCATAAGTGCCTTCCTCAGGTTCGGTCTGCCCTTCAGTACTTTCCTCAGGTTCAGTCTGCCCATCAGCCCCCTGATCAGGGTCAGTCTGTATTGTTTCCCCCTGATCAGGTGCAGCTGCACGGAATCTAATATACGTATTCCCTGGTGATAAGACCCCGAACATAACTTGGATCTCACCATCCTCATACTCTGAAACTGCATCTAATACATCAACATACCATCCAGCCATTCGAGCTAACATTTGCTCTCCTCGTCTTTGAACTTGAATTGATCCTTCTACAAACTCCAAGTGTTCTGGCACCGCTTGTCTCACACTGAAGCCATAAACATCGAATTCGTTAGGATTATTAACCGTTATGGTAAACTGAATCTCATCTCCATCCAGCGCCTCGTCTACATCAGCTCTACTATAAAATGTTGGCGGTAATGGTACTAAAGCTTTTTCTCCAACCTCATGGTACGTCGAAACTCGCGGCCAACCTAACGCACTATCATTAATCCTAGCCATATTTCCGATGGATGACCCTGCCAGCGCCGTCTCTTGAACAACCGTCTCCAACAGCACCGTAAAGCTCTCCCCAGGTTGCAAGACATCAATCGTCCAGTAAACCCCGTGCATCGAACCACCTTCATCTTCTCCACTCCACTCCAAAGCAATGAGCTCATAACTCACACCAACATCAGCAAGATCCACTGCTTCACCGTCATCGAAGTAACCTCTTACACCAGTAATATCCGAAGCTCCAGATATAAGATTTTGTGCCACAACATCTCTGACAGGATCATCACCTGTATTAGTAATAGTCATGAAATACTGAATTACTGCTTCTGGTAAAACCACAGTCGGATATTCGGCGGTTCCAGAAGCTGGATCAGATTCCATTCTGATTTCTAAACTTCTTGGTTCTGGCGCTGGATCTGCACTTGAAATAGGTTCAAATACTGCCCTAATCTCGATTTCTCCCGTGTCTAACGACGATGGAACTACAAACGTAGTAGTTAGTGATGTATCATCTGCAAATTCAACTGGTATACAGCCCCAATCACAATTAGTCGAAATATTCTCCCAACGGACAAAACGATAACCTTCATCTGGAACATCGGCACTAATTGAAACTGTTACCCCTAATTCAGCAAATCCCCACCATTTTTCCGTAAATTCATGCATTTCTGTTAATTCTGACGGATCAGCAAATTCTCCACCTGCGATATTCATAGCTCTGCTTGGTACGCGAACTATTATAACTTCGACATCATTTGTTGGCATTATAAATGATAAATTATCACTATTAAAATCTACTAATGGAGTGAATTCCCATTCAATCCGATTCCTTATACCAATCCATACACCCGCATCATCTTCTAGATAAATGTATACTACATCACCCGGTGCAAAATATCTAGAACTAGTATCACCATGAAGACTACCGCCTTCTACTGTTACAGTATAAAGCTCTATTTCATCTGAATGTCTTTGCCAAACAAAAGTATCTGCCATAGTAGTGCCATCATACTGCACCATTAACTCATCACTTGTTAAAACATGACTTCCATTTGGCTGTAAGGCGGTTCCATCTCCAACATTTTGCCAGTAGCCAGTGAACTCAGGTGTTAGTGGCACTTCTGGTAACCTTGCATCATTCTGATCCCAATTGTGGTATGTACCAAAAACAAATTCAAAATTTTCTCCTAGTGCTAACTCGTTCAATGAGGTCATCCGGAAAAACATTCGCTCCATTCTCTGCACGTCAGAGGTATCAAAATGTGATAAATCTAAACTTGTTAAGTTACTTGCTCCGTCGAACATTCTACTCATACTAATTACTTGGGAAGTGTCAAAGCTTGATAAATCTAAACTTGTTAAACTGCTTGTATCGTTAAACATCCGTTCCATACTTATCACTTGGGAAGTGTCAAAGCTAGAAAGATCTAGGCTTGTTAAGCTACTTGCCCCACTAAACATCCAGTTCATATGTTCTACAGAAGATGTGTCAAAGCTAGAAAGGTTTAAACTTGTTAAAGCGCTCGCTCCGCTAAACATCCCATGTATTTCAACCACAGAAGAAGTGTCAAAGTTTGAAAGATCCAAGCTTGTTAAACCTCTAGCACTACTGAACATCCAGTTCATATATGTTACAGAAGAAGTGTCAAAGTTAGAAAGGTCTAAACTTGTTAAGCCGCTCGCCCCGCTAAACATTTCATTCATGTATATCACAGAAGAAGTGTCAAAGCTAGAAAGATCTAAGCTTGTTAAACCATTCGCCCACCCGAACATTTCTCTCATATTTGTTACAGAAGAAGTGTCAAAGTTAGAAAGGTCTAAGCTTGTTAACTCGCTCGCCCATCCGAACATTTCTCTCATGCTTGTTACGGAAGAAGTGTCAAAGCTTGAAAGGTCTAAGCTTGTTAAGCCACTTGCATTACTAAACATTCGACTCATATCTGTCACAGAAGAAGTGTCAAAGTTAGAAAGGTCTAAGGTTGTTAAATCACTTGCTCGACTAAACATCCTACTCATGTCTGTCACGGAAGCGGTGTCGAAGCTTGAAAGATCCAAGTCTATTAAGCCGCTTGCCCCACTAAACATCCTACTCATATCTGTTACAGAAGAGGTATCAAAGCTTGAAAGATCAAGGTTTGTTAACGAGCTCGCATTGCTAAACATTCTACTCATGTTCGTTACTTGGCTTGTATCAAAATACTCCAATCCGCTTATTGTATGTACATGACCTAAGCTGAATAAGCTTTGTAAAGATTCTCCAGCAGTAATTGGTCCAGTGAAAACTATTTCGTTTATATAGCCAGTAAGAATGCCATTCTCACGCTCGCCAAAATCGAAATTGTACCCATTCCACGGACTAGAATTCTCAGTCCAATTAATAAACCCTTCTCCGATTTCCAAGGTGCCGCCCTCATGGATATACCATGATGCACCTTCCAAACCATTTGCGCCTTCTTGGTTTTCAAACTGACCGTTCGCAACAACGTAATCTGGTAATTCCGCATCTGAACTCGGTTCGGTTGGTTCAGTAGCACTGCTGGTCGGTTCAGTATGCTCTTCGGTCGGTTCAGTAGGCTCATCGGTTGGCTCAACAGGATCACCAGTCGGTTCAGTAGCGTTACCGGTCGATTCAGTAGGCTCAACAGGATCACCAGTTGATTCAGTAGGCTCAACAGGATCACCAGTTGATTCAGTAGGCTCAACAGTTGATTCAGTAGCACTGCTGGTCGGTTCAGTAGGCTCACCAGTTGATTCAGTAGCACCATCGGTCGGTTCAGTAGGCTCAACAGGATCACCAGTTGATTCAGTAGCATCATCGGTCGGTTCAGTAAGCTCACCAGGATCACCAGTTGATTCGGTAGCATCACCGGTCGGTTCAGTAGGCTCACCAGTTGGTCCAATATCACCATCAGTCGATTCGGTAGCACCATCGGTCGGTTCAGTATCACCGTCAGTAGGCTCGGTTGTTTGCCAAACGAAGGTATCTGCCATGGTAGCGCCATCATACTGCAACATTAACTCTTCACTTGTTAAAACATGACTTCCATTTGGTTGTAAGACGGTTCCATCTCCAACATTTTGCCAGTAGCCAGTGAACTCATCTGTCTGTGGCACTGCTGGTAAGCTCGCATCTCTCATCCACGTAAAGCGAGCAATAAATGAAAAGTTTTCTCCTAGTACTAACTCTCTCAATGACGTCATTTCGGCAAACATCCCGCTTATAATCATTAATTGGGACGTATCAAAACTTGATATATCTAACTTTGTTAAACTCCTTGCTCCATCAAACATCCCATGCATATGACTTACTTGGGAGGTGTCAAAGTTAGATAAATCTAATGTTGTTAAGCTCCTTGCTCCATCAAACATCCTGCTCATAGCTGTTACTTGGGAAGTGTCAAAGCTTGATAAATCTAAACTAGTTAAGCTCCATGTGCTATCAAACATCATATGCATACTTGTCACGGAAGATGTGTCAAAGCTTGAAAGGTCTAAACTCGTTAATCCATTTGTCCCCATAAACATCGAACTCATATCTGTCACTCGAGAGGTATCAAAGCTTGAAAGGTCTAAGCTTGTTAAGCCGATCGCCGCACCAAACATTGAGCTCATGTCTGTCACTTGGGAGGTGTCGAAGTTCGAAAGATTTAAGCTTGATAAGCCGTTCATAGCAAACATTTTGCTCATGTCTGTCACTTGGGAAGTACTGAAGTTCGAAAGATCTAAGTTTGTTAAGGCCATTGTTCCATAGAACATTTCGCTCATATTAGTTACTTGGCTTGTGTCAAAGCTCGAAAGGTCTAGGCTTGTCAAGGAGCTTGCCCAACTAAACATCCTGCTCATATCCGTTACTTGGGAGGTGTCAAAATATTCTAATCCTCTTATTGTATGCACACTATTTAAGCCAAATAAATTTTGTAAAGATTCTCCAGCAGTGATTGATCCAGAAAAAACAATTTCTTTAATATATCCATCTTTATGTTCATTCGGTTCACAGACGTATGGATTTTCGCAAGGTGGTGGTTGATTGCTAAGAGAGTAATTATATCCATGCCACGGACTAGAAGTTCCAGTCCAATTAATAAATCCTTCTCCGACTTCTAATAAACCGCCCTCACATATATGCCATGATGCTCCTTCCAAACCATTTGCACCTTCTTGATTTGCAAACTGACCTTCCGCAACAACAACGCAATCTGTTGGTTCAGGTGGTTCGGTAGCCTCATCAGTAGGTTCGGTAGGCTCATCAGTAGGTTCAGTAGGATCACCGGTTGGTTCAGTAGCCTCACCAGTTGGCTCAGTAGGCTCATCAGTTGGTTCAGTAGCCTCACCAGTTGGTTCGGTAGCCTCACCAGTTGGTTCAGTAGCCTCACCAGTTGGTTCAGTAGCCTCACCAGTTGGTTCGGTAGCCTCACCAGTTGGTTCAGTAGCCTCACCGGTTGGTTCACTGGTTGGCTCAACAGGATCACCATCAGTTGGTTCGGTATCACCATCGGTAGGTTCAGTATCACCGCCAGTGGATTCGTTTGTTTGCCAAACGAAGGTATCTGCCATAGTAGCACCATCATATTGCAACATTAACTCTTCACTTGTTAAAACATAACTTCCATTTGGTTGTAAGGCGGTTCCATCACCAACATTTTGCCAGTAGGCAGTGAAATTAGCTGTTTGAGCTAAATTAGGCAGAGCAGCATCCGCACTAAATGTAAAATGCTCACCCAGTGTTAAAATTTGCAAAGTGCGTGCACGATTAAACATGTTTTCCATATCAACTACTTGACTAGTATCAAAACTTGATAAATCTAAGCTTGTCAAGTTTGTCCATTCAAACATTTGCCTCATATTTGTTACTTGTGAAGTGTCAAAATTTGTCAAGTCTAAGCTTGTTAAATACCATGTCTCCCGAAACATCATCGACATATCTGTTACATTTGAGGTATCAAAGTGAGATATATCTAACTGCGCAATGTTTGCTCCAAAGAACATCCAACTCATATCTGTTACATTTGAAGTGTCAAAGTTTGATATGTCTAATTCCCCTACACCTCTGGCTTTAGATAGTATTGAAAACATCCGACTCATATCTGTTACGTTTGAAGTGTCAAAGTGGGACAAATCTAAATTCGTGATGCCTGAGTTGCTAAACATGTGACTCATATTTGTTACTTGTGAAGTGTCAAAGCTTGATAT
>Ga0123355_10020441_pt1 | contig 10572 bp, 9 predicted proteins | sample TergutEmb28metaG_3_FD_89872 | JGI IMG/M metagenome (GOLD analysis project Ga0123355, IMG submission 89872) | Embiratermes neotenicus P1 segment gut microbial communities from Petit-Saut dam, French Guiana - Emb289 P1 | ecosystem: Host-associated > Arthropoda: Insects > Digestive system > Gut ... | reverse complement strand
TCGCTGCAAAACTTTTTGACCTGATATTATCGCAAGCATAATTATCCCTCTTTATTCACTTACGTCATACTGAGTCAAGGTCATCATATGATAATCTTCCAAAAGATCACGACCTTGCAACCCAACCAGCTCAATCAAAAACGCACATCCAACAACCTCTCCACCAAGACGCTCAATTAATTCAATCGTTGCCTTCAAAGTGCCCCCAGTTGCTAGTAAGTCATCAACAATTAATACCTTTTGACCTGGTTTAATCGAATCGGCATGGATACATAAAGAATCCGTTCCATACTCTAGCTCATAAAAAGCTGTTTCCACAGCACGAGGCAACTTCCCAGGCTTACGAACAGGGACAAATCCAACCCCTAAATCAAGTGCCGCTGGAACACCGAACAAAAATCCACGCGCTTCTGGGCTGGCAACAAGATCAACATCTAAATCTAATCCATATTCAGTCATTTTACTAATGACATATTTAAATGCTCCTGGATCTTGCAACACTGGCGTAATATCCTTAAAACTAATGCCCACTTTCGGAAAATCCATAATCTCTGCAATATAATTCTTTAAATTCATGTTACTCATCTCCAACCATAAATTTCAAAATTTCATCTGCTGTCCCAAGCTCCAAAAACTCATGCACAGCCACTTTCGCCGCCCGAGCTACATACGACGGTGCCATCTTAAAATCAACCTTCTCCCCAGCCCCATTTAAACGCACAACACCTGCGTCGTAACCAAACAATCCAACCTCAGTAAATACCCGCACAATAAACACAAGCATCCCACGAGAAACGCCACTCTTCTCAAAATAAGCAATAATTTCCGGCGTCAAGCTAAACGGAGCATGCTCCCGTGCAACCTGATAAACAAAGACAAATTGTTTCCGTTCAGGCATTGTCATGGATTCAAGACGCTTCAACACAACATTCCCCGCGCCAGACTCCCTATAAGCGGACCTCAACATCTCTTTAGAATCAAACACACGATCCACAACAAAACCATCATCAACACCCCCACCAAATTCAGCATCAAGTCTCTGATTACGCAAATCTAACAACTGAACATCATCGCATTTGATATCAATAATACGGGCTTGTAATTTCTTATTGCCATTCCATTCATTAATTTCAACCTCGCACAATATATCAAACTTTGCGTTAGGGGTTAAATAAATAAATATATCTGCGCCTCTAAAATAAATCGCATCAATTAAATTTTTTCCTTCATGCATGGTAAACTTTAAATGCTCATAAGTGCTACCAATTCGCTTAACATTTTTAATCTTAATACCTGATAACTTTACAACTGGTCTTGTATTCCCTTGTCCAAAGGGTGCTAAATAATCAACATCATCCACCCATTTAAAATCAAGTTCTTCGATTTTTAAATGCATATCAACCGCCATCGTTCTAACGGGCACACTGTCTGCTAGCGCACAATTCAAACCTTCCTCAAGCTCCCCCAGCTCATCTGCTGCAAGTGTTAATCCAGCAGCTAGTGCGTGTCCGCCGTATCTTTCAAGCAGATCCTCATTGGCGACTAATGCACTTAAAATATCAAAACCTTCAGGCGCACGAGCTGATCCTTTAATAGAACCCTCATCGCTAATAGTTAATACAACAACAGCCTTCCCATACTTATTAGCTACCTTTGACGCAACAATCCCTAACACACCTTCATGCCAATTAGGGTGATATAATACCAAAGCCGTAAGCTTATCCAATTCCTTTGTCTGCGCTAAGTTCATCGCATCTTCAGTAATCTGCTTTGTAATAGCCCTTCGTTCACTATTCAGCCCTTCAACTTCCCGAGCATATTCCATCGCCATAAACTCATCTTCGGCTAGAAGCATGGAAACGACCATGCTCGCGTCATCCATACGTCCTGGAGCATTAAGCCGTGGACAAATCGTAAAAGCAACTGTGGTTTCATCAACTTCATACTGATTAAGATCAGCAACCCGAAGAAGTGCTAGAACACCTGGTAATGTAGTCTTCCGAAATGCTGATAACCCTTTTTTGACAATACTTCGATTTTCATCGATAAGACGGGCGACATCACCCACTGTCCCAAACATCGCTAACATATAATCATCATCTTCTAAGTTACCATCTCGCAATGCTTCAGCAACCTTTAACGTAACCCCTGCACCCGCTAAATAATTAAACGGATAGTCATCATCATATTCAGGGTGAATAATCGCAATTGCATGGGGTATATCTTGCTTCGGCTGATGATGATCAATAATAATCAAATCTACATCATGCTCTTTTAAAATCGCTGCCTCAGCAATACCAGCGATACCACAATCAACGGTAATAACTAGTTTATAACCTTCGGAGGCGGCTTGCATGAAGGCATCTTCATTAGGACCATATCCCTCAAAAAAGCGATGTGGAATATAGAAGTTGGCATTTGCACCAAGATGTCTGAGTGCCCTAATTAGAATAGCTGTTGATGTTACGCCATCTGAATCATAATCTCCGTATACAAGGATGGATTCATTATCCGCAACTGCTTGTTTAATACGGTCCATTACGATTTGTATATCTTTAAATTTAAATGGATCATGCCAAATTTCTTCAGCTTTTGCCCCATCTTTCAAAGCGTCGGCAGAACCTAAACCACGCTCTAAAAAAAGTCGTTCAATTTCAGGATGCAACTGACTCCCGACCGACTCGTACGCTGTGTTTTCTCGCGCATTCCAAACAAACTTTGATTTTAACAACAAAATCACCTAAGTTTCCCTAAATTCACAATATTATAATTTTACCATAAAAAATCATAAAAAAATAGCCCGCGAGAAGCTATTTTTCAATTTTTCCCAATAGTTTGACTGTTTACGCCATCATATATATTTCCTATGATTTCGATAATACTTTCATAGATGAAGACATCTCTCAAGATGACGCCTTCCCTTTTACCAGCAAAACCATTATAATCCCACACTACTTCATATTCATCTGAGCAGTCGCTTATTGTTACGTGTTCACTTCCTACGTATCTTGTTGCTACGTATATAATATCGCCCTCATAAATCTCTGTTCCATGCTTGTCTTTAAAGCCTGTATACTGCATTATTTTGTAATACTCTGGATCTAGATTTGACTCGTAACCATCTGCAAAAACAAAGCCAATTTTATGAAACATTAAGCTATTAAAATCTAACCAATTCTCATTTAATGCATCCCAGACACGAAACTTAATTTTCCGATTCATTTAAAATTCTCCCTTTACATTTAAGATTCGATACGGCACACACCACATACTTAATATTGGAATTATACAATCTGGCACTCCATTTGTAAATACATTTTTCTTCAACATGCACTATAATCATAGTAAGATGCATTTTTTGGGCTGCAAGTGCATTCCTTGATGAAATAAATCAAGAAAAAAGAACCTTCTCCAAAGAACGACAATATTCAAGCCTACTCTATGAGATTTAGTTCCTTTTTATTCTGATCGTATTCTTTTCTCCCTCATTCAGTAGAAAATGTGTTATATACTTGCTTCATTGCAGCATCTATTTCATCACAAAAAGCATCAAATTCTGAATCTTCTTGTTGCAATTCAGGCTGAGAGATAATATAAGGAATAACTTCAGCCATGGCTTGATCAAAGCGGGTTGTTGCCACAAATCCTGGTACAAGCCGTTTCACCTTCGAGTTATCAAACAACACGGTACAAGATTTATCACCGATTAGAGCGCCTTCAAAATCGTATCCAAATTTCTTCCCAGCATCGATCAAGAGATCAGATGGAACATAAAGTGGATTTAGTTTAACACCCAACCTCGCGGCAATGATTTCATGAATTTGCGTCCAAGTTAAGCTTTCATCACTTGTAATATGCACAGCTTGACCTATTGCATGTGGATTTCCTAGTAGACCGATAAATCCCTTAGCAAAGTCAGTATTATGCGTAACAGTCCACAAAGAACTGCCATCCCCGGGGATAACAACTGGCTTTCCGAGGATCATACGCTGTAAAACTTGCCATGAACCATGATGACCGTGAACTGCAACAGGAACAGATTCCTTATGATAGGTATGACTTGGTCTAACAATGGTGACAGGAAATCCATCTTCACGGAAACGATCCATTAGCCATTCTTCACACCTTATCTTGTTACGTGAATATTGCCAATACGGATTAGATAGCGGGGTGCTTTCAGTAATAACAGCATCCACTGGTGGTTTTTGATATGCTGATGCTGAACTGATGAAGATGTATTGCTTAGTCATACCCGCAAATAACCGATAATCACGCTCTACATGAGGCAGCTCAAAAGCAATAAAATCTGCTACAACATCAAATGTACGACCCTCTAATAATTTTGCTACTTCTGCTTCGTTATGGATATCACCTGTAATGATTTCAACGCCATTTGGTGTGCGATCATTACGTTTGCCACGATTTAACAAGGTAAGATCATATCCAAGTTCATGAAGTTTTGCTGTAATAGCTACGCTAATCGTTCCAGTTCCACCAATTAATAGTATTTTCATATGTTGCTCCTCCTTGTCTATTTCTCTATTTCTCCAAATGTTTCTTCTTTATTTTTATGCTCACGCTTTAATTCGAGATCCCTAGTTCCAAACAGATTTCTTCAGCCAAGAGGAAATAAACTTCCCCACCATTTAAATTCAAAAATTCCGCAACATTGGAGGCACAGAAAACAGCAAACTCAAGTCTTTTCTTATCCATGAACTGCCATCTCCCAAATTAACCTGCTGCTAACTTTTCCTTCTGCTCTGCCGTAATTAATGCTTCAACAACAGCATCCAACTTCCCTTCGATAACACGATCTAATTGTTGCAGCGTAAACCCAATTCGATGATCTGTTACACGATTTTGCGGGTAATTATAAGTCCGAACTTTTTCACTACGATCACCAGTGCCAATCCTTGATTGACGTTCTTCCCCTTCTGCTGCTAGACGTTCTTGTAAAATGGAGTCGTAAATACGGGCTTTAAGTATTCTAAGGGCAGATGCTTTATTTTCATGTTGACTTTTCCCGTCTTGACATGAAGCAACGATACCTGTTGGCTCATGGGTCAACCTTACAGCTGACTGAGTTGTGTTGACTGATTGTCCACCTGGTCCTGATGAGGTCATAGTCTCCACACGAATATCAGCCATATTTACTTCAACATCAATATCTTCAGCCTCTGGCATCACTAATACTGTAGCTGTTGACGTATGAATACGACCTTGTGATTCAGTCGCTGGTACACGCTGTACGCGATGCGCGCCTGATTCATATTTCATATGTGAATAAACAGAATCGCCAGATATCATAAACTCAACCTGGCTTACACCTCCACCTTCTGAATAATCAGCATTCATTAATTCAACCTTCCAACCTTTTGACTCAGCATATTTTGTATACATACGGTATAAGTCCATCGCAAAAATATTCGCTTCATCCCCACCAGCAGCACCACGAACTTCAACGATTACATTCTTATCATCATTTGGATCCTTTGGAATTAACAAAATTTCGAGACGATCCTCAAGCACAGGAATTTGCGGCTTTAACTCATCAAGCTCCACCTCAGCCATTTCCCTAATCTCAACATCATCATCTTGTAACATCTCATTCAAATCAGCGATCTGCACTTTAACGTCCTTATACTCACGATATACATTTACCGCTTCCTCAAGACTACGTTGCTCCTTTGATAACTCTGTTAACTTTTTAATATCAGTTACAACCTCAGGATCGCTCATTAACCCATTAATTTTTTCGTAACGTTCTTCCATTACATCTAATCTTTCAAACATTTTTTAATCATCCTTCTTTTTGTAAAACATATTGACATCTTGTAGACAAAATATGGCTAACAATAAAGATTAGCGCCAACACGCCTACAAACCCATACCACATTTTCTTTCTCCTACTCTCCTGGCACTCGATCATCTGGCATATACACAATATTTTCAAAACGGGCATTCTCTCCCCGAAAACCAAGCTTAATCGACCCCGTCGAGCCACTTCGATGCTTCGCAAAAATAACTTCAACCATATTATCCCTCGGCTCTTCAGCTGAGCGATAATAATCTTCGCGCAACAAAAATGTAACAATATCAGCATCCTGCTCAATACTTCCCGATTCACGCAAATCAGACATAACCGGGCGCTTATCTTCACGTGATTCCACATTTCGAGACAACTGAGCTACTGCAATAATAGGGATATTTAACTCACGAGCGAGAAGTTTTAATCCCCGCGACATTTCAGAAATTTCTAATTGACGATTTCCACCAGAACTACGACTTCCTTCCATCAATTGTAAATAATCAATCACAATAAGTCCAAGTCCCTGTTGTCTCTGAAGAGTACGACATTTTGTAATAATTTGTGCCACTTTGCGTGATGTATCATCAAGAAAAACGCCCACCTGACCTAACGAATCCCTTGCAATTTTAAGTGAACGCCAATCATCATCATCTAGGTTTCCAGTTTTTAATTTTCCAAAATCAATACGACCTTCTGAACTAAGTATTCTACCAACAACTTCTTCAACGCCCATCTCTAAATTAAAAATTGCAACATTTATATTATTTAATTTTGCAGCATTCACCGCAATATTAATAGCAAATATCGTTTTACCCATCGCAGGACGCGCTGCAATAATAACTAAATTACCGTTTTGCAAACCAGCTGTTTTTTTATCAAATGCATCAAAACCAGTATGTAAACCTGTTATCTCACCAGTCTGCTTAAACAAGTGCTCAAGATTTGCAATATAATCCTTTAAAACATCAGCAATGGTTCTAAAATCTTCATTCTGAATATCCTCTTCAAGCGTGGAAAATTGCCGCTTTGCCTCTTCAATCAACTGATCAATTGGCAAATCAGGATTATACCCTTGTTCAATCAACATATGTGCACGCTCAATTACTTTACGAGCTGTTGATTTCTCCAACACCAAATTAACATAATGTTCAGTATGCGCAAGCGTCGTTACACTCTCAAATACTGCAAGGATGTAAGGTGCTCCACCAATTTCTTCTAAACGACCATAATCATACAAATGAGCCGTTAGTGTGGTCGAATCAACTGCCATCGCGCGTTCAACTAATGACAACATCGCCTCATACATCAACTTATGCTGTGGATGATGAAAATCCTCAGTTTTTAAGCGAATTTTTATATCATCAATCTGCTCGGCATTTCGCATCATTGCACCGAGTACTGCTTGCTCCGCCTCAGTGTTATGAGGTAAATTTCTAGTATTCCCGAAATCCATTCTACTCAGCCTCTACTTTAACAGTCAGCATCGCTTTCACTTCTGAATGAATCGTGATTGGTACTTTCTGGACACCTAATCCTTTAATATCATTCGCAAGTTCCATTTTACGTTTATCAAGTGTAATATTATGTTGAGATTTAAACGCATCTGCAATTGCTTTTGTATTCACAGATCCAAATACACGCCCACGATCACCAGCCTTCACCTTAATCACAACTTCAAGTTGTTCGACGTTCTCCTTAAATACCTTTGCATCTTCCAACATCGTTGCAGCAAGTGCTTGATTTTCTTTCTTTTCGCGCTCCATTTTAGCCAAGTTCTTAGGCGTTGCTGGGGTTGCTTGTTTATTTTTTACTAGAAAATTTGCGTATCCAGCTGCAAATTCTTTAATCTCGCCTTTTTTTCCCTTTCCTTTAACATCCTCTAATAAGATTACTTTCATTCTCATTCACCTCTTAACGTAATTTCTTATCCTTGTATTATACATGATTTGCAACAAAAAAACTAGATGGAAAATAATCCAACTAGTTTCAATTTTGATATTTTTAATCAGTACAATTCTAAGCCTTGACTTGACGTACGCCTTATTTGATGTTGTTTAATCAATTAACCCATGGCTTCTAAGTTCCCCCATTTCCTCAGCTGTAGAAGGGATAATGGCAACTACCCGATTTTGCTCTGCTAATTCATCTCGCCACTCACCCGCTTCAAATTCATCTGTATTGCGCCAACTTAATGGCGTAGTCCCTGCCCCGATCGCGATAAGCTGTTCCTCAGGTAAATTAAACTCTGAAACAAGCAAATCTTTCACACGCTGAGCACGTTCCAGAGATAGCGCGTATTCGTTAGTATGCCGTCCAGGTCCTTCTGCTTGTGAGCCAATAATATAAACAGTATGCACAGGATCGTTCCCTAGAAAAGCAGTAAGTGTTTCGGCAGTTGTCGCTAAAAGGGTTCTTGAATACGCCTCATTGATAAACTCACTTTCATTTGCGATAAATCCAAGACTTTCCGCCGAGAAAACTTCACTTCTTAAATCGCTTAAATCTATCTCAGGAATATCAAACTCAACATTAGAAACAAAGGGATATCCATTTTCAACCATACGAGGATTCCCACCTTCACCCCTTTTTTGCATTTGTAAAACTTGAGCGCCCGTTGCCTCAAGGATGTCGTACCAAAATGCCATTAAAGCATCCTCTACCGGACCAGATAAAACTTCTTGCGGATACGTACCACCACCGATGTTAAAAAAGGAAATGTTAATATCATGTAAATCTGGCAATAAATCGGCTGCTTCTAAACGATTAATAATCTCATCTGTTACACCATGTTCCAGAACATCAAATTCTCTCATATCGATATGACCTGCTGTCGTTATTCCTGAATCAATGATCAAAATATGATTTTCCCTATCCGGATCCATATCTCGCAAAATTCGGTTTGCCACATGTAAGGCTTCAAATAAATCTGCCTCTTCATTTTGAGCCATCAAATGCTCACTATCCATAAAAGGTAAAATTACATAACTAATCGTATTTCTAATGCGATTATTTAACACATAGTCATTATTAGCTGACACCCTTAAATCAGCCGGACGACCATTTTGATCTAATACTTCCGCTCGCCAAGGCTCACCATCACTAACAACAAAAGCAATATTCCCTTCTGCCTCTAAACTAGAAATTTCGAAAGTTCTCCCCACAAGATTGCAAAAAATATCATCAACTACACTACCTACTGGTACTTCAGAAGTGTTAGCACGATTACCCGTAATCACTACCAAATTAATCAATTCTTCATTGCCAACATCCTGATGACAGCTTCTTGCTTCTCTGCGGCTATTATCACTTGTACCTTCTATCGCACTCTCGCTGCCACCAGCTGCCTGACGACGACCACTATCCGTTGTCTCCCCTCGTCCATTGCACCCGACAAAGAATAAACAAAACAAGATAGCCACTACTGACCGAATAATTCTTTTATTCATGCTTCTGATCTCCTATCTATCATAATAAATTTATGCTTTATTCATCATTTTTAAACGTGATACTAAAGCTTCAGCTTTCTCAGCTGTATCAAATTGCTTAATGGGTTCAACTGTTGCGTTATATGCATTAATAATATCATTAAGATCAATTGTCAAAACAGTATGTTGAACCGCGACTTCCTCATGATTGGTAGCCATTTTTGATTTAAAAAGTTCCAGGTCGCTTAAAATCCAAGCATGTAGATTATTAAGATGCGTGTCATAGGAACTTATGGCAGAACGTAATGCATTTTCACGTATCGCTTCGCGACTCTCCTTTTCAAAACTAGTCACATCAGTTAAAACATCTTGTGCAGATGCACCAACCAAAACTTGGAGTTTCCTCATCTCACTGTTTCGCCCTGCAATCGCTTGCTCATACTCAAGTTTAGCCGCGTCATAGCGTTCTTTTACTTCTTCATATTCGTCTAATGCCACGCGCATTTTTTTCTTTTTTCGATCTGTAATCTCTTCTAACATCTGATACCACCGATTGGTGATTTTATGAGAAACATTAAAATAAGAAGCTAGCATCGTCACAAAAATTAACAGGATCGGCAAAATAAGCAGCGTAAAATCAATGAGAAATTGTTGATAGCGACCATAGACAGGAAGACCATTTTCATTTAAATGCCAAAAATTCTGCATTACAGCAAAAGGAGGCAATTCATCTAGTGGTGGGTTTTCAATAATATACAGCTGTCCTTCAATCGTTATATGGTGCTCACCCATATCCTCAAAATGTGTAAGGCTTGCATGAAGACTCTGATTCATTTGAATCCATCTCTGATTCGTTATAAGCCAAGCCGTGGCAAATAAAAGTAAGCCAGCTGTCCATAAAAAGACCCGAGAAGCATTTTTCATTCGATTATCTTCTTTCTCCCGAGTACCGGATAATATTCGCCCGATAAACGAAACCTTTTTTACTCTACCAGCTTCTTGTTTATCTTCAAAGCCCTCTTGATGCGTCCTAAATGCTACAGCAAAGAAAAATGGCAAGAAATTGGTTAAGAATGCAAATAAAAGCGGAATTGTCCACATTGTAAAATTATCTGCATCACTTGCTCTAAGGAGGTTCCTAAAAATGAAAATATCCACAATCGATAGCGCCACTTTAAACCCCCAGAAGGAGAAAATAAACCTCATGATTGCTTTCAACTTTTCTGGATGAAATATAAGCAAAATAGCGATCATCACCGATATAATAAGTGCGAAAAAGTGGGTAGATCTAATCTCCCTACCAAATAAATAAACTGTCTCTGGAAAAATATCTAATGC
>Ga0123355_10020440_pt1 | contig 10572 bp, 5 predicted proteins | sample TergutEmb28metaG_3_FD_89872 | JGI IMG/M metagenome (GOLD analysis project Ga0123355, IMG submission 89872) | Embiratermes neotenicus P1 segment gut microbial communities from Petit-Saut dam, French Guiana - Emb289 P1 | ecosystem: Host-associated > Arthropoda: Insects > Digestive system > Gut ... | reverse complement strand
CTCACAAGCGTCCGCCACCTGTCTCTATCCTGGGTCAGCCCAATCCAGTCCATATACCCACATCCCACCTCCTGCAGATCCATCCTAATATTATCCACCCATCTACGCCTAGGTCTCCCCAGTGGTCTCATAAATATACATAGCGGGCTTTAAATAATTACATCAGTACAAGAGAAAGGGTTTTCCTTCTCCATCAACACTTTACTTCTTACCCACATTCATGTAATCTCCAAAGAAGAACTAGATGCATAGAACCTAATAACCATAATTATATAATTCTTATGGTGTAACCTTGGCCACTGGTTATACATTTTTTGCCCGATTTTGAGAAAGAACTCCAGTTATAGGAATTATTTTCATAATAATGAACATAATTCTTTTTACCTGTCAGGTATTCGTTGCAAATTGTATTAACCGAAAGAAATTCAGTTTCAGACACATTTCTTGAATTTACGGTAGAGATAAATTCCCAAACGTCACTCCGTACTCTAAATTCTACGTAAAATTAAATACCCAGTCTTGGTGGAATTGAGTAAGGCCATTAATTAAAGCGTTTCTGTATTTGTAAAGTTACTCGTCATGTAATTTAGCCAAGGTATTCATCTTTCTAAATTTTCATACCGCGTGTTTATGTACGAACAGACACTGCGTACCAGCTCAGACAAGCAAAGACCTCATGTAAACCGCGGTGGAAGCCTGAATTATGTCTTTAGTAAACTCACTAATATTAACTTATTAATCATCAAATTTCCTCTACGCAGAATAATTTAATTATGGAAAGTGTGACTTAAATTATGTGAACGTCAGTAACAGTGTGTATAAGAAAAGCTCTGTAACCAGTTGAACGTTCTTTAAATAGCATTGAATATAAGCGTCGTACTGAAGCTCAATTACATTTAAATGAGTAGCACAATCAGAAAAAAATTGGGGGATTTGAAGGAATTACATGAAGGACATAATATATAGATCTTCGTAAATGTTTTGTTACAGAGTAGTAATTTGATACTTCAGGGTTTTTTTACGTGCAGTATTTGGCCAAACTGCACTGCCGTCTGAATTTGTGTGTCTTTAGTGCTGTCAGTGAAGGTAGCAGACTCAACTACTGCAAGCATTTTTCAACCGGCAGCAAAACATTATTTTAAAACACAACATTGGAATGCGGGGTCGACATTCGAGGGAATTCATCTCGATTTCTGGCCGACTCAGCAGATTTATTTCCAAGTTTAATGTTTTGCTTCGTGTTGTGTCAGATTGGACTACACAGAAACACTTGTTTGTCATCAACACAACTTTAGTGAAAATAACGTTAAATAATAGTCATAATAATAATAATAATAATAATAAGGTAAAGTAATTCAAAAAAATCATTGTCGTCTGCAGTATACCCAGTATCGTACAAAATGGAAAGATTACAATTTTATTGAAATGTTGTTAAATAGACTGGGATATCAATCTTAAAATTTATCTGGTTTCTGTTGCTTGTCAATTTATTAAAAAAAAAATTACAAGCAACATTCCTTCATTCATAGTTGAAGAATTAAATACCAACTTGATGTCACTTGATATTTTATTTCACTTCTTATGTGCTTAACATGTTTCGGACATTAATATATCCATCATAAGGAGCTTGCGACTATTCTGTTGAATTACCACATTGGTCGTATTATTCTGGGTTCGATGCGTGTTGGAGTTTCGGTGTTGTTGGGTTGGAGTAGTATCCGTGTTGCAGGCTGAAGCCTCTTCAACTATCACAATGACGCACGGTCCAATAAACATAAGATTCATTCATTCATTCAATCACTCCAAAATCTGCCCTACGCAATATCCAAAACAAGTTGTTCACAGAGGATAAGCTAGTCATTCTCCTTTAAAGTTTCAGTATCTTCTTATTTTTTAAGGTCATGCAATAACTGCTTAAGTCCTCTCTCCCGTCTACCCATCACTTTTCTCTTTTCTTCTATCTTTCCTTTTACAATGTGTTTTAAAAGACAGTTTCTGCTGAAGGTGGACCAATTCAATTAGCCTTTCTAATTTTTATTGCATATAGGATATTCATCGGCTTCGGTGGTCTATGGGTAGCGTTCTGGCCTTTAGTACCCAAGTTTGCGGGTTCAAACCCGGCCAAATTCATCGGATTTTTAGGGTGAAAGAATCCTCAGCACGCCTTCCTTCGGAGGGGAAGTAAAGCCGTCGGTACCATGTCGTAGATTTGCGGCATGTAAAAGATCCCTAAATTTACGTGGAGGTCGGAATTTAGGCAAAATTACTACCGGGCATCTTTCTCGCCCACAGTTTCACCGTTCGCTGGTAGGATCTCTGGCGGCTAAAGTAGGAACGACTAAAGGCGGGGGAAAGCAATGGCAAATTACCCCCAAGAACTTGCCCACGATGCAGTGTGCCAGAGCCATACCGGTCATATGACTGGGCTCAAAGCCCTGCCAATCCCGGCCTTCAAGGCTGAATACTAATGAATGAATAGGATATTCCTGTCCTCCTGTACTATGTTTAATACGTTTGAGAAAATCAGATGGATTGATCGTGTGAAAAATAAAGAAGACAAGAAAACATGTAATGTATGAATTGTAAAATTGAGATCTCAGTCTTATAACACATATTTTAATGCAATTTTAATATTTCCACTCTTATGATACTGGTTAATCTGAAAACGATTATGATTCATTGATACATGTGGCCTTATTGACGTGACTAATTAACATAAATAACAATAAAGTTGTGTTGACGGTAAGCAAGTGCTTCTTTGTAGATCATCTCCTTTACGAACCATCCAGATCGGCTTTGAAAGCCATACAGCCTCATACTCAATGGTATATAAATCGCTTTTCCAGGGGTATAGCAGCCGCAGTTAGAATTTAACTACTTACCTCCATTTAACGCAAAATGTAATGAAAATGATTCGAGACATACCTTCACTCCCGCGTGTGCCTTCATGCCCTGAACAGGGATACCTCCACGTTTTAATAAGAAGGATACATTTTAATATTATGAAAGAAACAGATCATTGTTCAGCGAGGCGTTGACTTCTTATCAGACTGGGTGGTGAGCTGTGGTAGAAATTTCAAAAAAAGACCCAGTCCTATTTCTTAGCGGCATATATATTTTATATGGATATATGTAACATACACGGACTACTTTCCAGGGGCATATTTGCCTGTCACATAGTATCCACAGTAGCACCTGTCCCATCGACTGCTGTCGGAGTGTTGAGTGTTTCTGTGTCCTATCACCAGTGCATCAGGCCTGGAATGGGAGCGTGCGTACGAGTATGTCTGCTTGCTGCTACAGTATTATGTTGGGGTGACGAGAATGCGTAGCAGATAGTGACCCCTTTTAAAGGTGCATAAGAGGAAATGGGATAATTTCGTAACTTCTCGCTTTTTGGTGTTAAAGTTAGTAGCATAAGATGTACGAGGAGAGTGGTGGAAATGGTGTGGTAAATGCATGTAGCTAGGAAATACCGTTTCGTTCAGCTTGTATGGGGAGGTAACATTGAAAGGATTATATCTGTGTTATAAACACAGAACCAGCAATTCTCATAAAGCCCCTATATATGTCATATAACTGTATGTTCTTCAGCCGATCAAATTGATGCAGCGGTAATTCTCTGAATTGTATCGACAGGTACCCGTTTACAATGCCGGCTGATATATAGGGCCTAGACTATCCTCATTGCTGAATTTCCTGGTTTTTCTCAGTCCCTCAAGAAAAATGTCGGGATAATACTTCGAAATGTTCATGCCAGCTTGCGTCTGAAACCCCTCAAATTCGCGATTCGTCCTAGCATTTCGTTCCGTAGTGGCAGTACTAAGGACGGCACTCCGAAACATTTGGCGCTATAGTGGCCCTAACGTCGGAGATGCCGACTTGACGTCAGCAGACTAACGCCTTGACAGTTTTAAGGACATCTTTGTTGAGTGCCCTGAATGGGAGAGGTGGAAAACGTGTCGACCTTAAAGTTCAACGACCTGTAGACTCTTTTCGTGTAGGTGGAAACGAAAGAAACAGATATGACCTTTGCCAAAGCAGTAAACTTTGTGTATAAAGGATCTTATTCAACATGGCTAGCATTGTTTAAACTCCCTGGCCATTGTGCCAAATACAATCACCACGATATTAAGTTTTATATTTGTTTATCCTTACCCGATACTTGCAATGCTCAGTCCATACAATATTATACTCGAATGATTTAACAAAATAATTATTCATTCACCTACTTCTTCTTACTTAAATTTATCCTTTATCCAATTTACGAAAATAAACCATAGGTTTACAGGTGTTATTTCCAATGTTCACATTCTAATGCGTCCATACACACCGCACACAATTCAATACAATCGTATATATATACATGCACACACACACACACACACACACACGTATATATATATATTGCGTAAAAAATATCATACTTTATTGAATGATCTGTTTAATAACTATTAGTCTTACTAAGTCTGTGTTAATAGTATGCATGTACATTCACTCTCGTATTCATGTTACAATGTTATTTTCATCTTCAAATGTACTTTAATATTATCTTACTTAAGTCACATAATATAAGCATTTATATACCTGCCCATCTATGTTACATAATAATCTATACCTACATTTTGGCACAGAACCGTAGGTTCGCAGCCGTCATGTTTCAGTAGTTTGTTTTAATGTGCCTATACAGCACGAGCAAATTTAATACATTATTAAATAAGCTAAGGTGACTAAAGGAAGTTGCATCTGGGAGGGGAATATTCAAGCAGAACGTTCAGGCGAACGTACAACAGGATACTGTCTGTACAATTAAACTGCTATATTATCCGCGTAAATGAACTGAGGACATTACAGGAGGCTGTCTCTTGTATAATATTCATGTAGGTATGTGACGAGGAAATAAATCAGAATACTACTTAAAGTGATCTATATTATAGTATATTATTATATGAACTGGAAAGACAGCAAGAATTTAGCGTGTTTAATATTCACGCGGATAGGCCTGGCGGAGCTAAAGCAAATACTATTAAAATGGACCTGCGTAGAATAAACCGCTATATCGATGTATATCATTAAATGGACAGACCAGACTATAGAAAGCCATTGTCTTGTATAATATTAAAGTGGGTAGACTTAGGACTACAAAACGTCTCGCAGAAATTTCAATGTAGGATATTTTTGAATTACAGTCGAAAGGAAAAATTATACTTTAGAAATGCTGGGTTATTACACCATTAAAATGCATTCGTGAGAAGAAACTTCTACAGGTGGATGAAACGCTAAACACGGTCGCTTATGTTGCATATCGTAAAGGATGCTATGGTGATAAGCTGGGGAGCGTGGAATTTAGGGTAAGGTGGTTTCAAGTGGATTGTCAGGAAAACACTATAGTAGATCACGGCATGACAGCTGCAAACCTAAGGATCGCTGGTGTAATTTATATGGATACTACCGCAGTCAGTTAACATGATAACACCCTAGGGCGTGTTACTGAAAACGAATCTTACAATGACGGACAGATGTTTCAGAAAGGTCATTCAACTCCGTAACGTAAGACTAAATATCTGAGCGACTTTTCAGGCTTGGTCGTGGACAATATTTGGAACATTCAGCATTGTCCACTTGTATTTTAAGTCATGACCTGTAATGTAGAAAGACGCCTTGTTTTCAATATGTGTATTTATAGCCCCAATTTTGCCTATGGTCGTAATGATCCCGACATTGACTTTCATTTGATTCAATATATGATGACCAGTGGCGCAGATAAAGTTCCCTGCAAGCCCCGTGGCCCGGAGCCCCTAACCCTCTACTGCACGATTTTACAAAATCAAATATATAGTTGTAAAAAATATAGTTATGAGGCTACATGATTAATTTCATCTGAAACTGTGATTGGAAGTCCTGTATTAATATGAAGAAGTCCAAGTCCTTATTTCATGATAGTCCTGTTCCCATCCTGGGAAAATGTGTGTATGATATACAAATACAGTCATTCCCAACTGGGGCGGAATGCGGTAGAGGGCTAAACCGAAAGAATGCGAAAATTCGTTGTGAGTTCTTTGGTGCCGAATTCTGTTCCTCTAACAGAAGGCAGTATACTGAATCCCTGTTTTGAGACCTGCTAGTAACTTTGTTAATACTTGTAATTCTATGGGGGCTCCAAAGCAGTTACTAGCGCCAGTAGTCTTTGTAGATGTGGCACAAGTCTACAGGGATTCACATGAGCGTGCACGTGCAGCTAGTACACACTAGTAAAAATCATTAAAGGCATTACTATGTCTTGTACGGCCGTAGGAAACAAGGGAGGCTACACAGAGACACACTGATAAACAGGCATTCTGTACATGTTGCCACAAGCCTACTGTTCACACAAAATGATCATTGTTAATAAATGTTACATTTAAAAGGTACAGGTCATCCCTTGACATGCCTCTACAGGCCAAAAGCAGAGGCTCAAGTATACTTCCAGTCCATTCGCAACTTGACAGTAGAGGGAGCTAGGTGGCCAGCACCACGATCTGGTTTTTATGCCCTGGGAATAAGCCGGTACTTATTGTACAAGAGATTGGGTGATCCTCAGGGACGGTTTGGAGGTCATGCAAAATCTACACCCCTCAGCGATTCAATCCCCGGACCATACAGCCTGTAAGGATTTGCTATACCGACCATGCTATCCCAACAACGAACAGTTACAGACAAATATATATGCGACTCTATGAACAGAACACCCCTACGTCTACATCAGTAGAGGGATAACGAATAGGCCAATAGGTAAACCTACTTTATATATCCCAGCTTGCGGAATGCATGTACGGACATATGACAGACTGCAAACCGGAAATTACAGGAGAGTATAATACGGCACAAAAATCGTGAATAAAAAGCTTTAATGAAGTAAACTAAACATATTTCATCTCTATAATAATTTATAATCGGCACAGAAGCTCAGAGTTCATGAGAGGCTTTTTTTAATGTATATTTAAGTACGTGTATTGTTGTGTAGTTAATCTGTGCTTGAACATGTCAATGCACAATAATTGTGCGAATATTCTATATTTTATACTTCTTCCTTGTGTTCCTCATAGCTTTGTCTGACGGTGACACAAATAAACTCTTTGTCAAAAGTATAAATGTTAAATAAATAAACAGCTGTATTGGCAATAACGTAAGCTTTATAAATACAAAAGCTGCAGCTTTATGTAATTTTAATTACGTTTGTTATTCTAGAAGGTGTGATTAAAGAAAAACGTATTTTAAATTTGGGTTGTGATCTTGCTACTGCAGGCAGAACTTTCATGTACTGTTGGTGCCATGACGGTTACAACGTATGTATGAAACCGAAGAGCTTATATTACGATAAATGGCATATGGGAGAAAAGGCTTCATTTTCACTCTTTTATATCTACGTCAGTAATAAGGAGCCTCAAAGAACACACAAAGTCTAAAAGATGGTAAAGAAACCTGCTAGTGCAAGGTGCCAAACCCGTAAACAAGATAGGAAATATAAAGCAAAGTGTCTCGTGCATTCGTACCAACCAGAAACAAGCAACGTAGTTCAAGTCACACTTTTCCTTTCCGGAGACGTGAACCACTGTACATTATGTCGGTGTGCAGCGCCCTACCAATGAGTACGGATGTAATGCAAGTCACGTGTTTCATTACTGCTTATACTAAACATAAAGGAAATAAATGGGACAAATTGTTAGCCAATTTTGGTGCAACTGCAATTAACAGTGTTAGCAGGTTTCTGTTTTATGGTTTAATAGACAGATCTAAATAACCATGACAGTTACTGTAATACATTAAGTAACTCTAACTTTATTTTTACGTAGATTTATTGCGTCTTTATTTATTAATCGCTTAACTGCTTCGATTTTGTTGCCTAAATTAAAAAATGTGTAATTCACAATTTTCGCAGTGCTTTTATTGAAGATTGTCTTAATATACGACGCCGCATATTTTGCTAAATAACAGGATTTAATTAATCAGGAAAAATGAGAAATGGAGTGCTTGTGTCCAATTGAAGGAAATTCGCTGTGATTGGATATCATTCATCCATTCATTCACTTATTCATTCTCTAGTCTGTCTTAACATCAGGTCCATAGCCTGTACCAAAGCTAATTCTCCAGTAAGTACCATGTAATGCTTCCTTTTTCAATTTCCAATATTTCCCATTTTCCTTGAGCTCATTCAGTAGTTGCTCACATCTTCTTCCCCGTCTTCCCTTCACATGTATCCTTCCCACTATCTGTCTTTTAATAAAGTGCTTTAGAAGGCAGTTCTTACGTAATATGTGACCAATCAAAAAAGCCCTACTCCTTTTGCTGTACATAGGATAAGACTATCCTCCTTGACTTTTATGTAATACTCCATTTCTCACACGATCGGGCCAACTGATTTTTTCCATCCTTCTCCGGCACTACGTCATTTGCCTCTGCGCAAAATAAGTTCTACTTTTTGAACTAGCAGGAATGTGATCGACATTCGAACCCTGATCTGTTGGAACAAGAAGCGCACAAATTAGACGTGTTTGAGACTGGGACCCCACACACCTGCTTATGCGTGTAGGAATTCCATTTTGCAAACTTTGAAAATTTTCCGCCAAAAGGAATATATTGGTAAGGATGAGTCAGAATAATTTGTAAAATACAATTTGTTACGGAGCGTAACGCAGTCCCATCTGGAGATTACGAGCAACCCCAGTGTTCTGTTCATCATAATAGTTCAGGGTTGTTGCTTCCTGTCATGTGCTTTAGTTTCCTGCATTACAAACCAATCTAATATACTGTTGCCTAATAACATAAAATGAAGGAGGGAATTTATTTTGTGCATCATTTCCAGTGTTCCAACATTTATACTGTTGTTATTCACTGAACATGCCTTAGATTTGCATGACTTTGCTCACCATCTGTCATATTTTACTTCAAGAGCTGTTACTTACCTTAGAAGAGAAGGAAAACTTAAAGGAATGGAATCTGTTTCATAGACACTACAGAGCCGCAGGTTTACATTCAGTATGCTTGCAACCCATTCGTCGTAATAAATTTAATTTATCAAACATAAAAATAAAGTTAATTTTGTCCCTGTTTCCAAGCAAAAGGCCATAAATACAAAAGCTCAGATTTGCGCTCAAACCCTATCGCAAAGAATTCCCGGCAGCCGAGGCTCAAGGAGCTGTTTGCAAAATTTGGTTTTCTTATCTCCAGCAAAAAAGGCAATTATACCACTTCAAGTGCATGCTAATTCGCAACAGCTTGCTTTAGAATCACGAAGACTGTCTTCTCTGATTTTTCATTAGTTTTTCCAGACACTACTTTAGTATTTTAATGACATTACTTAAAATGAGCCACAAACTCTACCGTTGAAATCCTTAGCTCCTTTTCTGTTCCATAAGCAACGCTACAGAGCTCTCCATCACCTGGTTCTGTTTAATCAAAAGTTAATGCACATTGCAGACAAACAACTCAGATTATACCAGGTATAAACGCCCATATCCTTATATGGAATTTCTGATGCTAAAATTCATAAATGTTCAGCTATTCGCGTACCATAGGCTACTGCTTCCCCTTCTGTACGCTTGATATTTGCACGCTTAGGTGCCCATAACCATGAGTATTGTCAAAAAAGGAAAGTTTGGTTCAGTTGTTTCTAGATCTGCTTCCACATTTTACATCTAACGTGGAACCGATATATGTTACAGTTCCTTTTCACAGAACAGGTGCGCTGAAAGCAATGAAATGTGTTATATTCGCATAAATGGTCAGTCGCTCCCGGTCATCAATTAGAGTAATTATAATTGCGAGCTTTGTTGTGCTGCTTTGGCACGATATACTATCATGATACGAAGATAAAGCTATCATAAAAGTCTAACATCAAGAGGGTGTTGGAAGTATGTTAAAATTTTGACTACGCAGAGCAAGACACTGCTGTGCACTTACCATGAGCTTATATAAAATTCTGAGAGAGTAGCTGGGAACGTTGAGTTTAAAGCTTGTTTGAAACAAAGGGGATAAAACAGAGAAAGGTCAGTCTATCTAATGAACTGAGGAAGAACTGCTGCATGTAACATCAGATAATATCTATAGTACTGAAGTTTCTAGACACAAATGTGAGGAACTTATTCTCCCACAGTTACTATAAAAGGATATTCCCATTTATAGCCCTTTCGCCTAGTCTGCTGCTCTGACGTCCTCTCTCATTGCTGTCACACTATTTTGTTAGACACATTCTTTATAAGCGTGTGAGGTATGATAAATTGTGTATGTGTAAATTAAAATTAAAGAAATCTTAAGTACAAAACATTTTCTTAAATTGTGTAATAGAATAAGAAGTAAAGCTCATGTTTATTGGACCGTGCATCATCTTGATAGTTGAGTAAAGAGAGACCAACTTGATGCCACTTGTTTTATTATTACTTTATTCAGTGCTCAACATGTTTCGGACGTTAGTACATCCATCCTCAGGAGCTTGCGACTAATTCGTAAAGTTACTTCATGGGTTGTATCTGTAAGAAGTATAGAGGTATTGTGTTAGCGCGCTATTTATTAGGGCGTTGTTGGTCTTGATGCGTG
>Ga0123355_10020438_pt1 | contig 10573 bp, 6 predicted proteins | sample TergutEmb28metaG_3_FD_89872 | JGI IMG/M metagenome (GOLD analysis project Ga0123355, IMG submission 89872) | Embiratermes neotenicus P1 segment gut microbial communities from Petit-Saut dam, French Guiana - Emb289 P1 | ecosystem: Host-associated > Arthropoda: Insects > Digestive system > Gut ... | reverse complement strand
TTAAAGTAACCAAGCAGTGAAAATGTAGTGAGATTCATTCCAAACCGGTATGTTCTTTGAAGAATTTCCAGTAGCCCGCCATTACACCCTGTACCGAGCCACATGAACTTCATCTGTAAACTATCAAAATGTTTCTTTTAGATCCATTTTAATATTATCCTCCCACCTATGGCGAAGGCTTTCAAGTTGTCTCCTCTAACCATCTAATCGTTCTTCATTTAGCCACATTAATAACATTTGAACAACAGAAAACACAAAGCTTTCTCCATGCAACCTTCCGCCTCCCGTTTCGCCTCGTTTGACAAAAGACAGTTATACGAAGACCTGAAGCGCCGGTCTGCTCTACTATAAGCAACCCCGTGCCCTACGGTCTTCAGAGTGTACCTGGCTTAGTGACAGCGGTAAAATGAATCGGTACTGACACGAATAATGAACAGTTCGCATACGGAATCCAAAATATTTGCGCCTTACGCTACTTTACCTTACACCTGACAGTTAAGGTTCGGATTTATTTTGTCACAAATAAGTGGGCTGCGTACATCAACTTTGTGTACAAACGTGCTTCACAATTCAAATTCAATACGTGTTCAACCAAACGGTTAACATTTTAAAAAAGTTACATGTATATATTAACCAAAAATTAAACTTTTATTTTCTAACATATACCGGGGCGCTGATAAGTCCTTAGCCCGATCAGGAAGGAAACAGGCCCGGAAGCATGTCAGGGACGCGCGCGATTTCAACAAAATCGAGACACGAGCTGCCATCAAGTTTCTTTTCCTGCAAGGCAAGGCGCCGAAGGAAATTCACGTCATTCTAACAGAAACATTAGCTTCTTTCCTTCCTGGTCGGGCTAAGGACTTATCAGCACTCTGTAGAAGTACGAATTAAGGAAAAAATGTCATTTCTAAAACAAAACAATAAATCTGAGAACAAACATATGTTGGTACTGCATTATTGTGCCTTTTATGCAATGATATGAGAATTTACATCAAGGTGGTTGACCGTGAATTGTCAGTGTACAGGTATCTGCAAGGAGCTAATTGCGTCCTATTGAAGGAATCGAACACCTTGTCGCTCACTTGCAGATACTGAGAAAAACCAGGGAACATCGACTCTCTACAACCAATAACCAGGTAATGAGTCAAACCCAGGTACTACTGAATAAAACTTCACAGCATTAAGGCCACACTAAATTGTGAATTGAGTGACGTCATGTTCCATAAAGGAGCTGATGAACCTTCAAGCTTTCTGAGACGTTGCGCTGAGTCGTTCAGTAAATAATTACGGAAATTTTGAAGGATCATACTGTCTTCGACTTCAGGGCAAAGCAATCCAAAAGCGTCTTTATGGTCTGCTTGAAACTAAAGCTGGAGGCCCCATTCTCCTCTGGACTTTCGGTAACTTTTTATCGGTCAACATGGCATACCACACCAGAAGGCTCTGAACTTAAAGGATTTGCTGAATTGAAAACTTTTGTAGACAAACATGTTACGTGTTCGAGTGTTTAGATTTTCAGAGAGGTGTAATCGAGAAACCGTCTTCTGTTGTGAGACGTGGTTCGCTAAATGGCCTCCGAGGTTTCGAGCGTTTTAAATTTTTATGTTCCACTCTTCATGGATCTTGAGTCCGTGTAAATTACGTATATAAGTTCCGCAGAAAGAACTGCAGCCGCCTGCCCAAAGACACAGCTACGTTTCCCACAAAGACTGGAATCATAATATATTAAACATGTCTCGAATTATTTACACTCATACACTTTGCGCTCTCCGAATTGTAATTTAACAAGAAAGATAAAACCAAATTATAATTTAACTGCGCTTCTTTGGATCAGAGGAAGAGAGTAACCGATTGCAGTAATTAGTATCCCGGAGGGACACAGAAAAATGCCTGCCAAGTAATTGAGGTGAATTTCCTTTTTTTTTTTACATTCGTGTCGTGCATCTTGATATTATTAAAATTTTATTTATCCAACAACTGATGCACTAGTGAGTTATCTTAACAAACAATATTAAAATTTACATTAAAACAGTTCCGAAATATTTCGGTGTTACAGTTACACCATCATTAGGGAGCGCATTAATCTGTGCTTACTAAAGTTACAGTTGTTAAAAAAAATAGTCCATTAGCCCTTTAAATGCCGAGTTAAATCCAACTGCCATCTGCTGCCATTATTAAGAGCTCACCATATACTCCACGTTAGCAGGATAAGGGTTAAAATACATCGGTGTGTGGTTAATACGGAGGTGGTGTGGTTGAATATATTAGGTCTGTAATGAATAAGTGTGTCAAATACCGTGATAATATAATTTTCAAAACGTAACGGATCGTATCGAAATTGGCTGAACTTACCCTTATTGGTGTCTATATGTTGCACTGTTCGGCAGTAGACTGAGTTAGGGAATGCGCAGCTGGTTATGTGACGTGTGAGCCAGCTCGTACAGAGGATTCATGTTAATGACCTTCTGTTATTCGATCAACATGTTACGTTGGTAAAATGCGTGCATGTAAAGAGCTTCCCTACAATTCATTTTTGTTCCTTTGTTGCATGGTTTCAATAATTCCAATGTTTTCTCTGCAGTGCCGTATTCGTGTCTATGGTTTAGTATGTGTGATGCATACGCTGAGATCAGGTTATTTGTTCTTATGTATCGTGTATGTTCTTTATGTCTTGTATCTATTGAACTATCCAGTTGTCCTACATATGAATTGTTGCAAGTGTTACATTTAAGTCTGTATATCCCGCTGAAGTTTGTGCTGGTCTTAACTATTTTCTTAGTGAGTTGTTGACGTATAGTGTTTGTGGCACGTAGAGCTATATTTAAGTTAGTGTGTTTGAAGAGATTAGTTATTTTTCGTATTAGTGGACTATGACAGGAGAATGCTACCCATTTTTTTGTTTGTTGTGTTGTTGTGGTTGGAGGTTTTTTGTCTTTGTTTTTTGGTTATCACTTTCTTCTTCAGGGTGTGAATGATATGCAATGGAAATCCATTATTTTGGGTTATTGCAAGTATGATTTTCCATTCTTGTTGTTTAGCTTGTTTTGTGATTGGTGGTGTTAATATTCTGTTTATGTGAAAATTAAATGCTGCAAGTTTGTATTCGAGGGAGTAACTGTAACACCGAAAAATTTCGGAGCTGTTTTATAATGTAAATTTTAATGCAAATTTTAATATTGTTTTTTAAGATAACTCACTAGTGCATCAGTTGGTGAATAAACAACACTTTGATAATTGAGGTGAATGTTTTGAATGAGTTCGCTTAACATGTTTCGTATTTCATGTTTATTTCCTATGTAAACGAATCTACAGAATGACACATATTGTACATTTGTACCTTCATGAATTGGTGACAAGAAAACCAGTTATCGTGGAATTCAGATGCAAGATTATATAAATAGGCGTTTTAATGTCTATTTCCTTTTGCTGAGTTTGCAAGAGCAGTGTCAACAATCCAGTTAGGTTCGCCTCATCTCTCTATTCTGATGCATGAATAAGCTATAAAATTGCTGAAATAATATTTATAACTTTTAATATTGCGGAATTATAATAACGTATGTAGATACTCTAATCTTGAAGTGTACAATTTCATACGAACACAGGAAACACCAAGCCCCACTGGAAACAATGCGAACGATTGCCTCGAGTATCCCTTATACAACCAGGCTATCAAGTGTCACCACAGTCGACTGCACAACTTACGTCCATTCCTGCTAGGATACTAAAATTAATAACATTTTACATTTTAATGTATTATATCGTTTTAACGAATAGTAAATAATTCTTTAAAAAGACGTAAGACCAATGTAAACCATGGGATCCCATTGGTATAGCGAACGAATGTACCTTAATTAACACAATTTCTTTGTAAGCCTGATGATGGCCGAACAAGGCCGAAGCATGTCGCTTAATTAAACAGTTGTAGATTTGCAACTGTTATTTGTATGTTGTGTAAAGACCTTCATTTCAATAAAAAATTACTCTAATATTTTAATTGAAGTGGGTTAAATATTAAAAACAAAACACTGCACGATGGAATAAAAGCCTTTCTACAAAATAAATAGTTATCTTAGAGAAGAGATTATCCAGAAAACGTCTCAGATATTGATAAATCTTACTTCTGTGATTTCCGTAACACTTCCGGATGGCGAGGTAATTCAAAGTCACTGAACGGCATTAAACTGTGACTGTGACTGCCCCTTCTATAGGCAACCCAGTTGTGTGGTGGACTGTAGATGACAGAGTGCTGGGTAACATAGAGAGCTCACAGAACCTGAGCATTCTCTTCTATTCTATAGCAAGTTCCATTTCAGGCCTGGCAAGCAGAAGAATACAGAAATGGGTCTAAACCGAGCAACACACTGGACTGCATTAGAGTGATGTTATTGTTTGAAGAATTACATTGAATTACTGACATCGTGCCCAGCAGAAGACAGTAAACTCAGGGCATTGTGGTTAAAAATATCTCTTCTTTAACTGATTGATACTGAGGCTGGAAGCATTATAGACTTCCAAAATGTGACAATCAAAAGATACAGGAATGCACACTATAAATCGACTTTTCAATACTTACACTTTCAGCTACAAAAAAGGAGACAGAACTGGTTATTATTAACTGTCCTATTTTTACCAGTACAAACCTTGTCTCTTGGTTACATAAAAGGGGTCAACTTTTACAGATATCTATAAGAATCAAGAAACACAAAATAAAAATACTTTTCGATGTGACATCCAATGAAATATGGTACAAGAGGGGGATACATATATCATGTCTGTGGACAAATCGTGTTGGAAAGATTTATAACCAGGAATGCGAAATATATGTAAAATCTAGGGAAATCAATAGTCAGAAAAGCTACAGATGAATAGAAATGAAATACGTGACGTGTGTTTTACAGACTATGTTACCAAAATGATGCCCACATTATTACAGGCTGATGTAAAATAAAAATGTACATTTCCAGAAAATGGAACTTAATGTTCAGGAAAATGGCTCCCTAGTGGCCAACCAATAATGATATATATCATCATGTTACTAGTTACTTGTTTCGAAGATAAAACGGAGTTGTTCAAAATTTATTTACGTGGAACTAAGTAACGAATATAACGCTGCTGCAAGATTAGAGTTTTCATGTTGAAGTATATAATTCGTAATAAAAAATTTGTGTTTAACCACACACACAGACAAAACGGGAGGTAAAGTTCCCATTATTTTATTAGGAAACAAATTTTGGAAATACTTCTTTGTTGATCAAGGGCATAAAGTTTAAAGACACGTGATTTTTTTTGTTCTTTCTTCTTAGTAATAAATATTTCATGAAAATATGAACACAGAATCGTTTGAGTTGATTTCCTGAACTGACTTGAATAAATCTATTTACTGCAACACGAAAAAGAAAACCCTATCATTTTGCGAATGATTGGCTAATAATTTTCATTTGCAAGAAAGTAATATACCGTATATTCTCGAATCTAATCCGCACCCTTTTTACAGTTTCAGAGGGCTAAAAAACCAGATGCGGAGTAGATTCGCGGTCGTGAGCTGGATTTTGGAAAAATGATAGAGCTGCTGTACATGCCGTAAGAACAATACAATACAATAATTTATTTTATTTATTATTTATTATATAATATATTTTATAACATTTATAATTTATTATTCATCAGACTCGCCGTCATCACTCATAAATGAATCAGTCTGCCTTGTAGGCAAGGAACGGTTGAAGGAAAGGTGCGGATTAGAACCGCGAACTTTTTTTCGTTTAAGAAATCGGCAAAAACTAGTGCGGATTAGATTCGGGTGCGGATTAGATTCGAGAATATACGGTATTTACACATTTTTTTAAATATACAGAATGTTTCAGTAGGAAACCGCCACAATTCGGGAAACGTTACTTAGGTTAATTTACATCTGTATATACTAACATAATACTTATATCCTTTGATAAAGAAATTATTAACAAACAACAAAATCAACGTATTGTTTACTGTTATTTACATTAAAATTATAGACTTCAAAAAACCAACACGCTGTGTAGGAGTTATTATATATATATATATATATATATATATATATATATATGTGTGTGTGTGTGTGTGTGTGTGTGTGTGTGTGTGTGTATGTCCGTCTGTGTATGTCCGTCTGTGTGTGTCTGTGTGTGCCTGTGTGTGTGTGTGTGTGTGTGTGTGTGTGCCCCACCATTTGAAATGGCTATTAGAATGTTATCTCGACATTTTATTAAATGGAAAATTCTTGGTGGACACATTTGTGGCAATTACCAGACAATTTGTCTGGGTACGACGACAGATAGGAGGGGGCGACAGGCGCAAATATGGTGAGCCATTCAATCCACAGCACTGGGTACTGGTCACGATCTGTATCGACCGCATGGAACCTGTGGTATTTTCCGAAAATGTCCAATAAATCCAACCATCAGTTTTACATATGACCGGGAGATATGTGGCAGAGGTTGGAGTGTGTAGAGGGTGCGGAGAGAAAGAGGAATAGGTTAGAACCCTCACGCAGGTGGTAGTTAAGCTTTGCGTTAAAGCTACATGACATAATTTTAATCATGGCGTATAGTAACATCAATCTGTGACATGAGTCACTGGCACTCTGTAGAATGTCTCAGAAACAAGTATTCGCCTTTGTGATGGGAATGTGTTGAACATATGCAACAACTTAGTTAAAAAATTCTAAAGTTTATATTTGAACAACAAAAATAAACGACTAATAAGGAAATAACATGATTAAAATTCTGAAACTAAATGTTAATAGTATATTAATTACCCGAAATATCGCAATCACACTTAATTTCGAAAGAGCTCAACTCAAAAAGTTGGCCTATTTATACCGCTATAATAAACCCCCTTGTTTTCCACGGATAGTAAATTATTTTTTTATCGCTGCACCGTACATCTTGATACCATCAGAGGCCTTCGTTTACCAACAGATGCACTTTATATCAGTCTTATAAACCTCTAAAATTTACATTAAAACTTAAAATAAAATCGCTCCTACATGTTTCGGTCTTCGACCATCATCCGGAAGATTACAGTTGAGCATAGCTAAAGTCACGTTTATAAAAGTAGTCGGTAAGAGCACGTCGTTATGGACTGTGTGGTGGTGTGGCAGCATGTTATATAAAGTCCATGCTGTGTGTGTGTGCTCTGTGGGTTGTGCAGATTGGGTCTCAATCTGCACAACACACAGAGCGCACACACACACACACACACACACACACACCACCAACGACTTGATAAAATACGCTGCCACACCACCACACAGTCCATAACGACGTACTCTTCCTGTTTTTTAAACGTAACTTTAGCTATGCTCAAGTGTAAGCCCCCTGATGATGGTCGTAGACCGAAACACGTAGTACAAATTTTCGTGTAAATTTTAGTGGTTTATAAGACTGATATAAAGTGCATCTGTTGGTAAGTGAAGGACTTTGATGATAGTAAATTAGTCTTCTTACCTTAAGTTATCTTGGCGAAAACCTGATGATGGCCAATAAAGTGCCGAATCATGTAGTTTTCTAATTTATAGTCAATAAACATTTCAACTGATACAGTTGTGTCTGACTGCATACCTCTCATATTTAGCCTTCTTACCCTTTATAATCGCCACTTATTAGTTTATTTCCCAAATATCTGAACTTGTCATATTTCCAAAGGATCTGTTAGCTTTATCTCACGATTTTGTCCTGAATTCTGTTCATAATATATTATCAAAGCCATAATACATTTCCTTATGCATCTGTTCCGTATTATGACACTGCTGTTTAGACACAAATGCTTTTTCCAGCGCCTATTTTTAGACGTCTATCACACAGAATACAGAGGACGATACTCAAAGGTAGGGAGGAGAAAAGGAGAACAAATTCCGAACTAAAATATCACATAATCAATATCTACATTTACTATAAAATAACTACACCGCCACGACCCTGATATTGAATTACTTTATTCTCGCTTTTGTCTTCAATTAGACCTAATGCGAATACAATTCAAGTTTCCGTCCTTCAGGAATTACTTAAATCTATTCCGGTGAAATGAATCCAAAACTTTACATTTATTTTGAAGTGCCTGAATATATGACTGCTATCTAAAACTCTCTCAAAGCATAGAGAATAGTAATAATAACTATAAGTTTCCATTTAATGTGACAATAATCGGTAAAGCAACACCGGAACTGCTAAGTGAGCAAGTGCAGTACATCCATTTTGTATTCTTCCACCTGGTGACACGGCGTACCCTGTTGTCCGGTTACCAAAGTTTCAAGGTATCACGAAATATGGAAGAAATATAATACTTCGAACCGCTATTTACCCTCTACCAAAATACACGGTGTCATAGCTCAAAAGACCGATTGTGAATCTTTGAGCCGTAAAAATTCAAATTTCATATAGGCTGCAGTTTTCTTAATTACTAAACCACTTTATATAATCACATATCCCTTTTTTCTGGTCCTGCTTGACATCGCTAGCGTTTCGGTATAAGAACATGCATTACGCTAGAATCACCAACAGCTGTGGGGTCGACGTTGTCTGAAATACGCTTCAAAGTCAGAACGCAGGCCGAACCATCCGCCTCATGTACGTCAGAAAGGTTTTGACATGAAATTCATCTGGTATTTGCGTAACTACGTTTCAGTTCCGATCCATGGTCAGCCTTGCTGTAGTCCTTATATATCCGCTGTCTGGTTACATTACATTGCTTTAAAGCAACATATATTACTCACACTCAAATATGTACCAGCGTGTCTTCTTCCTTTGTGATAAAGTAACTACATAATTTGAATTTATCCTTGTCCACACCTTGAAGGTGTACAAGGTTGTAGAGGTGTACAGCTACGTATTCTTAACCTAGGCACCAGATGATGGTGAATGAAGTGCTGGACGGAAGGATATTACTGCGTACGTTTTGAGATGTAAGGGAAAATAAGTTAAAATAAAAGCAGATAAATTTAAATAATGTATTAGGTATATTGATGAAGTTTCGTATATTTGAAGTATGAAAACCACATTCTGTATATTCCAGTCGGAGTAGCGACCTGACGGCGAGTTGGAACATCGGAGGCGAGATTTCCAGCAAGGGCAACAGTCCTTCCTCTTCTCCAAAACGTCCAGACTGGCTCTGGGGCCCATCCAGTCTCCTATTCTTTCAACGGGGTTAAGGGGGGGGGGGCGTGAATTTCACCACTCACGGCCATCTAGCACAGAGATTACAAATGAGTGTATCTAGCCCATAGCTCTCACGTTACATTCTTTCGCAGAGTTTACACGCAATTACTCTTAATTATACCACAACTTACTATAAGATTTGAGGGCTCGGAGCAGTAACCTTTGCTAGTGTACAGTCCTGGGTTATGGAATCATGTTCTTGCGGGTTATGGGTCCATGAGGTTTGACCTGTGCCACCATTCGAGCAACGGCATCAAGGTGGACTGGCTAACCTAGCAGAACATTCACCCCAAATATCTGGACCTCATCACAATTGAAACCATTTAAAATTTTAGCCTACCTCAAGTCTTTGTGAAACAGTGTACCAAACTACATGGTGTGACGTCCAAGAACGTCTAAATGTAAATCCAGAATTTTAAATCGCGAAAATATAGACCATGACGTCAGCTCCGTGTTAATGGTGACCGTAAGATCTGAGAGGGAATGACCAACTCCGGTCAAAAGTCATTGCGGTTGGTTTCGTTATGTCCCTGCGCTATGTCATAACTGCAACTGTTAATAAACACATCACGAAGGTGAGCTGTGTACAGTGTGTGGCATATTACGGGGAATTATAGCTCAAGCGGGTACAACGCACACGAATTATTGCCAACACACTTCCGCACTACAGACTTGGCGCTGAACGACGTTCCTCGAATCATAGCAGTGATAACAGCTCAAATATAAATGCCACGATCGATACTCTGTCATTTCACTGGATTTCGAGTTTTCGAGAGTAGCAAATGGCAGAATAATGGACAGAAATTGAGTTCTTTAATGCAATAATTCCGCACGTGTGCCGTTCATTTCGTGATTTGGTAAGCCTAATTACATTCCGTACGGTACGTATGTATACAGTCAATTGTCAGGAATATTGCATTCTGTCAATAACCCATTTGTACGTCGTCAATTAACCAATTCCTCGCAACAAACGAAGCACATTTCATCCATTTGGATCAATAAGTCGACATCGCTCCTTAAAATACCAAAGTCCCTCTAATTACTCTTAGCTTGATTTACACCTTGTGGAAATAACAATAAAAAGGGAAAATATTTAATTGTGAAGTAAAATGTTACTTAAATTAAAACAAGTTGTAATGCAGCTAATCTTATTGGTATATTTTGATATACGTACTACCAGACGATGATCCATTTCGGCCGAAATATTTTGTCATCATATTTCCCATATAAAGGCAAAGTGATCCCGTTACAGGTCCTGTGTCGCCCAGAGGGTGGGTAGAGGTATAGCTCTACTCTTCCATGACCGCGGCACTAGAAGGGGGTGAGTGGTCAGCAGCACGCCCCGGCCGCACTTTAGCCCCGGGAAAGACCCGGTACCCATTTTA
>Ga0123355_10020437_pt1 | contig 10573 bp, 5 predicted proteins | sample TergutEmb28metaG_3_FD_89872 | JGI IMG/M metagenome (GOLD analysis project Ga0123355, IMG submission 89872) | Embiratermes neotenicus P1 segment gut microbial communities from Petit-Saut dam, French Guiana - Emb289 P1 | ecosystem: Host-associated > Arthropoda: Insects > Digestive system > Gut ... | reverse complement strand
GTGTCTGTTGTTACACACACACACACACACACACACACACACACACACACACACACACACACACACCGTTTCTTGGAATTCTCGTATTTGCACTTTTTGCTTCAAGTGATCTCTTCCCTACGGTTTTGGAAACCAAAAGTTCGTATGCATTTCGTTTCTCTTCCATGCATGCATGCTACGTGCCCCACAATGTTTCGTCCTTCCAAATAGTCGACTCTGTGTTAGTGACAGTAACAAACAGAAACAAGGTAAAGGATAATCGGCAGTGTAATTGATACGAGAAGAAATGTTAGAACAGTTCCTAAACTCGCACCACAGGCCAATGTTGATGGTAAGGCTAACTGGAGCGTTGTTAGCGCACCGCCGACTGACGGCCACGTGCTGTTAAGATGCGCGATGATTTGGCAGCTTCACTGCGCTCGACGTCACTCAGTTGCAATGAAGGATTGCCCACTGGCTCCTAATCTCGTCTCCATCCCATTCCGGCTAACAACACACGTAGTCTAAAGTTTCACCAAGTGTTGTTCGTGCGTGTGCTTTGGGCGGTCACAGAGAGGAGCAGAGCTGGATTCTAAGTGCAGAACGGTGAGACCGCGAAAGCGGTGGTGCTCAGAGCAGCACAGGGCTAAGGAACACACGCATCATCACTGCTGCTTGCTTCCGCCCGTTGTGCAGTTAGTTGCAGCGACTTTCGGGACACGTTGTAGAATGCTGTAAGTCCTGCGCGATCTGCAGCTTTGCTGCCGACTTTATACGTGCTCTGAGCGTAACTTTATTTCGTAATAAAAGACCGTTTGGCACGCACGATACATTTATTTGTATGCTGATTATCAGCGTCAAGCACTGCCAGATCAGAGGAGCGTACCTTAAGTGAGCTTTACTCTTTCACCTCAGAAGTTCACTTTGTATCCACGTCTGTGTTGCTGATGAGGGGAATTAAAAAATGGTGCGAGGTCTGTACAATATTTCAGCAGTGTGTAAGTTACAAGTTCGTCCGAAGCGTTGTGCGGGTTCGTGCAGACTGTCTGCCACGTTATGGCGCCTTGTGGGGTTATAGATGGTGTTGAGGTTTCGGGGCAGTGTACTGTTTTCCCGAAGACCACTTGACATCATAACCCAGAAATGAGGTTGCCATGGTGGATTGTCATGTGGGTCATTTGGGATGTGACGCATTGCAGTTCGGTTGACTTGCGCTTGGTTCATCCGAAACGTCGGTGGCTTCCTGCCAGGCTGCACATGGTCCGATGTATTAAGAACAAGAGCAGGCAGTAGGTCCGACTCAGCCGGACTGTACTGACAGTGGGAGCAGTGCTTGGCGAGAAGCCAGTAGTTGCTCAGCTAGTCAAGAACTGCACCGCTTTTTGTGGAACCCGAAGTTCCGTTACCGAGTAACAATGAACTGTCCATTTGTCTGTATACTCAGCGACCTTCGTATCCCGTTGTTGCAAGATCCATGTTAGTATCGTTGTGTCTACACCTGGATCTTCCAACTGACACATGCCATGCGTCCCACACGCCCCGCCCTTCCGATCCACGATTTCACGGCGTCGAAATCGGGAAGCTCCTTGTGCACGTTTCTCCTTCCTCATGTCACTCACCTTGATATCAACAGCTCCCTTCTGTCACGGTCACACAGAACAACAGGCGACGCTGTACCTTTGTGTCTTGTGCTCGTGGCATGTCTGACTCTGGGTTGATTCTTGCGACGACAGCAGATTAGTTTCTCTCCTCCCACTGTGTCACTAAACAGACGCTGACTGAACATGAACCACATTACGTCGCTGAAGTAAACACATTATAAAACATTCACACACCATTGGCACTTCACATGCTTTACCGGCAGATGGCAGGTGTGTCGAAACGCACAGGAGTGGCGGATTGACTTCTCTGATGTTGGAACTGATGTGGGCTGTATTGTGCTGCACTTGCAGTAAGATAATTGTTACAGCGAGCGCTTACAGAAGGAGCTGTCGTGTGTCTTCCGAGAAGAAATTCCTGTCTCGTTGACGGTTTTAAGTGTTTTTATTTAACGACGCTGTCAGTGTTTACGATTGTATGAACTGGGTGGTCAGAGGCACGAGTATGAAGCGCTGGGAGAAAGATGATCAGAAGGGAAAACCGAGATGTTCTCAGGAACATATTCTGCCCCCAGTGTCACTTTGTATACTGCAGACCTCACATGTACTGGCCTGGGATTAAACCGGCGCGGCAGAGAGTACGTTTTGTTGTTGTAGTTGATTGCCTGGAGAAGGGCGACTGTAGCCTTGTAAATCGGCGTAGCAGCAATCACTGTAACATCGCAGTGCTGTGTCTTACGTTACGAAATAGTTGAAGTCTATAGATCAGAACGTTCCAGTCCAGTGGATGGCATTCCTGATTCGTATTTCGGAGCACCGGGCTTTAAATCTCGATTGGGAAGCCTACATTCACAGGTTTCGCGTTGAGTGCTTCATGCCGTCTAGGCCAACGCTGACACACTACCTGTCAGCCTGTCCATCGCACTGCTCAGCAATCATCGTTATCATTCGCGGTTATGTAGGCGGAGCTACTGATAGCGTCGTTAAATAAACTATGGATCAGTGCTTGGATAATCTGTACTTAACGTGGATGCCCATAGAAGCAAAATATTTTCATATTTATTAGGGTTGGGGGGTTGACAGACAGTAGGTCTACTGGTGCGAACCGTAAACACAGGAGAAGGAAACATCTGCTGTACTTTAGTTAATTTCTTCTTGAAGGCTTTAAGCTGGAAAATTAGTATCTGGAGGCAGATTTGGGCTGCCCGAAGGCAGAAGAGAGCAGACATTTTAGTGACCCTTCATGCTACGGGACCAGTAGGCAATGTGCGACGTGACGCCGTGTAGTTTGACAGAGAGTTGCCTTCAAATTGTGACCTTTTTGTACTGAAGATTTAGGGAGCAGGTTCTCCGAAACGTCGATGTACATGTGCATGATGTGCCAGCAGACATGACGTATATTCACGTAGATGTGACACATCTGACAGTGGACACAGTGGCACGAATAGAGACGCATTGTGTGAAGACCAAGATTAGCCTGAGCTACATCTACAGATCCAATTCGAACAGCACAGCAAACTCATTTCGTCTGGGCTGTGAAAGAAAAGTATTCTAGTCTGTCTTACGGCAGGTTCATAGCGAGTTCTGCTGAGAGGGCAGTTAGTGCTTTCTGTTGCCGGTTTTTTTTTTTATCTCCTCGCTCTCTTGACTTCGCTACAGGGGAATAATCGCTGAATGTTCTGAGATCGGTACAGAACACATAAATACACTGTGATGTCAGAACGTAGAATTTTTGAAGGTTTAACTGGTGGTAGAGCAGAAACGAAACGTGATGGCACACGCGCAGAAACCAGATTTGGTTTTCCAGCGAAACGGACGAGTCCATTTATATCAGCGGGGGTGTCAGTTCAGTCGGCTGCTGGCAACCGAGGTGTGCGGATCAGCGGTAGTAATGCTGGATAGACCGTGTCCGATACAGTGCACGACTGCTGGCTACCCCCTCCATTCGCCCTTTTCCCCTTCACTTCTCCACCCGTGCGTTTCCGTGTGCCATGACATTCCATTTCTGCTCTACGTAAAGTAAGCACTGGACGTTGAACGTTTAATGACTTGAGTACTGTCTGTGTTAGCGTAAGATTTATCCCAAGCCTGTACAGCGACACAGTTCTGTATTTTACTTCAGCATGCTGAGGTTGTATAAGCTATTACCGTGAACTCTAGGCGTAATCGTGTATGTGGTGTTTGTTTTGAATTCCACAGCAAAGCGTTTGGAAATTACGAAACTTTTAATTGGATTTTTAAAAGATTCATCAAACGTTAGCTGCGTGGCTGAGTGTGCCGGATAGGCGCCGTCCACAAAAAATAGTACAACGTACCAGACGCTGAACCAGTGGAGACGTTCAACTTGACTTTGGGCGCCGCCACACAGTGGACTGTTCTGACTGTCGCCATAAGTGGCAAAAAGCACCCTAAATGTCTTCAGATGAAGGCTGGCCCAAATTACACCAATCGCATACAGCAGCGCTGTAAGTCGATAGGTCCAGCTGCCATGCTGGGTGTAACAGTCGGTATTAAGGTTCGGCTCGCATTCTTACCCAAGAATTCTGCGGTGTTCTGCACAGTGCACTTCTCAGTGTATCTTTATAAACACAAGTATGCCGAAACACGTAGTTCCTCTGACACAATATAAGTGCCAAAATTGACTTGTGATTGGCGCTTCTTTTTATGTTACTTTCCCCGTTGTGTTTGTTTGCCGTATGAAGAAATGTCTCTGATTTACGTCACAGTAGCCCAACTGCAGATGCCCATTATCGTCCCGTACCTCCACGTTAGGACGGCAATTACCGTCACCAGCAGTACAGTTGACGATTCGTCGGCTGACAGTAATTTGCGCAGTGCCCATTGTGCACCGGCAGCACTACATATGGCGTGCTGTAATCGCCCTGAGCACGCGGATTAACACTGGCAGGTGTTTAGTATTCCAAATTTATACTTAATTAACTCTTGACCTTCCGCTGATTGTTCTAGCAGCGCCACTAATTTGAGCAGTGAGATACCGAATTGTTGACAGTCGTAATTAAATGGAGTCGTTAAAAAATCAATCGACTGATACTCGCCGAAGGTCTTTAAAACTGATAAACAACACCAAAATATTCAGACTGGCTTGGTATTAGTCGCACAAGCTGGCCCAGGCTCTGGGGATGTTGGTTGGCGTCAGGTTTGTATTTAACGTTCCCTCATTACGTAAATGCTTGTACTCGAAAGTCGGTTACGCGCGCGATGTGCCATGACACACCAAGACAAGCCTGGCACTGGGACCTGATAGCTACTTGAATTAAAAGCGTCCTGTGGAGGGCTATTCAAATCGCTCATTAGCCTATGCGAGACGGAGATTGATCATCTTGATTTACGTGTATTTAAAGACCCAGTCCGTACCGCGCAGTAAACACTCCGTCTCGGTTACAAAAACCAATCAGTTAATGTTGTATAGGGAAACAATCGCTGTTTGTTCTGAGATCCACACAGAACACATGAATATGCTGTGTGGGCTGAACGTAGAATTTAGGAACGTTAAACATGGTGGTCCGTACAGTAACTGGCCCTTAAAGGGTTTAACTGTCGGTTGTTTAGCTCGTTGAAGCTGTGTGAAAACCACACGTAGGTCTGCCATCAGCGTAGAAATTAAAATGTTTCCACATTTACCCACACATCTTGTTTGCATATTTGTGTAGCCTACTTACCCAGTAAATAACTTAGATTTCGCTAAGAGCATTAACCGGTCGCTCCTTGTAACGGATACGAGATCCCCCTCCCCCCCCGAAAGGTGGGAACTGACGTAAATTTTACATAGCTTAAGTGAATGTTTCCGACAGGCAGTGCCAAGGCTGCGGCGGTTACACGCCGGCTTCTCACGATTGACGCCTGAGTTTCGAACACGGGCCAATCAGTGTGAGACTTGTGGGCACAGTGGCACTGCGACAGGCTTTTCTCACAATACTTCGGTTTCCACTGTCAGTGTGCTGGTAATGCCACGAATGCTTCACAATCATCTCCTCAATTCCAGTCTTGTCGGAAGGACAAGCTGGTGAAGTGTAGGAGCGGTTAAGCAAAACATTGCTCGTTAGGACTTTCGTGAGCAAAGGAAAGAAAATTATTGCTAGTTTGTTTCCATGCTGTAGAGAGTTAAAAAACGCCTGCGCTGCTTAAATACGCAGCAGTATACACTGTGCCACAGGTCAGTTGTTATGTAGTAGATACTGCATTGTAAAGTGTGCCACATGTCATTTGTTTTCATTGGATTCCAGTCTTTATCAGTGTTTACCTTGGAACATTTTTGCTGAAAAGTGTTAATTTTTGTGACCCGATAGCGGGGAAATTCCCAACAATAAATTCGTTTAGTGTGGAACTAAGTAGGTTTAGCGTTTAGCATTATAACGTGACTAGCTGGGGTGTCGAATAAGAAGGGGTGGGGGATCGCGCCCAAACCTTTTCAGAACGTAATCCACCACACAGTTCGTATTGGAATTGGGTTTACTTTTATCTATATTCAGATGCGGGAGGTCATTTGTAACTTCGTTCTCTATCGCACTGCTGCAACCCTCATCGTCTTTCTCGCACTTCGTAAAATGGAAAGTAATGGTTCAGAGATTTTCAAATTCCAGAAACGGTGCAAAATTATGGCTTGATATGTCGTGTGCGGTTGTGACGTCATCTACTGGCGTTTTTACACTAACTGCAATAAGCTGTGATTTTGCCGTACTGTATGTTTATATTGATATGGCAGTAGCAGGAGCACTGTTGTTCGTCCGGGCTGTGGTTCGTGTCCCTGTCAGGGGTACAGTAGGGAAGACTGAAGAAGGAATGACGTTTAAGTTTTGAAATTGGAGTTTAGTCGTGTGACTACAAAACGGAGACTATGACTAAGAATTGGCACTTCATGCAAAACTATACCGCACTTCTGGCACATGGCTTTAACAGCTGTGGCTACCGTACATATTGGTAACAGTGTGCACTGATGTAGTGACAGTGAGGACTCCAAACGCATACCATAACTATACCGAACTGCTTGTACGTCTGTTTAACAGCTGTGGTTACCAAAGATTACGGCGGCAGTTTTATAATATCCACAGTATGAAACATGAACTGTAACATCTCACATTGCCGTATATTACAACAGCCGTACCGCAGCTCAGACGGTCAGTCCCCGGCCTTTCACTGCACAGGCACGTGTTTGATCCCAGGCTAGTCTATGTGACAGTTGTGGTGGGCCAAGTGGCACTGGCACTGATCCCTTCCAGTACTTCTGTTTTCCCCCGTCAATACTCCATACGCTTCTTCATCTATAGTCTTTGTTACGAGGAGAAATGGGCGGAGATTGGGTTCCTTCAAACAAAACAATCCTGCTTCAGATGTCGGGGAAGCACTTATCAGTGTAGCGCTGTTTATGTTGCGTATTTTGTGCTTAAAGTAGTCTCGTTTTTATTTTATATTTCGACCTGATACCGTCCGTGTGTTCTGTTGGCGATTATTTTTTTAATCTTTGTGGCTCTGTTCTTAAAGATGTGTGGACCGATGTTGATAGTGATGTGTGACGTGACGTGGCTAGTGTGGTGTGCTGATCGCACTGCAGTGGTGTGCTGAAAGATGGATGCCATGTGCTTGTACTGCACGTCACTGCAACACATTTTAGAGAGTCATTGTGACGCTGCTCGTTACTTTAAGTACGACACGTCCACATTGATGTCTGACGCACTCATATGACGATAAATATACTGAACACGTGTACATAGGTACATACAGGTGCACCCAGTTACAATGACGTCAGTTTATGCGGCACCTCGTTTGTAGCGCAATATCGTGTGGTGCAAATTACTGCGTCTCAATAAACTGCTCGGTCAGAACAACACCCTTCTGTAAAGACACGAAATATTCGTCCTTTCATGACGTTGGAACCGAGTTAGACTGTGTGTTTGTTCCCACGTTTTCAAGGCAGTTGCTCAGTTAGTGGTCATCTGTCTTGTGGTCCTATTGGAAAAATTTTACTCACCCTGAAGATGGAGGCGGTGCGGTCCTCCAAAACTTCGAAACATTTAAACACTACACGTTGCAAAAAACGGAAAATGGTTTGGACTATACACCCTTTTATTTCCGACATTACTGCCGCACGTTTCGGCTGTAAACAGCCCTCTCAGACCGTGCATTGAACTGTCAATGAGTGCCACTCCTGTAACGACGGGATCTCACTGCTGGCACACAGCAGCAGTGCAGTTTCGTTGCGTTTTGTTTCACACGTGCTGTGTTCTTGCTTTTGCAGGTAAGTGCAGTGTGTTCCGTTGTGCGGTTTGCTTGCTGTCTGACGGCTGCCGGTAAGTGCCTTCCACTGTGGATATCGTTTAACTGACTCACCTATTTTTATTGCATAACTTTCATTGTTTTATAGAATCACGTAATTTGCATATCCGGCCTCACAGAGTCCACCGTACTCTGTAATTTTTGTGCGTTTTTTTTTACGAAGAAAGAAAAAGTTATTGAAGTGCAGACGGTGTCCTTCCGCCAGTCTGTCCGTCTATGACCAAATGTCGGCGACAAAACCATTTTTGGACTTCAAAGAAATTCGGTATTGCATTTCGTCTGTAAAAAAATAGTCGAATGAGTGTGAGTGTAGCGACACTCACCTCACTGACAGTCGCACTTTGTTTCAGGGCGTAAATGAATTTCTGCCCCACCGTCTGTATTTTTTACCAGTTTCAGTGAAATTTCGTTATAAGCAGTCTGCGCTTAATACTGGTGAGCATTTTGAGTTGCGTGGAAGTTTGCCCAGGGAAGGCCGTACGTTTGTTATGGGGGGTGAATGAAGTTAGATGCGCGCGTGTACCGTGAAACCGTGTGACATTTTGAGAGTGGAGAGTGTCCCGGTAAAGTGACTGTGCACCACGTGCAGTGTGCTTGGTTGTCGTGTACAAGTGGCGGCAGCACGGAGACGCCAGAGCCGTGCTGTCCAGCGCCCAAGGAGCTGCAGTGAGAGGACTTCGTCTGAGAACCGAAGTATAGCGCCCCTGGCGCGTATTATGAAGGTCGGGCGTGTTTTGCCGTGGTTGTTCTCAGTCCCTCCAGGCACACTTTGTTACGTAATTCATTTTATCACCTAACAGACATCTTGCCCTGTGTGCTCTGCACCACTGTCATCGCTCAGTCAATCATCAATACATGAAGAAGGACGCAGGTGACGGAAATTAAATGTTACTGCAGTCAGAAAGGTGCCGGTCCGGTGTTCAGTTCCCGGCAGGGACGACTGATTTTTCTTTTCCTTTACCGTCCGGGGGTAAAGCGGCCTCGGCATTAAGTTGGCCAACTTGCTACGTATCTGGTGCAGAGGTTAAGAACAAGTGGAGCCCAACCCCCGCTCCGCAAGTTTTTGTGTCTTGCACAGGAAGTTGGCTCGTGCCAGGTAGCCAGTGGCACTGTGTGCAGTAGCTTACCGGTTCGTCGGTGCTGACATTTCGGTGTAACCTGCTGCCTTCTGCCACGCTAAATATGGAGGCAGTGTTAGTAACCGCCTGCCAGATTGCAGGCCAATTGCAGTCTGCCTTTCCATCACCGTGAAAACCCAGAACTTCCTGCAAAATCGAACCGTAGTTTCGTTGCTACCATCGAGGTGTAACATTTCCGCTTTGTCAGACTGTACAGCCACTGCAGAAGCTGTGCCGTACTGCAGGCAATGAAATCAATAGACAGATAGGCGGGCGGCAGACCTGGTGAACTTCGTCAAACTTTGGCTGTGTTTTAGCTGTGCGCAGTGTCACGGATATCACATCTGTGGTGCATGTGCACAGTGTTCGTTGTTGTGCAATTTACTGCCAGGAAGGAAGGCGTTGTGTGTGCAGTCCGTTCTGACGCTTTTTGTGTCCCCAACTCGTCTTTTAACTGGAAACGGCCTAATTGTATGAATGGCTTAACAAAATATTCACATGCAAATCCACGGCGTCTGCATTAATGACTTTCACATATAACCCATCAATTGATCCTTTCGTTTACGTCAGCCCCAGAGGATACTCTGACTTCACAGTGTCACTGAACATTTATGCTGCAAATTTTAAAAGTCTTAAAGGTACAGCCTGGTAGTTGCTATCGGCAATGTGTGACGCTGCAATTCCGGCCGCACCATAGGTACCTACTGACTGGCGCAATCGTCAGTAACTGATATTTTCATGTGGTGTGCCTGGAAACGATCTGTGAAGGTCGCAGTCACTGCAGTACCTGTACAAACCGTGGCGGCAGCGAAGCGAGAAGTTAACTTCATTTACAAACCCACCGCACTGTATAACGCCGGTATTACTGTTCTTTCTTCTTAGAGACTTGGATTGCATTTTAAGTGCTTGTTTGCATGTAGTCCTGTCATTTTGTGAACAAGGTTATGAACAGTCGCGTTAGATAAAAAGCGAAGTATTGTTCAGCAACTCGCTTGTCAAGTGCTGGTGCAGCTCGTAGCCTGATTAGTGGTCGCACTGAGCTGTCCCGGTGTTGTTAAATGAACAGACAATGAACGTAATTGTGCCTGTAGTGTTCTGTGACGTGAGACAGCACTGTGCTCCGCGTGTGACTTTTGCAGTAGAAGGTGGCTGGTGTTCTGTTCGGGATATGGAATATGTGCGGGTAACCAGTGAGCCTGCAGGACTGTATCACCGGCGTGATGAGGTTCAAGGAAGCCAAGCGAATTGCTCGCTGCTTAGTTTCCGCCTCCATTTGGCTCGCCGAGCTGGAAAATACAAAAATAGAGAACGGCGGATCCTGATACCTGAACTGAATAAACGGAGTCTGAGGTGTGTCATCCCCGTTGTGTGGTACAATAAAAAATACAGCGTGTATATCATTTATTTAGTCTAACACAACTATATTTACCGTCTGTTATAGAATATAACACTACATGTTTCGGCCCTCGGTGTGGGCCATCATCAGGTTGACTTACAGATAAAGTTAATTAGGTATTATAATACCTAATTAACTTAAGGTCATACAACATACTCAGTGCATGACATGCTAACATGCATAAGAAAGAC
>Ga0123355_10020435_pt1 | contig 10574 bp, 8 predicted proteins | sample TergutEmb28metaG_3_FD_89872 | JGI IMG/M metagenome (GOLD analysis project Ga0123355, IMG submission 89872) | Embiratermes neotenicus P1 segment gut microbial communities from Petit-Saut dam, French Guiana - Emb289 P1 | ecosystem: Host-associated > Arthropoda: Insects > Digestive system > Gut ... | reverse complement strand
ATATCTTGATCTTTAAATTTTTAGATAGCAACCTAGAAGACAAAAGCTTCTGCACCGAATGATAGCAAGCATTTCCTGACTTCAATCTGCTCTTAATTTCTTCCGCAATAGAATTTTGATTACAATAAAACAAACACATGTTAAAATTTGTTAAAATTATATGTTTACACACAATCGATAAGAACTCCACCTTGATTCTAAATTGATCACCTTTAGTCTGTTAATTAATATCAATAAAGCATCCACTACATAAAAACATGAGTGAATTATTAATGTTGGCTACCAAAATATATACTTGACATCATCCTGACATGAACCTTTGTAAAAAGTCTATAATATTACAACCTCCACATCTCGAGAACCAGTTCTGCACTGCTACAAGGAATTTTATATCTGCTGGCATTTTATGGAAAAATTTTAATTTATCTAATAATCCACGCCTGTTTTTATATTGTATGCTTTATTTAAGTTAAGAAACTCCCTGAAGATAATGAAGATAGATCGAAACACGATGGAGTTCTGGTGGATTTTATGTAAAAATATAATTTTAACATTTATTAGCTTTATTACATGAAAAAATTCCATGTCTTGTTTAGAGAAAAAATTTTGGTCAAAGGAAAATACGCTGGGGATTGTAGCCTTCGCCTGCGTCAGATTAGAACACTTGCAATAGATTTTTGTTTGTGGGTTACGTTGAAGGATGATTTTTTGAAAAAATAATCCATTTAATGGAGAAGCTCTCAAAAAGTACTGAGAATAGAATGTCTTTTATTTAACAGACAGAACACTAAAGTACAATGAACAACGCGAATTCCTCGATCTTCTGGGGTGTGGTGAAGCAGCACTGGACGGTTGGTGCCAGAAGTTTCGAGAGAAAATCTTCAAAGTTCGATTGTCCATTAAAAAAGAACTCTCTCTGAATAACATATTATGTGTGATGCGTATCTGCAGGCGCCTTCTTTAAATATTCCAATACTAACTGCAGTATATTGAAGCAAGAATTCCCGTCACCTTCCTTAAATACCGCGAAGTTTTGAAATGTGAGCTACACTAGCGACACGTGTTTTACTGTCCTGAAAAGATGATTCGTGCTAGATCTTGAAACAATGTGCTTTATTTTTAAAGGTTATACTTACGCAGGATGTTGAAAAACGATATGACAGAGCTAAGAAACTTTCCTTTAGTTTGCGGTTTGATAAGCTGAATAATAAAAAAAAATCCGCAAAACACGTGAAATTTGGTAAGCAGATGGATTACAAGAACAAAAGTTTTGCACAACACGTGCGAAATATGTTTTATGACTCCTCGTCGTCGTCATCATCATCATCATCATAATCATCATCATCACCGTCATCACCGTCTATTTAACACGTAGCTGGACCACATGCTGACCCGTTACGATCTCAAACGTCCAGAATTTTCTTTAATGGTCTCCATTGGTTTCTACAGCCTGTTGGTCTGTCGTTTTTAGTATTCTTGTTAATCTATTAGGGGCATTCTGTTTCTGCGTTGCAGACATATTTCTTTTGTATTCCTGCATTTTATCCAAAACTGGTTTATATTTAGTTCTTCAGCAATCTCTGACTCAACAATTATAAATACAGCAACGGTGCAAATCATTACGTTTTGGGCTTCTATCCAGAAAGTGTAACTTACGGAGACTGTGAAGTGTTTGAGTAGTCTAATAAATTCTTCTCAATAAAGATGAAGACGTAGTAGTAGTGGTGGTGGTGGTGGTGGTGGTATTATTAGTAGTACTAGTAATAGTAGTAGTAGTAGTAGTAGTAGCAGTAGCAGTAGTAGTGAGTATATATGACTGGAAATATGTGCAATAAAAATAATAAACCGTAGGGTTTCTGCTGTGGAATTTTCGTACGTTAGTTTATACGTTACGTATAATGTGGGTATCCTCAGAATGTGCGCACAGATCGGCGAGTGTGTACGTTTAAGATAGCAGTACACCAAAGAGCAAATAATTAGCTATAATTTAACAAACATATAAGCAATTAAAGTGTTATACATGCATATGTTACGTGGTATTGCAGAATGTGAATGGAGTCCTCTCTCAACTAGTGCACGGGACGGCCACCTACAGGTGTGATGATACCAGATGCTGTATAATACAATTTTGACAACCTGATGATGAGCACATAGTGCTCGAAACATGTAAAGGCCTATAATAAATTTATTATAAAACAAGAATTTTTGCATTAAGTTGGTTAATTACTAAGATTATTGTGAATGGAACGTTGTGTTTCTTGTTGGTTTATCTTGATTGTAATGTTCCTGGAATTATTTTTCTTACTTCCACAAAACAGCCTAATTTCTAGTTAGCATAGGAAGCACAATATTGTTACAAGCATGAAGAAGTAGTCCGTTATGCCCGACTTTATAAATTTCAAAACCATCTTCGACACGTTCTCAAATAAATGTTGGTGATTGTTAACATTTACTGGTGAATGTAGTACAAAATGTCGTTTATCGCGTATTAAACTGTACGAAGCAAAATGTAGATTTACTGACAGCATACGGGTCATTCATAACAATAATCAAATTCACTTATTGTTTGTTACTTGTTCACTAGAGAGTCTAATGGCCAAAAGCTGATGTAAAAATGTAACTTGTGTGGTACAAACAAAAAAAAAAACAAAATGAAATAGCACAAGCAAAACAAGACAGTAAGTAACAAATTACAGTTCCAATAATAATAATAATAATTATTATTATTATTATTATTATTAAAAAATCATATCAGGCTTTCTTAATGCTGGTAATTTTAATGTCTTACAGTAATTAGCAGAGAATAAATTCAGTATCCAACAGAAGTTGTGAAGTTTTTCTTTACCCCACTCTATTTAATGGACAGGTTTTAAATACGAAGGTGACATAACGATTGCCATCCCTTTTGGTAATGTACTGTGTAATAAATAATCTACAATTATTCAGCCTCACATACAACACAGGTTTATTTTAATTCAATATGTTACTTTTACGTGTGTGCTATTTGTTTAATCCTTTGTAAGGTTTTTGTATTGGTATACCTGACAATGGCGAAAGTACAGGCCGAAGCATGTAAACTTCATGTCAATGTAACAAACTGAGTTAGAATAAACTTTTTTGTTTTATACTGAGTAAGTGTAGATTAGTTAGTAATAAACATACAGGCGCGTCTTCCATAATGATTACTTTTGTAATTATTTATGTAATATATGTAAAATTTATAAAACATTTAAAAAAAGTAACTTGATAACTTGTACAATCAATGTCTTATACTTTTGAAATTTTTCAATGCTCTGCTTGTGGTGAAGCTCGTATCCTACGTCTCCTCTGGCTCCTCCTCCTCCATTTACTACTACTACTACTACTATTGCTACTACTACTTTCACTACTACTACTACTATTAATTCCGTGCTGTCTACGGGCCCTTCAAGCCTCATAAACAGCAGCAAAGGAGTCCCTTGCCTGTGGATGAAGCGGCCGAAGGTGAAGATAGCTTGATAATCTCCTTTCTATGTCGAGGATAAAAATTCGATGAACAAGATTTCCTTGTCTGTTAAGAATGTTTGTGTAAGAACTTCAGTTTTTGTGTCTGGTATGTCTTCTTGGATATCGTAGCGACATATCAGCGACTTGGAATATGTTATTGGGTCCACGGCAACTTCTGCTCTGACATGGACTTTCTCCAAAATATTGGTAAACCCATCAAACTATAAAATATTACAACCTAGAAGAATATAGCCTAGAACTTCACCACTGTGTCTGCACCAAATCTCACAAATATTTCCATTTTCACATTTCATCCATCTACAATACCACACCAGTGCAGTATACGACTCTGTCTGAATCCATACTTTAAGGAAGAGAGCCCTTAATAAGCTAATAACCACTCGGCTCATAACTCATTTTCCGGTGTTTATGGAATACGAAATGTAATAACTGTGCTTACGAAAATCAGCCATTGCACCTTATCACCATAAGTTTAATTCATTCCTCAGTTTAACAGTCTGTCATTTAAAATTTAATTTTACTACATGTTGAACATCGCATCCATGCCCACACCTCACAACTGATCACTTCCATTCCCGTTTTGTGACATAAATGTTCTGCTCTCCTTTCCCCACTTTCCTACATTTCACACATGTCATCAGTTTTTTAATCGCCTGAAGTAGCCTATATTAGACGAGCATGAATTATGTTGATTCTCATTAGTCATATAACCCATTCCAGCTCCTCGTTAATAAGTCACTCCTACGTAGCAATTCTTCTCTAACACCTTGCACCGAATACCGTCTCTTTTAAGACAGTCCATCTTCATACCTTGCAATAACTTTCATTTTTCACATATATTTTGTAAGGTCAAAGAAAACTAAATAAAAGAATACAAGACCAAATTTTTTAGCCTATTCTGGTGAAAGGGATTTTGTCAAATTGCCAGTATCTTTCAGAGTTGTTCCTTTATGTAAGTCAGTAAAAATGGGCAAGATGAGGATAAAGTGAAAAAGACATCTAAGAAACATTCAGGAAATATCGTTTTTCATTACGACAATATAAAATGCGTTTCCTTCAATTTGCCTTTGTTTAAAATTTTAATAATAATAATAATAATAATAATAATAATATCCTCTGCACACCCTGAAGCCATATGGCGATACGGCTCAAATACATCTTCAAGTCTCGGCCAATCTGCCGTCCATTAAATGTGCCGCTGGACCCACCGAATGAGCGGCTGGGTAGACCACAGAGCTGGTCGGAACTCTGTGGAGAGGATACAGTATCTTGCTACTGTCGGGAATAGAAGTACGATTCCCAGGACGTCTGGCCATTATAACGACAATGTTGTCACGGTTTCTAGTAATGATACTTACCGGTATGAGAGCAACAGCAGTGATAACCATTATTATTTTGATGATTATTATGGTTATTTTAGTAATGATAATTATTTCTGTAACGATAATAGTCTAACTGAAGCAAAAAAATTGAATTTAGCCTTAAAGACATAAAAAACGACGAAATGTACAAGATATTTTCCTTCCTCTAATCTGAAAATTCTCAGTAACATATAAACCTGACTGCGGGTAAATATTGTAAATAGTAAGCTAAATGCTTCTACATATGTGATTACTTCTCAGAATGGACCGTACGGTGCTCTGATAATATTACTAAGTTAATTTCATTGGTCTGCATTATTATTCCTTGAAATTTAGAACTGAAAACTTCAGTGGCATTGTTGTGTTTCTCAGAAAGGTCAAAGCAAAACTTCTGTGTTTAAAATGCTAATAGAAGTCAGCTGTTTTCAGTAGAATGCACCCTTCAATGACTTCACTCTGTAGAGGCAGAAAGGAATTATTATTATTGACGTAGAAACATCTATGCTTTTTAGGTACGAAATATTATTGATCTCCAAATTTGGGAAGCAATGACTGATTATACAATCGAGAGTCTTGTTGAGATAATTTCTGTTCCGTGTTCCAAGTCTTGTTTATAAGTCATGCCTGATCCAAGTCTTGTTTATATTTCATACCTGAGGCCGGCTATCCTGATCCAATCTTGTTTCTCAAGACACTCCTCTTATCTCTAGCTTTAGCTTGTCCCAATCACTGAAGAAAAATATCCGCATAATAATGTGACGCAGATACTGTGATCCTTCTTCAAGATCCTTCGTACTTCACCGTTTCACTTTCCTTACAAAATTATATAACTTAGCACTTAACACAGCGTCTTTGAATAAACAACACCCTTGCCACATTTACCTAGTTTGTATATTTCATGTGGAGACTTAATTGTAAAACAAGATCCTATTTGTATGTTTATCGGAGCGAACAGACTTTTAATTAGCATAACATGGTCCGATATATTAATATTATTATTGTTATTTATCATTCGTTTGGCACTTTCTTTTGTAAACTTTAAATGTTAGCACTTACTGCAACAAGCATCAATGTATGCATTAAGTTTGATTAATGAAATTATCACCAGCAACAACAAAATCAAATAATTAACTCGCTGTAAATTTAGCAGTTCTTCACCATATCCCACACCTTCAACACAAAGCAGAACATGTACAGTTTACACTGTTAACAGACGCGCTTAAAAAAAAAAAAAACAGGGCGTAGGGCTTGCAAAGCGGTACCTTTTCTTTACACAAGCCAGGATCAATGAAAACGCGAGACACCACGTGAAGGACGACGTCACACATATATTCCTACTCACATCCAATAAAAATAACCACAAAACAGCAACACAGAGAGATATGAGTAGCCAGATGTTATTGCAGAGGTGAAGACGTAGAGAACGAAGTGATGAGCGAAAACCGATTATGGTGATATTAGTTTAAAGAGTGCAGAAGTGTAAACGTTTTTGCAGAAGTGGGCGTCTGTCCGGGGCTCCCTGGCCCAGCTCCGGTTGCCACTTGAAGCCCAACTGTGTGTGACACTGAGAAGCCAATATTCTGGAGCAGCTCTAGGCTTGAGCGTGCGCCACTCGCTTATTCACCACCAACCCCCGTTTCCATGCCAACATCAGTTCCTCTCTCTCAGCCAAGTAAATTAATATTCGTCTAAACAAACAAATATGTGTTCGGTAAATATAAGGCAGCGAGTAAATAAGAGGTCATCCTCTAACAGATTGTAGTCCTGTATTTAGTCAACATATTATATATTTTCTGAATTCATTAACCTAAATAATTTCACTTACTCATACATCCTACACATTTTAGTATAATCATACTATCCTAAGGTTATCACAAATTACTTTGCATATGACGTATATTCAATATTAAAATTAAAGGTAAATAAATTTCAGATATTAAAATAGGATGTATGTAATTATCACAGTTTCCATCATATTTAGTGATCACAACTTCACAACTGCTGTAGAAAGTTGCCTCATCCTATTAAAGCAACGATTGCAGAAAAAGGGGTTGTATGGTGAACTTCCCACTTGAAATGCTGTCGCTCGTAATTTGCCGCTGACCGCAAAACCACGCCTCTTCAGTGAGCTGTGCACACAGTATTCACTTTTCTTATCTTATCAATAATAAAAGCGTAAGAAATCAATACATATGCAATATAGGCAAGTTCTTCAAAGAGAATATTTTCGTACAGAGTCAAATTTTGTTCAATATATGGTTATCCAAATCCACGTGGCATGGAAGCGTGCCGTGGTTATACCATAAGACTACTTTTTCAAGTAAGAAAAACTGTCCAGTGAAATGCAAGTTATATCAAGGGCAAAATATATTAGAATAGCCAATCCATTCACAAAGTATTAAGGCTATTAGATTGTGATAGATAAACTTTTGTGGCACGTGGAAAGCGTGAGGGAAAGAATTAGGGATTACAAAATATTAGTTTCAAAACTTGGTAGACAGAGGCCAATTGTGAAATCCATGCTTTAATAGGATTACGATGTTAACACGGTGTTTGATTAAAAGGCTTTATTGTGTGGACTGGTTTGATCTAGTTCATGGTGGGGACCAGCGTCAGTCACATACCCACTGAACTGGTAAATAATCAGGAAACCGAAACGTTCCGAAAAAATGTAGGCTGAGAAATTCTTACGTCAAATACATTACTCTGTCTGTGATTTCGTGTACTTGCAATATATTGGTTTTATTCTGCGATATAACAGGAATTTCATTTACAACAAATTTGTAACATAAAATATATTAATTTTATTCTGAGGTAAAACATAAACTTCATTTACTAACAAATTGTGGATATAAGTTTTGCATGTTAGAGACAAGAGATACGTTGCTAACTGAGGAAACTGCGTAAAGATATACTTTTTGATTATCTCTCTGATTTATCATCTGACAGAGAAAAGTTTTCGTGTAGTACTAATGTGTTTCGATGGTATATTTATCAAGTGTTACCACTTCAAACATCAAGATGGAGGTGTGAGGTTAATATCAAATAGAAACCCAAATATATGTATTGTAACGATATTGTTTGAATTGAATTTAATTACGATTTTAATGTCAAGTCCGGCGAAGAACATGCTATCCAAGAATCGCATGTAGCTGTGCAACAGTAGCTAAAATAATACACGGAAATTAAACAAGGAAGAACATGATAGGACATGTTCTACGGTTTTAACGCTAGGGCGCGTCAGTTCTTGATAACATGGGATATTCTAGAATGATCATGCAATTTATTCAGTAGGGCGTCACAATTTTTGTTGTTTCTTTATGGGCTGTATGCATATTTTAGACTATTATTACCATTATGATTGCGTATTATTATATTACTTTGAAGAATTGTACGTTCAAGATAATTTTGTTTTCCTTAAACGTGTCAATCACACATAACTTCCAATTTCCAGTCCGTTAAAATTATTTGTAACTTCTGATTTAAAAACAATAACACTTACGTAATTTATAGCCATATTCATAGTGTCTGTGCTTTTAAATTTCATATTCCTAGATGCAAGCAGTGAAATGTGACTCAACATCTGTATTTTTCTCTTAATTAACCCCCCCCCCAATGCAAAAGACACTTTTCAACACTATATTACGTTATCGTCTGTTGGCTGGGCCGTAAGTTTTGTAATTATATCTTAAACGTCGCGGTTTTTTGAAAACGTATTTCATACGAAATCTGTATTGCGATTTTTTTCTGCAACTTATATCTGAAACATTTGACATTCTGAGGACCTTGCATCATGATATATTCTTATAATAAAATCCAACGAGATGCACTACTTCTCGACTTTATTTTGATATACAAATCTACATGTTTCGGACAGACTTACTGTCCATCATCAGGAGTCTTAATACTGTATTCACAGCAACTGGTATTTATCATACTAGTTATGTTGACTGTCTGATAGCGAGGTTCAGATGGAAGCAGTCACCATAACTAATATGAAAAATACCAGTTGCTGTGAGTACAGTACGTGTATCAAGACTCCTGATGATGGACAGCAAGTCTGCCCGAAACGTGTAGAGGTGTATATCAAAATAAAGATGAGAAATGGTGCAACTTGTTGGCTTCTATTGTACGAATCTGAAACATCTTTCAATCCGGGAAGAACTTAGTGCTATGTAAATGTACATATGTCTTTAATATTACCACAGTCAGTCACAATTTAATCAAACCTGAATTATCTTGACATATATTGACAAAGTTCCACAATACAAAATGTATGAAAATTCCTCTACTTGGAGAGGAGTTGTCTTAGGCGGACCAACGGACAGACGTACGATCGGACAGATATGAAAGAGATTTCCCAACTTCGCGAACCTCCGTATAAAAGGAATTATAAACGGAAGATACTAGACTGAATTCTGTAATAAATCAAACAGCTCTTTGTAACATACACACATGACAACTTGACCTTTATCTCTTGTCTGCGTCAAGCATAGGAGTAATTCCAAGCAACTCAATAACCAAAGCCTTCAATAAGATAAAACAGTCCCGTTACAAACCTGAAGTGGTCCAGAGGGTTCCAGGAATTTAAGGTTCCCAGATTTCATGACAACGGCACAGGATGGTGGTAAGATTGTCATCCTTACGCACCGGCCGCCTTTACCCCCAGGAAATGTTCCTGGTACTCATTTCTGTCAGAGCTTGAGTCGACCCCAGGGCCATAGTGCAATCGGAAGGATTTTATATCAATGAAAAATTCCAAAAAGCCTTCAATACCTAACAGATTTTCTTCAAAACTTCTTAGTGTAGCCGGTTCTTAGTTGATACAAACAATCGGATTTATGCCTTTACTGTGGCATAGAGACCTTCTGTGGAGCGAAGATAGAACATTTCGGTTCAAAACTGCTTTTCCGCCTCTCCTGTGTGTCTGCCTGCCAAGACTTATCTGTCAGTAAATCTATATGCCTGCCTGTCTGTCTGTCTGTCTATTTGTATGAAGTTATTTAAGCGAGAAAGTTCGCCTATATGGTAAAATTCACTATTTGCATTCACGGGGCTGATTTTTTCCAGTTTCGGCCGGGAAAGCGACTGTCCTGGCTAATATTTTTCCTCGTGTTTTCTTGATTGTCGTCAGCGACTTCGGTTAAATGTTGGTATAGTATCACAAAATAGGCCATGACTTTTCCTTCCACGTTCTTTCCAATCTCTTACTCACTAACCGCTTTACCATAAGAAGTTAAGTAATGTGAGCGAACTACTGGTTCAGTGCGTAATGCACCTCATCAACTCAGCTGATTCTGTATCTACACATAAATCAGTAATGAAAAGCTGGGATAAAATTTCTTGAAACAAAGTACTTCTTCGGAAAGAAAGAATTGCTCTTACAGGGAGTAAGTTTTCCTCTTTGTATGGAAGACAATGGATCATTAACATGCTGATAGGAGCCTGCCTTTGGATCCCGAACCTGATAATTCACTTTCTTAAGCTGTAGTATTTTAAAATTAATTGTAGTATTATCCACGTATCTACTTCTACATCTCTCAGAACACTAAATTTTTGCAAACAAAATTTTAATGCATGTTACATTCCCCCCCCCCCCCCCCCACAATATTTTTTTTTTTTTTTTTAAAAAAATTTTTTTTTTTTCCCAAATTTTTTTTTTTTAAAAAAATAAAGGGGTTTTTTTTTTTCCTTTTTTTTTTTTTT
>Ga0123355_10020434_pt1 | contig 10575 bp, 9 predicted proteins | sample TergutEmb28metaG_3_FD_89872 | JGI IMG/M metagenome (GOLD analysis project Ga0123355, IMG submission 89872) | Embiratermes neotenicus P1 segment gut microbial communities from Petit-Saut dam, French Guiana - Emb289 P1 | ecosystem: Host-associated > Arthropoda: Insects > Digestive system > Gut ... | reverse complement strand
CTTAGACTATACAAAGAACTTTCCAAGTCCAAGCGACCCTTCTCTAACATCATGTTTGATTGCTTGATTGATCCTGATAACTTGATAACTCTATTCGCTTAACCTGAAAATTGATTTCCGTGCCTGAAGTAACTGTAATTTGCAAATTCTTGAAAAATCCTGTATAATCTTTCGTTAAATATAGAAATGAGTGATTACATGACCATCAGCCGTGCAATCATAAAGGATATTTTATCGAATTTAGCTGTATTTTCGCTGCCTTTCAGCATCGTCAGTGTCGTGTATTTTCTTTCCTTTGACATGCCGAATTATTTTTTGCTTGCGCTTATCGCGCCTTTTTTATTGATGTATGTGGTTCGCAAAAGGATGATAACAAACAGGTTCACATTTGTTGCCTTGCATGTGCTGGTGATATTGGCGGTGGGGTTTATTATCAGCGACAGAGACTCACGTTGGTTTGCGTTTACGTTTTTGATTGCTACGGGGTTGCTCTCGTTTTACTTGAAAACGCGGCCGGAAATAGACCTTGGGCGGGTGTTTAATGCGGTTTTGTTTGGTGTGCATATCACTTTGTTTTTGATTTTGGGCTTTGCACCGGCACATGCAAATATTGAGCCGATGCAAACATTGTTAATCATCACAATTTTACTGTCAGCGGCCGTGAGCATCATTTTTGCACACATGAACAATATCGACGACAGTTTGAATGTGTTGGCGCATATAAACGACTATAACGACCCGAACAGCCAGGTGGTGTCCGCTAACAATAAGCTGATTGCTGTTTTTGTGGGAATCATCGCGGTTGTGTGTATCGTTATATTATTTGGTACAGAACTTTGGCGTGCAATGATGGCGTTTGCGTCCGGGGTGTGGAGCGATGCTTTGGATAGGGGAATGTATCTTTGGTCAGCAGAGTTTGAGGGTTTGCCGGACCATGTGCCGGATTATCTTCCGGACCATGATGAGTTATATTATTTTATTGGTACAATTCCCGGAGGGATAATACCAGCGGAAGATGTTGCAGAACTTGACCAAGTAGCCTTTTTCTACGCATTTCACAGAGCCATAAACATTCTTGCAATAATTTTTGTTCCGCTTTTTGCATTCTTATTAATCCGAACGTTTTTCAAAGCGTTTTACAAACGCTTCCGCAAAAAAAACGATGGCGGCACATCGGGTGATACGGTCATCGTCCTTAAAGGCAATGTGATGAACGACTTGCGGGAGCTTTTCCCGAGCTTCAAAAACAAATACGGACACCCCATCCGCAAAGCCTACGCAAAAAAGGTAAACAAGCACATCAAAACAGGCACAGACATCTTAACCGCCGACACCACAGACATCATCGCAAACAAAATACGCACCACCGAGGACATAGACGAATTAACCGCCAAATATGAGAGAGTGAGGTATGGAAAATGAACATGACGCAAACGAAAACACAAATGGAAACCGTCATCCGCAACATAGAAACGGTAATTTTGGGCAAGACAACCGAGATTAAGCTGGTGCTTTCCGCTTTTCTGGCAGGCGGGCATGTACTTTTGGAAGACGTACCCGGCACAGGAAAAACCATGCTGGCACGTGCGCTGGCGCGGTCTTTTGATGTCAGTTTTTCCCGCATACAATTTACGCCGGATTTGCTGCCATCCGAGCTTACAGGTATCAATTTTTACAGCCCCAAAACCGGAGAATTCACATTCCGCAAGGGCAGCTTGTTCGCAAATATCGTGCTGGCGGACGAAATTAACCGCGCCACACCGCGCACCCAATCAGGGCTGCTGGAATCCATGGAAGAATTGCAAATTTCCGTAGACGGCACCACTTACCCGCTTGAACCGCCGTACTTTGTCATCGCCACGCAAAACCCGATAGAGACGCAGGGTACATTTCCATTGCCCGAGGCGCAGTTAGACAGATTTTTGATACAACTCAACCTTGGCTACCCGCAAATGGCGGAAAGCGTGAACATTCTTAAAAATTTCATTACAGGCGGACAGCGTCAGCAAGTTGGTGCAGAACTTCGCACCAACATCCCGTCCGCAGGTGCGCCGCTTAAACAACTGCAACCCGTGTGCAGCAAAGACGATTTTGCAGCCCTGCGCCAAGCCGCGTCGGAAGTGTTTATCCACGACGAAGTGTACGCATACATGGTGCAGCTTGCGGAAGCCACGCGCGAACATGAAGCCGTTGCCTTGGGCATCAGTACCCGCGGCGTGTTGGCGTTGGCGCGGCTGGCGCAGGCATATACCGCCATAGAAGGGCGGGAGTTTGTCATGCCGCAAGATATTGTGCAACTTGTGCCATATGTATTTTCGCATAGGATAGCCCTGAAAGGCGGCATCAAGAACCGCATGTCCGCTGTAAGTTCTGTGCTGGAAGAAATTTTGGCGGAAGTTAAACCGCCAACGGAAGTATGGAAAAACAATGGATAAGACATACATTTTATTCGATTTAGATGGCACAATATCCGACCCTAAAATCGGTATCACAAAGTCGGTTCAATACTCGTTGAACGCATTTGGGATAAATGTGACAGATGCTGACACGCTGACGCCTTTCATCGGACCGCCGTTGAGGGATTCGTACAAGAATTTTTACGGTTTCAGCGATGCAGAGGCGGAAACAGCCGTCGCCAAGTACAGAGAATATTTTGCCGAAACGGGCATATTTGAAAACACTCTGTATGACGGTATGGACACATTGCTGAAAACCCTCAAAGATATGGGCAAGCAATTAATCATTGCGACATCAAAGCCCACGGTTTACGCCGAAAAAATACTCAAATATTTTGACATCGACCACTACTTTTCATTTGTCGCTGGCAGCGAGTTGGACGGTCGGCGTTCCAAAAAGAGCGAAGTCATAAAATATGCGCTGGACAATACGGGCATTACCTGTATCGATAAAACCATTATGATTGGCGATAGGGAGCACGATATCATCGGCGCAAACGCGCTGGGCGTAGACAGTATCGGCGTTTTATACGGCTATGGCGATTTACAAGAATTGACCAATACCGGTGCAACATTTATTTGCGAAAACGTCCGCGACCTATCGGAGTTACTTACAAAGGTGGGATAACATGCCTGTCATCATCTTAGGAATTTTTGTACTACTTATGCTGCTTCTGCAAGGCTTCGCCTACAAACGGCTGTGGGACAAGGGGCTTTCTTTTAGTGTGCGCTTTTCCGCAAAGGAAGCCTTCGAGGGCGATACTCTGCACTTGCAGGAAGAGCTGACAAACAAAAAATTCCTGCCCCTGCCATGGGTCAACACCAGAGTCATCATACCCACCGAGTTCACATTTTTGAACCGCCAAGGCGGAATTGTCCCGCCGAAAGGCAAGGGCAGAAGCCTGTTTGCCATTATGATGTACACCGCCATTCGCAGAAAGCACCGCTTTATATGTACCAAGCGCGGGCTGTTTAATTTGAGAGCCGCCAATATTTACGCCAACGATTTACTGCATATTTCGCAATATAGCAAAGATGTGCGCCTGCGCGGTGAGTTGACCGTGTTCCCCAAACTGCTGGATTTCGACGAAGTTGACCTGCTGTACAAGCAACTGGATTCCGCAATCATGTCCAAGAAAATCATAGACCCGGATCCGTTTGAGTTTAGGGGTATCCGCGACTATCAACCCACAGACGCGCTGAAAAGCGTAAACTTCAAAGCCTCCGCCATTGCGCAAACGCTGATGGTTAATATCCATGCGCCAACAACGGCGCAAAAACTGGTACTTGTGTTAAATTTGGACTCCCTTGGCGCATGGACAGACCCGGAAATATACGAGCAAAGCATTCGCCTTACCGCCACGCTTGCGCAGCATTACATTGACCAAGGCGCACAGCTTAGCTTTGCCACCAACGGGCGTGACTGCATCACTGCTGCCCCTATGAGCGTAAACGGCGGAACCAGCGACGGGCACTTATACAAAATATTCGAATGCCTGGCACGGGTAAGCACAAGCTACCAGCGCGCGCCAATGACACATTATGTAGAACAGATAACCGACCGGGAGCAGGTGTATCTGTTCGTTTCGCCATATCAGGGCGAAGCGTTTATTGCGGCGTTTGAAGAGCTAAACGACAGGGGAATTAGTGCGCATATGGTAGTGCCTGTGTTTGACGGGAAGCAAGGCACGGTAACGGAAACGGAAAATATTACAGTGTGGAATGCTGGGGCAAGGCGGTAGATGAAACCACCCCGTCTGCGCCAAAACCAGGCGCATCCACCCCTCCACGGCGGGGAATTTACACGTCCTAATTCCCCTCCACGGAGGGGTGCCCGTAGGGCGGGGTGGTCACGGCTTACAAATCTTTTTAGCTTAATCTGCTTCACTACTCACTACGCAATGTAATCAGCGTCACTTCCGGCCGCGCAAATACCCTTGGATAATAATCCCCAATACCACGGCTTACATAAACCGGCGTACCGTCACGGGATTCTGCCCAGCCGCCCTTAAACCGCTCGCCGTAATCCGAAATTACCCTCGAATCAAGCCCAATAGACACCACTCCAAAGAAGTTCACCTGCCCGCCATGGGTATGCCCGCTCAAAATCAAATCCACGCCGATGGTGTCCTGAACCATTGCCGTATCCGGGTTGTGCGCCAAAAGGAGTACAAAACTATCATCTCCGGCGTCTGCTACAGCCGCGGCAATATCCGGGTTGCGGTTCCACAAATCCTCCACACCCGCCAAAAAGAAATTATCCCGCACGTACACGCCGCTATTGGATAGCGGTTTTATATTGTGCGCTTCCATGGCAGGGAATAAAATTTCATACTTATCATGGTTGCCCTCTATACCAAAAATTCCGTCGGTGGTTTCAACCTGTGATAAAAGCTCCAATGCCACATGTAAATCATCGCTTTCAAAAGTAAAATCGCCGCCAAGGAGCAGCAAGTCTACGTCTCTGCGGTTCAATTCTTCCACAACACCACGCAAACGCCTGCCTGTTTCGGTATGCGTATCGGTTACAAATGCAATTCTGTAGCCGTCCATTTCTGCGGAGATGTGCGGTGAAGAAAATGTGATTTCGTTATATACAACCATTCTGTCCAGTGTGAGCGCATGAACAGCGTGTATCAGGATGGTAGCGGAAACCAGGGAAATCAAGGTCGTTTTTAGAATTCGCATGTTGGTCAGGTATTTTTCTAATAAAATCATGCCGCACAGTACCGCGCCGCCGGCCAAATAACCGCCTATTACGTCTGTTGCAACATGAACACCCAAGTAAATCCGGCTTAAACCCACCGACAGTATGGCGATAACCGCAAAGGCAGTGAAGCCTATTTTCAACGGCCTACTGGTGGCATACCGCAGCACCAAAATGGAAAGCATACCAAAAAACACCATCGCGTTCATAGAATGGCCGCTGGGGTATCCAAAACCGCCGGGTTCTATGAGCTGGTTTATAATGGGGCGCTCTATGGCAAAAATATTTTTTAGCAAAACCGGCCCCATAAATGCAGAAATGGACAATACAATGGCCATAGGCAAGCCGATTTTTATTCGTGTGCGCGGTATAATTAACAGCACCAATATAATTGGCGCATAGGAATACCAGTGCGTGAGGCGGCCGATTAGTGTGGCCGTAGTTGTAAGGGGCGGGGTAATTAACTTTGCAATAGGGTCGTAGACATTCGCGTTAAAAGCTTGGATTTGTGTGTGCTCGGCTATAACCAAAATGGTTAAAATAACAAAAAGCAACAGGGCTGCAATTAAAATGGAAATAGCAGAAATATTTTTCTTCGTTTTCATTTAATTCCCCTCCTTCATCTAAATGGGGTTCTACCCCAAGCTCTGCCGCAGGGCATAAATCCTTGCCCTCTTTTCTTCGGCAACAAAATCTTAGATTTTGCGCGTTTGTACGGGGCGTAAGTTAGAATTTGTAGAAACTTGCCTCCTTATAACCATTAAAGCATAGTAATGCTTTACATACAACCGCCTGGCACGTATAATCACACAAAAGTAATATACAAAGGAGATGGTTAGCAATGAGCATTAATACTTACAAACTGGCCAACAAAAACGGCATGTCTGTAACAGTAACCAACTTGGGTTGCGCAATTATCAATTTAGAAGTGCCGGGCAAAGACGGCAAAAAGCATGACATCGTTCTTGGGCTAGACAAAGCAGAGGACTACGGCACAGTAAAGCATCCATTCTTCGGTGTAGTGGCAGGGCGTGTTGCCAACCGCATTGGCCATGGCAAATTCCACCTTGGCGGCAAAAGCCACCAACTGGAAACAAACGACGGCCCGCACCATTTGCATGGCGGCATGGATGGCTTTGACAAAAAAGAATGGTACGTAGAAGAGGCAATACACGACAAAATTGTTTTCTCCTATCAAAGCCCGGATGGGGACTGTAATTACCCGGGCAACTTGGATGCGCGCATCACCTACACTTTGGACGACAACAATGTACTCCGTGTAGATTACACCGCCACCACAGAAACAGAAACCATTTGCAACCTAACCAACCACAGCTATTTTAATTTGAATGGTTTCGACGCGCAAAACATTTTCGACCACGAGCTGGAAATCGTATCCGACATGCTTACAGCCGTAGACGAAGGGCTTATACCCACCGGCGAATTTACAGACGTTACAGGTACGCCTTTCGACTTCCGCACCGCCAAACCAATTGGGCAAGATCTGGAAGCTGCAGGCAAAGTATCCAACACCGGCGGGTACGACCACAACTATGTACTGCGCACGCCTGGCAAAGCTGCTAGCGTATACGCGCCAAAAACAGGCATCCGCATGACCGTTTATACAAACAGCCCCGGTATGCAGCTATATACCGGCAATATGATACCTGTTGGTGACGCCGCTGTAGGTGGCAAGGGCGTTATATACGGCAAACATTCCGGCTTTTGTCTGGAAACGCAAATTTTCCCGGATGCAATCAACAAGCCGAATTTCCCGTCTTGTGTGGTGACGAAGGACAAGCCGCAGGAGTTTTATACAGAGTTTAAGTTTGAGTGGTAGAAGAAAAATTCAGGTGGTGATTCTCTATCACCACCTGAATTTATATTAAAGCACGCCGTACTCTGCTCTCATTTCCAAATCAGCTGTAATGGAGTCACCAATCCTTGGAATGCGATATTCTCCATGTACTTCCAACCCGTTTTTTACATAAAAGGAATAGGCTTTTTCGTTGAAACTCGATACAATCAGCCACGCAATATCGCTGTCCGTAGTTTCAAAAATTTTTTCTATTGCCCTGTTTAATATGATAGAACCATACCCCATCCTTTGGAACTTGGGCGAAATAGCCATTAAGTCAACCTCGTTTTTGTTGTTCCAATAGAAACCGACCAGCTCATCGTCTTTCCAAAATGTCTCAAACGTCAGGTAATCTCTGTAGAATCTGAATTGCTCCAGATGGTGTTCTCGCTCGTCCATGTGAAATGTTGGCGGCATACAAAAAAGCATAGATTCATCCAAAATACGAAGGCAGTCATCAAGGTATCTGTCCTCGTACGGCCTTATTTCCAATATACCGCTTTCATTTTTTTTGTGAAACTGCTCGCGGTGTATTGCCATTTTTTTTGATTCGTAAAAAAACAATTCGTCGCTGAGCGTAATGCAAAAGCTGTCTTGCAAAAATGCGATTAGTGCCGGTGTTTCTTTTCGTACAAAAAGCAGCCCTGTTTCGCAATTGCTTTTGCCAATGGACGCCTGCAACAAGTCGGATATTTCGTTATTATAGGCATCCGAATCCTTATCTAAGGTAGCATAGACGCGCAGTACGCCATGATATGTGTAACTGAAAAATACACCACGCGCTTGCTTATCGGTCATCAGTTTTGACTCGATTTCTCTATTGCTGTTGCCATATTCATCGGATTTATTATTCCGACGAAGTTCCGGCATGGGAATATTATAGGCTTGATAAGCCTCTTGAACATGTTCTTGCACAATGTCACTCCTTAATCCGGCGTTCTCACGCTTTTTCTATTTCCTAAATGCTTGCATAAGTGTATAATAGACACAATCTCAACACAAGGAGACAATGCACTCATGCAAAATTTTTTTGAAAATATATTCACCGCATTAAGCCAGCAAGACAACCAGCTTATTATAATGATAGTTTTCCTATCATTGGTCGCACTTTCTTTGATTTTGCGCATCACTGCCCATTTACATTTTCGCGCTTCGTTGCTGGCGTTTCAACTGGATACACGCAAAGAATTAAAAGACAAAACCGACGCCGCAAAGCTTAAGAATGGTTTGCTTCGCAAAGTTATTGCCGAGTATATTCGCACCGCAGAGCGTGCCGTAACCACAGTGCCAACCAAGCAAATTGTAGACCGTGAAATTTCTAAAAAAAGTCTTTTTGGCTGGCGGTACGAGTCTATTCTGCCATTTGTAGATTCCTTGGACATGGGCCTTCTTGTTGTGGGCTTAATTTTGACGATTGCGTTTAACGAGCAAGCGTTTGTTTATGGCTCGCTGGCAGCGGCTGCATTTGTGCTTACGCGCCTGTGCGCCGCGTTTTTTAATGCAAATAACGCAAGAGCACAACTTGCGGACGAAATCCAATTGTACATTGAACGGGAAATTGGGCGCTTCTTCGCTTCCGATACCAGCGGCGCAATTCTTCGCCTTAAAAACGACCTGACCGAGTCTATAAGCAAGCAAGCCACTACGTACAAAGATACCATGGAAAATATAGGGCACATCATGGCAACCGCATTGGGCAAAGTGTCCGACAGCATGACCGAGGCTACGGCGTCTATAGGCCCTGCTGTGGCCGAAGCAATGGATAAAAAGCTCATAAACATGAACGATACCTTAACAAACACGCTAAAAAATTGGGAAAAAGCCCTTAGCGAAGCCACAAACCTGCAAACAAACATGAATGAATCATCCGAACGGCTTTCTCATGCGGGGGCAAAATTGCAATCCGCATCGGAGTTATTGTCTACCCATATGCAGGGGCATAGCACCGCGCTTTCCGGCCAGCTTATGACATTGGTGAGTGCTATCGACGCCATGAAAGAATCGGTAAACCATTTTGCCGCCCAGCAAGAGGCATTAACACAGCAGGCAAAATATATCGAGCGCAACCAGCAAACATTGGATACCAGCCTCCATGCCTACGAAGAATCCCTAAAAGGCTTAACAAGTTCCCTTGGCGAGGGGCTTGGCGCGTTTATAAACCTTCACGCGCAAACATCTGCGCAAACCATAAATGATGCGATGAAGACTAACATCGACAAGATGCTCAATATATCAAAGCCGGGCGGTGACGCAAGATGACAAGCCGCTTCGACTTCCCCCTGCCGCGCCTGGATATCAGCACAAGCTTCATAGACATAGAAACCAACGATAAGCACGAAGGCAGTTTAACAATAAAAAACGCAGGGGGCGGCACGCTTAGCGGGCAAGTATTGTCGCGCTGTGCAGGGCTTGTTTTTAGCCCGGCAGAGTGGGTAGGCAACACACAAACCATAGCCTATACGTTTAAAGCCGCAGACGCGGGCCTTACCACAGGGCAAAGCATAGAATCACACGTGTATATTTCCTCCAATGGTGGCGAGCAAAAGCTGCCCGTTACAGCAAAACTAACCAAAATGTCCATCGTCACCGCCGAAGGGTTTGCCATTGCCAACTTGCAAGAATTTTATGAATACGCAAACAGCTACCCTGCCCAAGCGCGCCGCCTATTTGTAGACAGCGAGTTCTACATGCTGCTGCTTGCCATAGGCTATGAATATATGGAGGTTTACGAGTCTTTACACAAGGATGCGAACCGGGAGCGTGCCTTGGATAATTTCTTCATTTTATCCGGGCTAAAAGGCAAAACAACTTTTTCTGTGGAAGATACCGGCCTAAAATTTGTCCAAAATCCAAACGATAACGATTTACTGTATGGGCATATCACCGTTCAAAAATCCGACAACGGCTATGTAGAAGCCCCAATTACAATAAAAGACAATTCCCCCTGGCTAAACTTCTACGCCAGCAAGCTTGTGCAAAGCGACTTTAAGGAAACGCTTGGCACTATGGTCAATTTCAGCATAGACCCAATGCAAGTTACCGGGGCATACGCAAGGGAGCTTGTAACCATTGGTGCGCAACCTTGTGAAGAAAACACTGTGGAAATAGAATACCGCCGTGCCACCCCCGTGGTTTCGCAGCTAAACCGCGCAGCATATGGCTACGAAGACAAAGGCGTGATTCAAGTAACCAACAACACAGGCAAGGACATAAAAGTTGAAATCCACTGCCCGGAAAGCTATGTGCGTTTTTCCGCAAGAAGCTACCTTGTTGGCGAATATGGCGAAATTCCATTTGATATTAAGCTTTCTGCGTTTTTAAGCGCACAGCTTTTTTTCCGCAAATTGCCTTATATGAAAACGGTAATTGAAGTTAGGGCGAATGTGCAGGGGAAGGCGTATAAGAAGCTGCTGCCGGTTGTTGTGGGGCAGTGGTGATGTTTTGTATATAAACTAAGGCGTGTTCCCACTATAAGAATACACAGACGGTTGGTTGCAAGCAACCAACATGCGAGTCTGATTTTTCGCAGGTTCAAGTGATTTTTGACGTGGCGT
>Ga0123355_10020433_pt1 | contig 10575 bp, 7 predicted proteins | sample TergutEmb28metaG_3_FD_89872 | JGI IMG/M metagenome (GOLD analysis project Ga0123355, IMG submission 89872) | Embiratermes neotenicus P1 segment gut microbial communities from Petit-Saut dam, French Guiana - Emb289 P1 | ecosystem: Host-associated > Arthropoda: Insects > Digestive system > Gut ... | reverse complement strand
TAAACGACTAAAAACTTTGAAGGGGATGACACCTTATCAATTCATTGTCAAATCTTGGGGCGATAATCCCGACGTTTTTTTAGATGAACCGTGCCACCTCAATCTGGGACTTTACACCTAAAATAGGGAAAACCATTATTTTTGCAAAAAATCATAACCACGCCGAGAAAATATTGGAAGTGTGGGGCAAAGAGTTTCCCGATTATCCGTCACACTATTGCCAAGTCATCGACAACAGAATCAATTATCCGCAAAGCATAATTGACAAATTTTCAGACCCAAAACAATTCCCACAAATCGCAATTTCTGTTGATATGCTGGACACGGGAATTGATGTGCCGGAAATTCTCAACTTGGTATTCTTCAAAAAGGTATTCAGTCGTGCTAAGTTTTGGCAGATGGTTGGGCGCGGAACTCGCCTATGTCCCGGTGTACTTGACGGAGATGATAAGGCGCAATTTTATATTTTTGACCTCTGCGGAAACTTCGCATTTTTCCGCATGGGGGCAAAAGGAAGAGAAGTCGGAACTGTCGCAACCTTGCAAGAGAGAATGTTCAACACGAAAGCTGAAATGGTGTACAAACTTCAAGACATGGTTTATCAAACGGATGAGTTAAAAGCATATCGCGTCGAGTTGGTGCAAGATTTAGTCTCAAAGGTCAATCACTTAAACCGCGATAATTTTGCCGTCAAGCAACATCTGAGGACAATTGATAAATTCCAAGCCGAGAACGGTTCACGACGCAGTAAAAAAACCAGTAATACATTCGAGTTTACCAACTACTGGGCAGATGCAAATAATCGGGTAATTGCCGACCTTGTAGACTTCACAAAAACTTTCTTTGCAAAGCACTCCATACTTAACATACTGACGAAATATAGTGTCTATACGACAGAAGAATTGCTACTTGTTATGCGTCCATATCAAATCGTGGCAACCGAGCGAATTCTGAACCGCATTGAAATATCGCACAACTACCATTACGAAGGCTCTATTAAAGCTGGCGGTTATATATGGCACTCTACTGGTAGCGGAAAAACCTTGACCAGCTTTAAGACAGCGCAACTTTCCACGGCATTACCTTATGTGGATAAGGTTATTTTTGTCGTTGACCGAAAAGACCTCGACTACCAAACTATGAAGGAGTACGACCGCTTTGAAAAAGGCGCTGCAAACGGCAATAACTCAACTAAGACGCTGACTCGCCAATTGGAAAACAGAACGGAGAACGACGGTTTCCATGATTATCGCATTATCGTCACTACCATCCAAAAACTGACAGTGTTCATATCGCAGAACAAAAAACATGATATTTATAATAAACACGTTGTGTTGATTTTCGATGAGTGCCACCGTTCTCAGTTTGGCAAAATGCACACACGAATTGTCGAAAAATTCAACAAGTACAATATATTTGGCTACACAGGAACACCGATTTTTCCCGGCAATGCGGCAACTGGTGGTAATCCGCTGTTGAAAACCACCGAGCAGGCTTTTGGCGACAGGCTTCACGCCTATACCATCGTGGACGCTATCAACGATAGCAATGTTCTGCCGTTCCGCATCGATTACCATAAGACGGTCAAAATGAAGGATGGCATTAACGATATAAAAGTGGCTGCAATTGATAGCGACCGCGCTATGGTTGCGCCAAAACGAATCAATGCTATTGTTAGCTACATCCTTGAAAATTTCGACCGTAAGACCTACCGCAACCACAGCGGCTCTATGTATACCCATAGGGTTATTGTCAATGTAGAAGAGATGGCGGCGACTAAGGGGAAAGTAGACGAAGTGAAACAGGGGCAATATGTAAACGGATTTAACTCAATCCTTGCGGTGTCCTCGGCAGTAACCATAGATGGACAACGTGTCGCTCCAGTTGAGTTATATTATAAAGAATTTAAGCGTCAGCTTGAAGAAAGTGGACGCGACCTTAAAGTCGCTACAATATTCAGTTTTTCCCAAAATGAAGATGACCCCATGGAACAAGATGAGGATTTTGATACCGATAGCCTCGACCAATCTTCGCGAGATTTCCTTGACTCGGCTATTGCTGACTACAATGCCATGTTTGGTACAACATATGACTCGTCCAGCGATAAATTCCAAAATTACTATAAAGACCTGTCGCTACGTGTGAAGAACCGCGAAGTTGACTTGCTTATCGTTGTAAATATGTTCCTTACGGGCTTTGACGCAACTACCCTTAACACGTTGTGGGTAGATAAAAATCTACGCCAACATGGACTGCTTCAAGCATTCAGCCGTACAAACCGCATTTTGAACAGCGTTAAAAAGTTTGGTAACATCGTGTGTTTCCGTGATTTAGAAGCGGCAACAAAAGAAGCTGTATCATTGTTCGGAGATAAAGAAGCTGGTGGAATTGTTATTTTGCGTACCTTCAAGGATTATATGTTTGGTTATGAGGATGATGAAGGTAAGCGAAAGCCCGGTTATGTTGAACTGGTAGAAAAATTACAAGATGATTTCCCGCTTGGCGAACCAATTATCGGCGAGGAAAACCAAAAAGATTTTATACGGCTGTTTGGCACAATATTAAAAATGGTTAATGTGTTATCTGCCTTTGATGAATTCCAAGGGCAGGAGCGCCTCTCTATTCGTGATTACCAAAACTACCAGAGCATCTATTTGGATATTCGAGACGAGTTCCGCAACAAGCCTGAAAAAGAAAATATCAACGATGATATTGAGTTTGAAATCGAACTTATAAAACAAGTCGAGGTCAACATTGATTACATTATAATGCTGGTAGCTAAGTATCACGATAGTAACTGTGCTGATATGACTATCCTTGATAACATCGATAAAGCAGTCGGTTCTTCGCCGCAACTACGCAGCAAAAAGGAACTTATCGAGTCCTTTATAGCCCGCGTAAATACCGTAGACGATGTAGATGCGGGCTGGCGTACTTTTATATCGGAAGAAAAAGAAAAAGCACTGGCAGAGATAATAGCCGAAGAAAAATTAAAAGATGTCGAGGCGCGGAAGTTTATGCACAATGCCTTCAGAGATGGTGCTGTCAAAACAACCGGCTCGGATATAGATAAGATACTACCAGCGGTTTCCCGATTCGGTGGTTCAAATCGTGTCGAGAAGAAGCAAACGGTTATAGACAAGCTACTGGGCTTCTTTGAGATGTTTTTTGGAATAGCGTAAATTTTATCCATCACAATGATGATTGAAATGAGAGAACTCCTATGTCAACACGAGCCAAAAGCATAACGCTGTTCTTAATGGAAGGCGACCAGAACGGGCGGATTAAATATACGCTCCCAAACTGGACCGGGGTAGTATACAAAATTCCACGTACTGAACTTGAAAAGTGTAAAGGACGCGATGACCTCTATCAAAGCGGCGTTTATTTCCTTTTTGGAATTTCTGACGAAACAGGAGAGCCTGTCGTTTATGTTGGACAGGCTGGGGTCAGAAAAAACGGTGAGGGCATTCTTTATCGACTGCAAGAACACAAACGCCATCCAGACAAGGATTATTGGAACGAAGCCATTGTGTTCACTACATCAAATAATTCCTTTGGGCCCACGGAAATAAGCTATCTTGAAAGCCGATTTACGGCTATGGCGATGGATGCAAAGCGATATCTGATTAAAAACGGAAACGAACCTTCACTTGGCGGCAAGCCCACAGAAGAAAAGGAATGTGAACTTGAGGAGTTTATCGACTACGCCAAAATAGTAATGGGTACGATAGGGCATAAAATTTTTGAGCCGTTAATCGAAACAAAGAAATCAGCCGAAAACAATGCTCCTATGCCGTCTGATGGCTTAATTTTGCACATGGAGCGAAAGAGCAGAAAAAGCGGCTTAACAATAAAAGCCGATTGCAAGCAGATTCCAGATGGTTTCGTTGTGTTGAAGGGTAGCCATATTGAAACTACCGACTCAGACAGCATACCCCCCGGCATCAAAGAAGCGCGGCAAAAAGCCAAGATTGATAATAATGGCAGATTACAAGAGGATGTGCTTTTCAAAAGCCCCTCGTATGCCGCCGCTTTTGTTGTAGGTGGTCACGCTAACGGATTGACGGCGTGGAAAACCGCTGATGGTAAGACTTTAAAAGAAGCGGAAAATGAAGCAAGTTTGGAGTAGAAAGATGTTATTACACTCCGAAAAGCGGCATGAACACGGAGGACTGACAGAATGGAAAAAATAAAATGGAGCGGAACAATACTTTCAATCCAGCCTCGCACAAATGTATGGCGGTATCGTTGCGATAACCGTACACACTCCCATATAGGTTACAATATTTTTCTTGACGGCATTGCGGATGGCGAGGCAGGGCAATTTTCCGTTGCCATCTCCGAAAAGCAACAACAAACGGTGGGCTTCCGTATTGGTGATGAAGCAAGCGGCACAGGCTGGACAAAGAAATATCCACAATGGGAATATGCCGATTACTACCGTGCCGGAGCATTGAAACGCACTAAGCCAAACAACGAGCCTGCTGACGAAAGTTCCCCTCCGCCGTGGTTTGGCGAGTTGCCCGGCATGGAAATGTACGAGGAGCGCGGAGGTCGTGTTTTAAGCAAGGCTTGCTGGAAGGGTAAGTGCTTCAAGTGTAAATGGGCAACCATGGCAAATGTTACGATTGAATATGACTGGGGTGTTAGGCAGAAATGGCGCTTTGAAAGTTTTTGTTATGGGCCCAAGTCGTGCAAGTTTTATAAACGTGGCGCAGACCCGATGATTCCATATAAAGATGATGGCTCGACACCCGATAGCCACGGTGGGTTTGATGAGATTTTAACTGAACGCCGAGGATGGGATGATTAAATTTGAGCGGTGCATTTTCGCCGAGTAATCGTTAAAAGTGAACCGAAGTTTAATGATTACCCCTGTAATTTAACGATTACTTTTGCGGCTGTTTTCAATTTCACGCAAGTGACCGTAAAACGAGCGGGTTTTACCAAACAAAAAAAGTGTGAAAATAGCTTAGATTCAAGCCTTTTTCACACTTTTTCCGCTTGCGGGGTTTTATCAATATTGGCAAGCACTTTTGGTGGCTATAGGAGTGCCTATAGAAGGACAAATAAAAAAAGCCAGTTCATCTTTGAACACAAAAAAGAGCCATTGCAAACTACAAACATAATTTGCGGCGGCTCTTTCAATAAGTAAAACTGAATAAAGTAACCATGAAGAACTCTGTTCTGCCAAGTGATTTATTAGGTTGTGCTATCTGTTATTCGCTGATATTGTATGCTAAACCATGTTTCCATTAATTGAATATACATATTTCCAATCATTGCTACTGAAGCCTTTGAATTTTGGAATATGTGTGAGGGTATCTTTGAATCAATTATCCCAACTGCACCCCCAAAGGGTAATACATCTTGCCCATCAAGAATCCATATTGGGAAAATTAAACCTGTCACGATTAATGCCCCAACAATTACAGACCGTCCGTCACGTTTTTGTAAATGTTTTTCAAAGATTACAACACGATACTTTATCACGCTGTTTCCAATGGAAGTTTCGTCTATTTCGATATTGCAGTCCTTTAGCGGAATCGTCTGTTCCACGACAATATCGCAAGGGATAGAAAATCTATCTCCATTTTTGTGGTGAATGTATTTAGCACTACTCTTCCAATTTTCAGCGAGTTTTAAGTCCTCAGCGTGAGTTAATCTAACTGTTTCTTGCGGAGATGACGCTTCTGCTTTTTGAAGCAAGACATTAACCATTTTGCGAGGGAGCGTTTTCACGCTGATAGTGTTCGTTGCTACATTCTCCATGTTAATGTCGTTTGTTTGCCAAATTTTATCCTGCAAGGCTCTCATTGATTCGGAAGAATCTCTATCCAAGATGCTGGGGTTTGTTTGAAGTTCATGCATCATTTGAGCAATCATCTGATTGAATTCGTAATCATCCACAGTTTTAATGCGTCGTTCCATTTCGTCATACTGGTCTTGCCGTAAAACGCTCGCCATGTGGTTCATAAACGCCTGTTTTGTCAGCATTTGCATTCGACCTCCTATACATACAAGATTCAGATTTGTTCATTTTCCACATCCTTGAGCGTTTTACCCTCTTCGGTCATCCACGATGTGAGACCATTTGCATGGCCGCCGATAACAAACGCTGCGGCATATGAGGGGCTTCTGAAGAAAACGTCCTCCTGTAAAACGCCATGTTCATCTATATTTGCTTTTTGTCGTGCTTCTTTGATTCCCGGTGGGATGCTGTCTGAGTCGTTAACTTCGATACTACTTCCCTCTAACACGACAAAACCATCAGCCACCTGTTTGCAAAAGGCTTCTATTGTTAATCCACTTTTGCGGCTTTTGCGTTTCATGTGTAAAAGCAAATCATTGTCTATCGAAGAGGTTGCCGCATCAACGGGCTTTTTTACTTCGACAAGTGGCTCGAAAACCTTATGTCCAAGCGTACCCATTGCAATTTTGGCGTAATCAATGAACTCTTCCAATTCGCTTTCCTTCTCTTCTGTAGGTTTGCCGCCAGAGGTAGGTTCGTTTGCATTTTTAATTTCGTACCGCTTTGCTTCCGTTGCCATCGCAGTAAAACGGCTTTCAAGATAGCTTATCTCAGTGGGCCCGAAGGAATTGTTGGATGTTGTGAAAACAACAGCTTCATTCCAGTAGTCTTTATCGGGATTGCGTTTATGTTCTTGCAAACGATAGAGTATGCCTTCGCCGTTTTTACGAACGCCAGCTTGCCCTATATATACCACTGCTTCCCCCGTTTGGTCAGATATACCGAAAAGGAAATAGACCCCACTTTGCGACAGGTCATCGCGACCTTTGCATTTTTCGAGTTCATTGCGCGGGATTTTGTATACTACTCCCGTCCAGTTAGGGAGAGTGCATTTGATGCGACCATTCGTACCGCCATCCATCAAGTATAACTGTACGCTTTTGCCTCGAATTGACATGAATTTTCCTCGTTTCAATCGTATGCTTGAACAATTTATTACACATTGGGCAGTAGCATGGTTCAAGTTGTTTATGCGGCGGCATTTGCAGTGATACCTTCAATAACCGTCCGAAGCCTCGTAAACACCTTCATATCATCGAACAATTCACTAACTCTGCCCCAATCGGAGAAGGGACTTTCCTGCAGAATCGCCAAATCTTTCATCATGCCGTTTTTGACGATGTAATTCACAATTTGTTTTACAAAGTGCATTTGACGGCTGTCGAGTTCTGCATCATTGAGAAATTCGGAAAACGCATCGTTTGCCGCTTGTTGGCTCAAGCCCACGATAGAACGTACCAACTCGCCAAGCGGCGTTTTGCCATATTGAGCATCGTACTGTTCCTTCGTGCCGAGTTCTCCCCACAGGATACCTTCCAAAGATTCGACATCATTTGGGGTCATCGGCACATTACTTTTCAGCTTGGCGATAACGGGTATGCTTTCGTTTTGTTTGATGTAATAGTTTACTTTCTTTTTGTAATTTGCGAGGTCGTCATTATCCAGTTGTGATTCATTCCACTCTGTCGAGAGCATGTCATCGGTGAAGTTGGTATCATAGCGAGCGCGTTCATCGGGGGGGATAAATTTTATAAGGTCGCGCAATTTTATACGGATTCTCTCGTAATCCATCACCCCTGCGCGCTCCAAGTAAGCATTGTGCAAAATCTGTTCGATAAGTTCGCTTTGCTCTGCTACGGCAGGGATAGTCGCATATTTTGATAACTCTTGCGTTTTCTTAATGAGGTCATTTTTCGCACGCTTGTACGATTTTGCCGCAAGCATAGCAAGTTCTATCTGATAAATCAGCATATCAAAACGCACAGCGGAAATTTCATCTTGCGCTGGGGGAACAAGCGGTGCGATATGTTCCGCAATTTGCAACGTGTTTTCATATGTCAACGTTGTAAAATCGTTAGCCGTCTCAACGTGGAGGTGGCGGGTTGTATTGCTGTAATATTTGGTATGAGTTCCGTTGCTGATAACGAAAATCTGTACAAACTCAAAAAGACCACTATCTGCCCAGAAACTTTCTCGGTGGTATCGGTTTATTTGATTAAACGCCTCGCGGATAGCAACGCCGCGCCGCTTCAACTCGATATGTACGAGAGGAAGCCCGTTTACCAAAACCGTAACGTCATAGCGATTCTTATACTTACCGCTTTCGGTTTCGTATTGGTTGATGACTTGGAGGCTGTTGTTGTGAATGCACTTTTTATCCAGCAGGCGGATATTTTGTGTGCGCCCGGCATCGGTTGTAAAAGCCAAAGCGGTGTCGGACTCCTGCACCTTCTTTGTTTTTTCCAGTATACCCTCGTTGGGATTGGCGAGGTTGGCAGTAAAAAATCTTCGCCATTCATCATCGGTGAATTTGTATTTATTAAGGGCTTCAAGTTGTACCCGTAAATTGTCTATGAGGTCTTGTTCTGTTTTGATTTCCGGCGCACCATAACCTTGCATGGATAAAAGACGGATAAACTCTGCCTCCAACTCTGCTTCGGATTGGTATGCATCGGAGCGTTTTGCGTCCGGGATATATTCGGAAACTACGGTTTCCATGTTAGTTTCTGCCACCACATTGTAGGTACTCACTTTTTTGCCTCCCCTTGCAGGAATTCCAATAACTCATTTTCGCTGGGTTTGTTTTCTGTCGCTGTGTTTATGAACAACTCTGGGTATTCGGCTTCTGTGCCGCTGTTGCTTATACACTGTAGTAAGTACGCAGACAATGCCGTGATGTCGGCAAGTCGTTCGTAAATGGCATTATACTTCCAATACTCCACAATGTCGTATATGACTTGGTTCGACCTGCTTTCTCCATGCCAAGATACGATGGTGCGATTACCATTATCTGTCACCACTTTTTGCTGTACGCTTTTAAAGATTGGACTGGGAGATATTTCGCGTACAATCTTTATCGCGCTGGACAAATCCATTAAAGCCCGGTGAAAATTTGTCGGTTCAATTTGCAATTTTGTTGCATCGTATTTCAAGAACACACCGTTCGAGATTGCATCATCAAAAATAAAGGTGTTAAGTCTGTTTATTGCCGTCTTGTACAAATTAAAGAACGGCATACAAAGTTTAATTGTCGTGTCGGTTTGAGGTGATGGCTTCACTGATTGGTTTATAAGCATCTCCCGTATCGGAAGGAAGCTATCGTAAAAAGGTTTTACTCCGCTATCCGACTTTCGGTACAATTCCTGTAGGTTTTTAAGCACTGCCAGCTTTATAATGCTTTTAGCATTCAATTCAGAGATGGAAATATTTAATCCCAACGCAATTCTCACAGTGTCTACAATATCCGCAAAACCACTAAACGGGGCCACCCAATTACCCTGCGGACTCTCGCCTTTTTTCATGTCATCTATTCTTGAAATTTCACGAACGAAGCTGATGATATGTTCGGGGTCATCTTCTAAAATTTTGCTTGGCTCTGCACTTTTTGTTGCTTTCCTGTCCTCAATAGCATCCAGCACACTTTTTCGGACAAGGTTTACAATTTTCTTGATTTTGCCTTGCTTGAACAGTTCGTATGCCTCTCTGTATTCTCTCCTTGTGATGCTTATTTTGTCATCATAGAGGCCACCCTTTCTGCTACCCACTAAAAGGATAAAAAAATCACAAGTAGCGATGGTTTCCAAGCAGGCTTCATAAGAATTGGCGGCGGAGTCTTTTTCAAAATCCGCATATTCAGACATTTGGACATAGCATCCGGCTTCTTCAAGCCAATATTTTAAAGCGGAACGCAAATCCGCAAAATCATGTATCGTGGAACTTATGAAAACTCTCGGCTTGGTCATGTTGTTCACACTCCTTTATGCTACCTCCTTGAAGGTCAGCAGTAAATCACGGTAATACTCGTATTGTTTGCGCCGGGCTTCGATTTCGGCGGGGAGTCCTACAGTGAGGTTGGAAGTAAGCGTATCAAATCTGTCCAGAATTTCAACAATGCGGGCTTGTTCATCAAGAGTTGGAACCGGCAGTTCAAAATCACTGTATTGCTGGGCATTAATGTTTGGCTGCGATGCTATACTGCGATTTTTTTCAACAAAATCCTTGTAAAATGTTGCCTTGGTGCAATGGTACACATATCGAGGCAATACTTTGGATTTATCAGCAACAAACCTTATTAGATATCCCGCATATAAACAATCGCCATCGCTCTCCTTGTAAATAAAAGTTTTGCCAACAGTTGCGCCACTTCGTGCGAATAAAATATCACCGTGTTTTAACATATATTTTTCGCTTATATCACTTGCAGATACTTTGTCTTCGTTTAGTGTGCCGTCATCGTTTATATCAGTAATTCGGATATACCGTATGTCTCCATCGAAAGGAACAGCAGATGCGCCAGAACCATAAGAAAGCGTCGCTTGTGCAACTTGTCCAAGTTTTTGCCAAACTACTCTCTCTCTCTCTGCATTTTCACCAAACGAAAGCAGCAAGTCACGGTAATAATTGTACTGTTTTTTGCGCGCTGTAAGCTCCGCTGTAAGCTCCGCTGTAAGCTCCGCTGTAAGCTCCGCTGTAAGCTCCGCTGTAAGCTCCGCTGTAAGCTCCGCTGTAAGCTCCGCTGTAAGCTCCGCTGTAAGCTCCGC